>Ga0315539_1002587_pt1 | contig 13003 bp, 11 predicted proteins | sample SalMarSW160150MG_FD_203097 | JGI IMG/M metagenome (GOLD analysis project Ga0315539, IMG submission 203097) | Salt marsh sediment microbial communities from the Plum Island Ecosystem LTER, Massachusetts, United States - Salt Marsh Sediment SW1601-150 ... | reverse complement strand
GTAGGACAGGAACATAGCACACCAGACTATGAACGAAATTTATTAGATCAATTACTTGAGGACTCGGAAAAAGATCTTTTTGATGCTGTTATTGTAGCTGATTCAAGTCGATGGAGTCGGGATAATTTAAAAAACGAAATCGGATTAAGGACTCTTCGAGACAACAGAATAAGATTTTTCGCTAGTACTACAGACTACGACCTTAATGAAAATACACAGTTTATGCATCTGCAAATGGCTGCAATAATAAATGAATTTCTAGCTAAAGAACAAGCAAAAAAATCCGTTGACAATCGTCACCATCGCTCACAACGAGGTATCCCTGCTGTTGGTCCAATGCCCTATGCCCGCAAATTTAATAAGAAAACTAACAAATGGGAGCTGGATGAAGAAAAAGCAAATCAGATTCGAGAAGTGGCTAAAAAATACTTATCTGGCGAAGATACATTGATAAATCTAGCTAAATCCTTACAGATGAGTTATCAGAATCTGTCGAAAATTCTAACCAAAAGGTGCGGAAACAAATGGACGGTTCAGTTCAAGGGGAAAGAGCCTGTCACCTATACTATTCCACGAATATTGTCCAACGATATGATCCGACAGGTGAAAGATCGTTTGGAGTTCAAGCGAACAAACAATCGTACTGATATAAAGAACAAATACTTGCTTTCCGGATTTATCCGTTGCGAAAAATGTGGATCAACATTAACTGGACAAACCCAATACTCAAAGAAAGCAATCCATAAATACTACCAACACCAAAGCCGAACAATAGTTGATTGTACAGCGTTTTCCTCAATACCTGCAGAAAAGATTGAACGAGCTTTATTTTTAACTATATTCGAAAATATTGTTGATGTACCATCCTTTGAGAAAGCAATTGCAGAGAGTTTGCCTGATAGAGAGTTTGCCTGATGAGAATTTGATCGAGGAACTAAAACAAAAAATTAGAAGTGGAGAAAAAGAACTAAGTAAACTGAAGCGGGAATTAGACAAGTTAGTTAACCTGGCTTTGCAGGGTACTCTTAAGAAAGAGACTATTCAAGAACGAGAACAAAACCTAATCGAAGTTAAATCGCATTTGGAGGAAACATTACAGGCTAATCGCAATAAACTTCAAAGTCTACCGGATATTGATGCTGTGAAAGAAAAGGCACTGGAAATTCGTCGTCAATTGTTGGATCAATTCAGTGGAGAGGGTAGGTTAAATGAAATGACCTATGATGATAAACGTAAACTATTGCATTGGTTATTTGATGGAAAGAATGATAAAGGTGAACCATATGGTATTTACATCGCCAAGAAGGGCAGGAGAAAGGACATGAAAATTGATTATTTCTTGTATGGTCGAATAACAGGTTTAAGGACTTTAAAGGGAGATAATATTAATTATCAGGAAGACGATAATAATATAAAACCTAATAACTCAATAGTAACTCAATTGTAATTCAATTGTAATTCTTATTAACTCATCACATAGTGATGCGAAATTCGAAATTAACTCTGCACTTCCACCTCTCTCTCTTATAACTTATCAACGTATAACTTATCCCGTAAGGGATGCCTACGGCATAACTTTCTTCATTTCATCCCTTTATCACCGCCAGTGGGGTCAGTTCCACCAGTGGTTCCACAAGGTCTTTCTGGTTTTCCATAACGTCTTCGATCTTTTTATAGGCAGATGGAGCCTCATCCAGATCCCTGACCGAGCGGATGGAATGGACAATATTTTGTTTTTCAAGGAACTCTATCTCTTTTTGAAGGTCCAGTTGTCGCTGGGCCTGTTTTCTTCCCATCACCCTTCCGGCGCCATGAGAACAGCTTTCAAAACTTTCCGGATTTCCTTTTCCCCTGACAATATAACTTCTGGTCCCCTGTGATCCGGGAATAATCCCAACCTGCCCTTTTTTTGCCTGTGTTGCTCCTTTCCTGTGAACAATCACCGATGTTGAAAAATGGATTTCACGTGCCGCATAATTATGTGCAATATTGATCATCGGATCAAAGGTGATCGGTTCGGGAATGATATCCTGGCACACTTCCTTTATGCGGTTCATCATAAGTTCTCTGTTGGCAAAAGCGAACCGGACACAATATTCCATCTCTTTCCAGTATGTAATCCCTTCTTCAGTGCTCATTGGTAAATAGGCCAGTTGCTTCTCCACGGACAAACCGGTAGCCCATTTTTCATTCAGTGCTTTTGCCAGGCGGTTGTAATGATCGGCGACCTTTTTCCCAATGTTCCTGCTACCGGAATGCACCATAAGCCAGATGTATCCATCGGTTCCTTTCTGGATTTCAATGAAATGGTTACCACCCCCCAGTGTTCCGAGTTGATGAAGAGCACTTTCAAACTCATTGCAGGCAACCGGAAGTTCCTCGATTCTCTTTTCATCACCCAAATCAGGCATCTGATTCTTATCCTGTGGGTTTTTGTGGTGATTGAAGCCCAGTGGGATGAGGGTTCTGATCCCACTCATGATCTTCTTTATCACCGCTTTATCAATGTGTGTAAGGGATGTTCGAACAGCAGACATACCACACCCGATATCCACCCCCACCGCATTGGGTATGACCATTTCCCTTGTTGCCAGAACACCGCCGATCGGCATCCCGTATCCCTGATGGCAATCCGGCAGGATAACAACATGACGAAAGGCAAAGGGCAGGTTCGCCAGGTTTTTCGCCTGTTCCAGGGCACCCTCTTCGATTTCGTCCAGCCACATCTTGATGGGTACCCGTTCCGAAGTAATGATCTTTTTCATGGTTACTCCATCCTGATCATAAAATTAACATTTTCAAGGGAAACAGTGCGACAAATGGACATCAATCATTTCATATCCCTGATTATTTAAGTATCTTGCACACAGCGAATCGTTTGTTATGGCATTTAAGTACTACAGGATACTTGGCTTACCAGAGGATGCTGACCTGGATGACATAAAGAGGGCATATCGGATCAAAGCAAAAATGTATCACCCGGATATCAGCAAAGGTCCTAATGCCCATGAAAAATTTATTGAGGTCAACGAGGCGTATGAATTTTTGATAAATCTCAAGACCCAGCCTCAGTATTACTCGAAAGAGGCAATGGAGGAGAAATACCGGGAATGGGTAAGTTATGAACGGGAGAGAGCCAGGGCAAGGGCTGCTTACCAGGCGAAGAAACGATTCGAACAATTCAAAAAATCGCCCCTGTACCGGACTTCGCTTCGGCTTTCCAACATCTACGACTCGATTGTCCTGGGAATCGCAATTTTTATGATTTTCGGTGCCGTAAATGGTATTATAATACAAACAGCCATTTATGAATTAACGATCAATTCCGTTATTGCAGCCATTCTGCTGCTCTTTTTATGTGGTATCCTTATCTATTTTTCATTGCGGGGTTTGAGGGAGAGGAGAAAAATCATCCGGAAAAATTTCAGCAATCATCGTTAAAAAAAGTGTAATTTTATCTTTCTGACGTAAATCTCTGATAAGATGAGAAAAAAATCATGTTTCATCCTGGGGATACTCCTCCTTTCCTGGAATCTTGTTCATTCTCAGCACTATAATTTCAAGAGGTATTCTATTGAGGAGGGACTTCCCCGGTCCGGAGTTTATTCTATGATTGAAGATACCAAAGGATTCTTGTGGATCGCCACAGAAGGAGGAGGGGTTTCCGTGTTCGATGGAGAAAATTTTAAAACCTATACCGTAGGGGATGGACTCGGTCATAACATCATCCGCTGTGTATTCGAAGATGACCAGGGGAATCTTTGGTTTGGAACACAGGGCAAAGGTGTGACTAAATTTGATGGTCAGGAATTTACCAATTATGATGTAAGTTCCGGGTTATCCAACAACATTGTCAGGTCCATTGGTCAGGATAACCAGGGGAACCTCTGGTTCGGAACATTCGGCGGGGGAGTGTGCAAGTTCAACCTGAAAAACAAGGACCTGGAAGAGGGAATTGTGGAATGCCTTACCACAGAGGACGGTTTGTTGCACAACCGGGTGAGGGCCATGCTGAAAGACTCAAAAGGATACATGTGGTTTGGAACGGATGGTGGGATCAGCAGGTTCAACGGGCGAACCTTTGAAAATTTTACCACGGAAGACGGACTGTTGGATAACCGCATCCTGGTTATTTATGAAGATGGTTCAAAAAACCTCTGGTTTGGCACAGAGGATGGTGCTGTACGCTATGACGGCTCTGAGTTTAGGGTATATACTACCGAGGACGGTTTGATCCATAACAGGATACGTTCCATCTGCCAGGATAACCAGGGGAACATGTGGTTTGGTACCGTAGACGGGATCAGCAAACTGTCCGGAAACCGGTTCCAGAGTTATACCGAAAAGGAGGGGCTCAGCAATGCACGGATCCGCTCCATCATCCGGACATCCGCCGGAGACCTCTGGTTTGGTACATTTTTCGGAGGAATAAACCGGTACAGTGGTGATATGTTCGTTCACTACACTGAAGAGGATAACCTTTCCAACAATCAGGTAAACACTGTTCTGGCTGACCAGGTAAACAACATCTGGCTGGGAACCTACGAAGGAGTCAATAAACTGGAATTCAGCCAGGGTACCCTCAGGGTGAGAAAAATCACTGAAGAGACCGGTTTGATCAATAATGTTGTCCGCAGCATGATGATGGACAATGCCGGCAATATCTGGTTCGGAACAGAAGGAGGAATCACCATCTTCAATCTGATCGTACGGCGGAATCTTGAAGAATCAGATGGATTAAAAAATAATGAAGTGCTGGCCATGCTGGAAGATTCACAGCATAATTACTGGATCGGAACTGCTTCCGGTATCAGTATTATCCAGTGTCCTACGGGCAATTTGCACGAGTTAACCATCCGCGATTTTAATCCGGAGGGAGGCTACCCCGACTTTCCCGTTTCCTCCCTGTATGAAGATTTGTCTGGAAACATATGGATCGGTTTTGATTATGACGGATTTGCCCTGTACCGTGATAACCGCATAACCAAGTACCATCTTGAAGAGACGCAGGATAATATTTCTACCATCATCAGTGATGATGCAGGGAAGCTATTCCTGGGGACCAAAGGTGGCGGGATCTTCAGGTATACGCTGACCGAAAAGGGAATCGACACCACATCAAGAAAGAACATCAGCATTGCCAACGGACTCCACTCCAACTCCATAAACCAGCTGATTTTTGATGATAACGATAACCTGTGGGCAGGATCGGAGAAGGGGGTTGATAAGATCAGTTTTTCGCGAACCGGAGAGATCATCCGGATAAAACACTTTGGACAGGAAGAGGGATTCCTTGGTATTGAAACCCACAGCAATTCCGTTTGCAAGGATAATACCGGGAGAATCTGGTTTGGAACAGTGAAGGGTGTAACCTGTTATAATCCGCTGGCTGAACGTACAGACAACATCGAAACCTATACACACATTACCAGTGTAACCATCCCCAACCGCGATATCCTGTGGAAAAATTCAAATCTTGCCGACGGCGTTTCCGGCCGGTTCAAACTGCCTCAAAACCTTGTACTTCCCTATAACCAGAATTCACTCTCTTTTGAATTCATCGGGATCTACCTGAAATCACCAAGTTATGTGACTTACCAGTGGAAGCTGGATGGATTTAATGAAAACTGGTCTATCCCAAGTAAAAAGAGAGAGATGACCTACACCAACCTGCCACCCGGGGATTATACCTTTAGTGTACGGTCAGCAAACGAAGATGATGCCTGGAATGAGTATCCGGCTACTTTCAGCTTTTCCGTGGAACCTCCATTCTGGCAAACCTGGTGGTTCCTCCTTGCATCATCTCTGGTTGTACTGGGAATATTTGTGGGGTTTGTGAAGATCCGGGAACGAAACCTGAGGAGAGAAAAGAGGATCCTGGAAGAAAAAGTGCGCGAACGTACGCTTGAGGTAGTACACCAAAAAGAGGAAATCGAAGCACAACGGGATGAAATTGAAGCGCAACGGGACCTGGCAACCCAGCAGCGGGATATGATCACTCAGCAAAAACAGGAAATTACCGATAGCATTCACTATGCCAGAAGAATCCAGACCGCGCTGCTACCCCCTACTCAGATTATCAATAAGTACCTCACTGACCATTTCATCCTGTTCAAACCGAAGGATATTGTCAGTGGTGATTTTTACTGGATGACGGAAAAGAATGGAAAATTGATCGTTACCGCGGTGGATTGCACGGGGCATGGTGTCCCCGGAGCTTTTATGAGCATGCTGGGAGTGGCCTACCTGAATGAAATTGTGAACAGGATGGATACAGTTGATGCCAGTGAATTGCTTAACCAGCTGAGAGAATATGTAATCCATTCGCTCCGGCAAAAGGAAACCGAGGGTGAAACAAAAGATGGTATGGATATGGCACTGTGTATCATCGACACCAAACAGCAAATGCTACAATTTGCCGGAGCAAACAATCCGCTCTATCTCCTTCACAATGGCATAATTACAGAAACCAAGGGAGATAAAATGCCCATCGGCATTCATGCCAGAGACAATCAACCCTTTACCAACCATACCATCAATCTCATCACGGGTGACGCAATCTACCTCTTTTCCGATGGCTATGCAGATCAATTCGGCGGACCTGAAGGGAAAAAATTCAAGTACAAACCGTTCAAGGACCTATTGATTAAGAACAACCATCTTCCGATGGAAGAGCAGAAGAAAGTGCTTGATGAAATGTTTTTGAAATGGAAAGGTGAACTGCCCCAGGTCGATGATGTGGTAGTTATTGGGATTAAGGTGTGATCAAAACCAGTAAACATGAAAGAGAAATACATAACACTTATTCAAAAACAGATCGAAAAGCTCGATTCGAAAGATTTCGATCTTGACTCCTGGAAAGATTCCACGACGCTGGTTCTGGACCGAATCTTCGGCCCGGATTCCGAGAAAATCAAAAAAATTAACGAGATCCATTATGACCTGAGCAGCTGGTCATTGCGGGACACACTGGGCACGTCGGCTCATTTCGATGTCTGCAAAAAGAAGGGAAGAGAGATCCTGGAAGTATGCATTACGGAACTCGAAACCATCGGAGTTCCGGAGAAGGTTGAGGAGAATAAGAAACCGGCAACCGACATTATCCAGGCTGCACTGGAAGATGAATTAAAAATTTCACAGTACAAAGAGCTGGAAAAATTGATAAAAGAATCGAGCCGGGAAACAGTGGAACAGAATATCTTTGATTTCCTGGGCAAGATCGGTTCCGAGAATGCCATGACCATTCTTTCTAAGATTCTGTCTTCCCTTCGTGAAACCGATTAAGGAAAACCAGTGAAAGCTTAATATGCAAGATTGATATACGCCTTTTGGGGGCTGTGTAATAACCCAAAAAAAGGGTTCTTATGAAAAAAATAAGGAATCCGTTTGATCCGGCGGTGAATAAATGCTTCGGATGCAGCCCAAGCAATCCGATAGGGCTCAGGCTTGAGTTTTTTAAAGAGGACAATACACTGGTCTGCTATTGGGATCCGGATGAAAACATGCAGGGTTATCCGGGGGTGGTTCACGGCGGAATTCAATCCACCCTGATGGATGAACTGGCAAGCTGGATTGTTTTCGTTCTTGGTAAATGCGGAGGATTTACCTCCTCCATGGAAATCCGGTTCAGGAAACCGTTGCTTGTCAGCAAAGGCAAAGTTAAGGTAACAGGGAAAATGGTTGAGATGAACCGCCGGATTGCTGACATTGAAACGCACATTTATGATTCCGACGGGGTGCTGTGTTCCACAGGCCTGATCCGGTATTTTATCTTTACGGATGACCAGGCACTCGAGCGAATGGGGTTACCCGATCACAGTGAATTCTTCTTTGAATGATCCTACTACAGGTGCAGTATCTCGCCGTAACGTTATTTCTTTTCCGGTTTCCGGTGGATGCCGCACTCCTTATGGTCCGACTTCTCCCACCACCAGCGACCCGACCGGAAATCTTCACCGGGAATCACTGCCCGTGTGCATGGCTGGCAACCAATGCTCGGATACCCCTTATCGTGTAAAACATTGTAAGGGATCCTATGGCTTTTAATGAACTCCCATACCTGGTCTGATGTCCAGTTTATCAGGGGATTTACTTTGATCATCTGATGCTGATCATCCCACTCAACCAGTTCATTCGATGACCGGTGTCTGGATTGTTCCTTTCTTAATCCGCAGATCCAGGCATCATAGTCCTTCAGCGCCCTCTTCAAAGGATCATTTTTCCGGATCTGGCAGCAAAGTTCCCTGTTCTCAATGCTGCGATAAAACAGGTTTATTCCTTTTTTAGTCACCATCTCCTCAACCCGGTCCCTGTCCGGAAAAAGAATCCTTATGCGTACCTCGTATTTTTCTTCCGTTCTCTCCATCAGGTCATACGTCTCGGGAAAGATCCTGCCTGTATCCAGAGTAAAAACCGGTATCGAGGGATCAATTTCGTTGATCATATGAATCAGTACCTGGTCCTCAGCCCCCAAGCTTGTGGCAAAAACCATCTTTTTTCCGAATTCCGATAGTAAATAACGAAGCACCTCTTGTGGCTCAGCATCCTTCAACCGCTGATTTAGCTCCCTGATCCTCTCCTTTTTCTTTATATCGCCACCCATCATTGTAGGAAAATTAAGATGACAAAAATACATTTTATTTTAAACCTTTACCTTTATAACGTTTCTTTTTCATTCGGTCCATTGCGGATTATCCACAATAGATCTTTATTTTGTAAACATGAATATACTGGTAACCGGTGCAACCGGATTCATTGGTTTCAGCATGACAGAAAAACTGGTGTCACTTGGTCATACCGTGCATGTCCTGTCAAGAGATCCCGGTAAAGCCGGTATGTTCAGGCACGAAAAGATACGTTTCTTTACCGGAGATATTACCGACGGCGAATGTATCAGGAAAGCCATGAAGGGGTGTGACCAGGTTTTTCATCTTGCAGCCTGCACAAAAGTATGGTCAGAAGATCCCACTGTTTTTCAGAAGTTCAATGTCGAAGGAACAAGGATTGTCCTTGATGCAGCCAGGGAGATGAACGTTGAGAAAGTAGTGGCAGCCTCAACAGCCGGAGTCCTGGGACCCTCTGTTAATGGACCGGTTGATGAATCGACGGTCAGAAAAACCCGATTTTTTACCGAGTATGAGAGAACAAAATGGATGGCGGATCAGATCACACAGGAATTTGCAAAAAAGGGATTACATGTTAGTATAGTATACCCTACCCGCGTTTTCGGACCCGGGCCACTCAACCAGAGCAACTCGGCAACAAAACTGATGCAGCAGTTTGCCCTGGGTAAATGGAGAATCATACCCGGGAACGGAAAGAAAACAGGTAATTATGTATACATTGATAATCTTGTGGATGGCATGATCAGGGCTATGGAGCATGGCCGGTCAGGAGAGGGGTACCTGTTGGGTGGAGACAACGTAAGCTATACCGAATTTTTTAATACCATTTCGGACATCATTCACAGGAACTTTTTCATGATCAGGATCCCGAGGGTAATGGCAATGATAGCTGCTTCAGCGATGTTGCTGTTTGCAAGGATCACAGGTAGTACACCCCTGTTAACCCCGGGGTGGGTCAGGAAGTACTTTCACAACTCCTCCATAACGAATGATAAGGCAATAACCGAACTGGGTTATGTCCCGGGAACATTCCGGGAGGGGGTGGAAAAAACACTGAAGTGGCTGGAAATTAATCTCCCTTGAACAAGGAGGGATATAGAACCTTGCACCATAATCATACCAGGATTTTCAAAGAACTATTAATGAAATTCGCTCTTTAAAATTTCTTCGATTTGATCAAAATTAATAGAATCATACAGGTCAATTTTCAAGTACTTCCTGTAGATTAATCCCAGCGGAATCCCTTTTGGACATTTGAATTACTGTGCGAAACCAATCTGCCGGAATAGATCATTTTACCACTAATTGATGGTGTGCGAACGGATGCCGTAGCTTTTCCATCGGCTGAAACGATGATACTGATATCCAGGATACCGGTTGATGTGCTTACATTGAATTCAACGGTGTGGCGGATCGCTTTTTCCCCTTTACCTTTGATGATGTATTCTTTGATTTCTCCTTCGGCAATGGTTCCATACATAGAGCTTCCTCCCAGCGTATATACTGCGCTGAGCTGGATGGCACATCTTGCAGAATCGACATAGATAAAATTGCGGGATGGATCGACGGGTTCGGGAGATCCGTCATAGGGTTGCAAGAATTCCGTTTCCAGCACGAATTTGCGGTCTTCCAGCATCTTTTTTATGCTCATTGCACGCTTGTACATCTCCATCCTTTCCGCCTCTTTCTTCTCCTGTCTGGCTTTCTTGCGCAACGCTCTCCGATCATCACCACTTTCAGTTTGCGCAAAAACAGTGATCGCAATGAATAACAATGAATAAACGACAATGCTTCTTTTAATAAATCGGGTCATGAAATGTCTTGTTCTTCTACTTATCGTGGTTTTTTCTATATAGCACCTGGTGCATTACGGTCCATGTTATGCTTTCCCGTTAAGCAGCATATCAGTTGGACCGCTTTTTGGGGGGCTGTAAATCCCGGGCATCTACCAACGTTTTGCTCCCAGGGAGCAGAAAAATGAATACAGCAAGCCTAACCCATATCCCGTAACTTGTAACATTTCCCACTTGACTCACAACTCATAACTCACTACTTTTCTTCTCTCAGTCCCACAGTCTCACTCTCTTCTAACTCTGTACTCCTTTGTCCGCCGTAGCCGCCCCTTTTAGCGGCGAAGGTGGATGATCTCTGTACTCTTCCCGAAGGGATGCCTGCCCGACCGGCAGGCGGGCCTATGGCAGTACTCTGTACTTGTCTCACTACTCATCACTCTCATCACTCCCTCTCACCTCTCACTTCTCACTCGCTCACAACTCACTTCTTCATCCATCTCACCATCCAGGGCAGTCGGTTCTGTTTTATGCCGTGATACCGAACCTCCCGTGCGCCAAACCCTGCATAAAATCTTGCCAGGCTCTCCCGGTTTGATCCCATGAAATCGAGCAGGCTGTCCTCACCGGCATGATCCCGGATGAACCGGTCGATCAGCAGGAACATGGCTCCATTCTCCCGGCTTTCCGGAATGTTTCCCGAAAATAGGAAAACATAACGACGGTTTGAATGGATAAAATAAGCTCCGGCACAAATAGATCCGTTAGCACTTCCTGCAAGGTATGTCTTTCCTGCCTCCCGATTAATGCCCTCCAGCATGATGGATTTGAGGCGGGAATAATGATAAGACTTAATCTTCGGATAGAATCTCCCCTGGTTTGACCGGAACATTGCAATCAGATCATCCAGCCTGTTTTCACGAATGACTGAAACATTATGATCAGCTGCCTTTTTAATATTCCTTTCTGTATTATCCGAATAACTGCGAAACAATTCTTCGTAACCACCGGTTAGTTCCAGTTCATGTGTTTTACTACTGAATACCTGAAACTGGCCTGGGGTTACATCATTGGATGAATTCAGACAAATATCGATCAATCGATAGGTTTCCGGAATGGCGGCAAGAAACGCATTGATTTTATCCCGGTCAGGGAGTGCTTTGGAGAAAACCCCCAGCTGTTGTGAAAAAAAGGGCTGATACAGGTAGGATATGCCGAACTTTCTTCCCCAGGTAAGCGGGAGTACAACCTGATAATCATCTTCGACCAATCCATTCCAGCCCGGACAAATCAGGTCCAGGAACCAGGAATAGGCATATATCAGGCCGTATGGTGATCCGGCGATGCAGCTGTCCCATTTCTGTTTATCGATCTGCTGATGAGAAATGAATGCGATCATTTCGGTTCTCAGTTTCCGGTTTTCGGTTTCCGTATAAAAAGTGACAAGTGACGGGTAACGAGTAACAAGTAAAATGGTTGTGAATTTCAATTCTCTTCACAATTTGGAACCTTTTGAATCTTGCTGAAACAATTTGAAGTTTTCAGTCCCTCCGGGACGAATATTTCTTGCTACTTCTTTATGCAGCCATTAAAATGACTGCCTATTACCTTACAGTCTACCATAGGTATGGCTATGCCACCTACGGGACGTTTCACAGATTAGTGACAATCCCAATCTACCATTAACATTTGACAAATAACAATGAACTGTTGATTCTATCTTATCAAATATTAACTAATTTTTCCTTCCACATTCAACATTCCTTGTTCGATATTCGATATTTAAATTGAACTGTTCCTCGGTTCTTGGTCCTCGGTCTCTTCGTCTCAAAGTCTTCCCCTCTCTCAGATCTCCCTCTTATCAACTTACCAACTTATAAACTAATAACTTTCCCCTCTGCCTACTGCCTACTCCTTCATCCTTTGCCGAAGGCACTCCTATGGCGCATCCTTCATCCTTCATCCTTCATCCTTCATCCTTCATCCTTCATCCTTCATCCTTCATCCTTCATCCTTCATCACAACTCACCACTCACTTCGAAATTCAGTGTTCAATATTCGTTATTCATTATTTACCTTCCCCCCTCATCCTTCCGTTGCCATCTTCAACATCTCCTCATACACCTTTCTCCACCCTTCCCAGGGGCCCCAATCACTGAGTGAGGAGTTATGCCAGAGGCTGGTGAAGGTCCCGTTCACCCCTCTTATTCTGTCAACAATTTGTTTTATCCTTTCAATTGCTTCCTGCTGATCCATTCGCAGGTAATCTTTTAATGTTCCGTCCATAACCTGGAAAGGAAAGATCTTCAACTCTGTTTTCTCTTCATTTAAAAGGTCGTAAAAAAAGAACGAATTGGATGTTCCCGCACGGAAGCCTGTTTCTGCTGCATATCCCATGGTATAATCCTCTTTTATACCGAGCCGCAAAAGGTTTCTGTAGGTATACGGGATTTGCAGTTTCAGATAATGCTGTCGGCTCCGGGTAATGGGTTGGCATGCTGCCATCTGCAACAAAGAAATTTCCTTTTCCAGTTCAGAGGGTTCCGCATTTGAGCGATAGGAAGGATGGATTCCGATCCTATATTTCCC
>Ga0315539_1002584_pt1 | contig 13007 bp, 5 predicted proteins | sample SalMarSW160150MG_FD_203097 | JGI IMG/M metagenome (GOLD analysis project Ga0315539, IMG submission 203097) | Salt marsh sediment microbial communities from the Plum Island Ecosystem LTER, Massachusetts, United States - Salt Marsh Sediment SW1601-150 ... | reverse complement strand
CCAGGAGGGCTATTCGGTGGAAGTTGATCTGTGGTCAGGCGGCAATTATCAGGACCTTCGAGATTCTTTAAAACATAAATGGACTTATTCCGGGCTGGTGGGAGCAGTGCTGGTCGGGGATCTGCCTATTCCCTGGTGCGAGCTGTACGTCTGGGGAGGAGAGGAATTCCCCATTGACTATTACTTTATGGAACTGGACGGCACCTGGTCTGATTCCGACGGCGACGGACTTCTGGAGGGACTCTCTGCAGGGTCAGGAGACGTTGGGCCGGAAATCTGGGTGGGGAGATTGGCACCTTCAAGTCTGGTCTGGGGAAACGAAGCTCAACTCCTGGAGGACTATTTCACCAAGAATCATAATTACCGGATTGGCAATCTTTCCCTTCCTCATAGAGCCTTGTCCTTTGTGGACGATGATTGGGATTATTTCTACGACTGCGACTTAGGTTATGCTTACGACGACGTGACCGTCATTAACGACGTCAACCAAACCATCGCTAACAACTACAAACAGGAATTACTTGAGAATTACGAATGGATTCAGTTGTGTGCACATTCCTCCTGTTGGGCCCACACGTTTTTGATCGATGGGAGTCAATGGGGAGGTGGAAGCGTATACAATTACGAACTTCATGCCTTGCAGCCTCATGCCCTTTTCTACAATCTCTTTGCTTGCTCGAACACAAGATTTGTGGAGACCAACAACGTGGGTAATTGGTATGTTTTTGTTGACGATTATGGCCTGGCTGCAGTAGGAAGTGCAAAGACGGGGAGCATGCTGTATTTCTACGATTTCTATGTGGCCTTGGGCCAGGGGAAATGCATTGGAGATGCTTTCAAAGAGTGGTTTGAAGTACAGGCTCAGGGTGGGTTTGACGATTCGGAAAAGGGATGGTTCTTTGGGAATAATATCTTGGGCGATCCGACGCTTACCATCGGAATCCAGAGCCGGGTAGCACAAATAATCGACTCGGTTCAGACGCAAGAAGCATCTAAAAGTTACGGCTGGACACCCACGCAGGTCACCAGTAGCACATTCGCCGACGGAAGACCGACGATGGCAGCGGACTTCTCCGGGAATATCTGGGCCACCTATGAGACCGGAAGGGACGTCCGCTCCAACATTTACTCAAACTCCTACGACGGCATCAGTTGGTCTCCTGATGAGGCGGTGGATGTATATGTCTACTGGGATTTTCATCCGGCCATGGCCACGGATAGTCTGGGGAAAGTCTGGGTCGCCTGGCAGAGCCTGAGGGAGGTCAGCGGTAATGAGAATCTAAACATATGCGTTAGCTCGCGCAATCCCACCAGCTGGGCCGCACCCACGATTTTAACCTCCGGAGCTGACTACGATGTGGAACCGGCAATAGCCGTGGATAAGCAGGGCAGGATCTGGGTGGTGTGGAAAGGATGGAGAACGGTCGACCAGAGCGTCAATTCCAATATATTCGCCCGCTTTTACGATGGCTCGTGGTCGTCTCGCATGACCGTAACCAGCGACTTGCAGGATGACTGCGATCCAGTGGTGGCAGCTGATACGTCCGGCAGAATCTGGGTGGCATGGTCCACCAACAGGGACGGAAACTGGGATATATACTCCATCTACTACGATGACGGAACCTGGTCTGAACTAATTCCGATTACGACTGACCCGGATGACGATTTGGCTCCTACCATGACCAAGGATGCATCCGGCAAAATCTGGATAGCCTGGCACAGCTGGAGGGATGGGGATGCAAACATCTACGCTTGCTATCATGATGGAAGCGGGTGGTCGGGGCCGGTGCAGGTCACGTCTGATCCAGATAATGACATCATGCCCGGCATAAACGGGGGCCCTTCTGAACAGGTGGCATTAGCTTGGATGAGCAAAAGAAGCGGAAACTGGGACGTCTTTGCCAGCTTTTACGATGGCGCCAGTTGGTCACCGGCTGCACAGATAACGACCGATTTGAACAACGATTACCAGCCTGCTTGTCTATTTGATCAGTCAGGCGAGCCTTGCATCATCTGGGCTTCGGACAGAGACGGTAATTGGAACGTTTACTTTGCCGCCTGTGAGTTCCTCCCCCCTACTTTGATTTATCCGGAACATCTGTCTTACATAAACGACGACACCCCTCAATTCGAATGGTCGGCGGTTTCTGACGGCGGAGGGGGAGCAGGTTTCGAGAGCCTTTCATCTTCGGCCATCACTTACACACTTCAATATTCAAAAAACTATGATTTCGTGACCGATGTTATCAGCATCTCAGATATTCCCGAGAATTACTATCAGCTTCCGGAAAGCCTTGCCCTGGCCGATACGTCCTACTTCTGGCGAGTGCAGGCCGTGAAGGAAGACGGCGACTCCACGGGATATCAAGTGAAGTTCATGTTCACAGTCGATACCCAGCCGCCGGAGACTCCAATCCTAACCACCCCAGAAGACGATACTCTTTTGTGCGATAGCACGCCGACCTTCGAATGGACCCCGGGGATGTCTTCATTAGGGGAGCCCGCCGGATTGAACCGCCAGATCATCTTGTCCGCTCCGGAGAGATTCACGCTGCAGTATTCTCCTGATAGCGAATTTACAAGTACGGTAACCACAGTAGACAGTCTAACGGACAATTTCTACACCGTTCCGGATGGGCAAGCCCTAGATCCGGATACAAGCTATTACTGGAGAACCAGGGCATTTGATTTGGCTGGCAATCAAAGCGATTTTCAGCCTGATCCTTTTATGTTTTCTATGTTCATTCTGGGTGACGTGAATGATGATGAGGAGATCGACATAAGTGACGTTATCTACCTGGTGAACTACCTCTTTCTGGGGGGATCGGAACCTTTGCCTTATCAGGCGGGGGATGTCAATCACGACGACAATATAGACACGGGAGATCTGATATATTTAATCAACTATCTATTCATCGGCGGATCGCCGCCGCAGTGTTAGGGAAAACAGAAAAAGCTTCCTTTTGAAATCTGAAACAATGATCTTCAGTCTTTGATGGCGCCAGGAACTGTCCTCTGGTGGTCTCATTGTCACGTGAGCATGCATTATGTCGAGAATCCATATCCTAAACACCGGCAGGCCAAAGGAGCCTAAAGGATGCATCACCCAAATCTCTTGAGAGAAGACGACACCCTTCTCGTTGTCGTTGATATTCAGACCAGACTCTTAAACGTCATTTTCGAAAAAGAGAGGCTGCTTTCCAGCTGCAGCAAGCTGATTCGCGCCGCAAGAATCTTGGAGATACCGATCATTATGACGGAGCAGTATCCCAAGGGAATGGGACCCACTGATCCTGAGATTCTGAAGCTACTTCAGGACACAACGGCTATCGAGAAGCTGCATTTCAGCTGCTGCGGAGCGGAGGATTTCAACAGGGAGATTATACGCTTAGGCAAGAAACAGATAGTCGTGATAGGTATCGAAGCTCACGTATGTGTGCTGCAAACCGTGCACGATCTTCTTCATCAAGGATATTTTGTCTATGTCCCTTATGATACAGTGAGCTCGCGTAAGGAAAGTGATTATAAAAATGCCCTGGACAGAATGAGGCAAATTGGGGCCGTGATCGGCTCTGTCGAATCAGCCATCTTTGAGCTATTGGAAAAAGCAGGCACGCCGGTTTTCAAGGAGATATCAAAGATAATCAAGTAGTCTTTCCCAGGCTCAAACCCGATCCTCGTACTCGGTGCCCCCGGGCATTTGTCCAGGTGATTTGTTTGCCAGATACAGAGGCAAGGCTTCTCGCTCACCATTCCCGGTATAGCGCGTACGGCAGGCTTTTTTGCGACGCCACACCAGCGCGAGTTAAATGTTTAGCAGGCAATACATTAAGCTTCTATATGAGCTTTCCCCTCTAAGCTCTTTTTGTTCTTCGTCTTATTTTTCTTGTTTTTTTGAAAAAATCTTGACAGAATTCGTATTTGATACGATATTAATAACAGAAGGACTAAAGTCTTGGCTATTTCCAAGGCGAAATAGGCTCTGCAATAGCAGGGCCTTCTTTTTTTACGTCTCCTCAATCTGTGCCCGTAAATCCTTAAGGAATACTACCTGATTTGAAGCCTTTGCCAGAAGCCCGGAAAGTCTTTTCCCCGGAGCAACGACCACTGTTTTTTTCTTGTGGGCTTTTAGGTACTTGAGCAACTTAACAAAGTCGCCATCCCCGCTGCACGAAACAAACTCGTCGTATCTGTCCATCTGGTCGATGGCTGCAATAGTGATTTCAACATCGAAATTGCATTTGTGTCTGAATTTTCCTTGTGTGTGATCGTATACGCGGGAAACAAGCTTGGTTACGACTTTGAATCCAATGGATTTTAGTGTTTTGAAGAAATCCAGCTTCTTTGCCTTGGCCTCCAGGAATTCATTCAGGCTAGCCGTTGGCTTATGGTCAAAGAAGACTGCTTTGGTTCTGATTCCTTCATAATAGACCACATCAATATGGTCGTAGAGGCCCCTGAAGTACTGCTGAAATCTCCTCCAGCTGATTCGCCACCGCTTCTCTTTCAGGTAATACTTGATATTTGATGCATCTATTAGGATCAAAGCCTTCTTAGGCATATTGGGAACACCTTTCTCAAAACCGAAATCCCGGCCAGAATCGGAAACAAGATCAGGGCGAAGACTAATCTGTTGTCGAACTAACGGGAAGGCATGGGTTATTCTTTCCAATCATAAACATCCAAGTCTGCACGGGCGGAGTTGAAGCTCCGCCCCCACTTTTTTTCGGCTATTTCAGCAGAACCATCTTTTTGGTTCTACGATAATCACCTGTTTTCAGTTGATAGAAATAAATGCCACTCGCCACCTGATTGCCGTCTTCATCCCTTCCGTCCCAAATCATTTCATATGTTCCGGCTTGTTTGGACTCATTCACCAGAGTCCTCAACAACTCCCCGCGAATATTATAGATTTTGAGGGTAGTACGGATGGAACCGTGAATCATGGACTGCAAACCATAAACGGTGAAGGGTATGGCAGTGGCCGGGTTAAAGGGGTTGGGATAGTTTTGATATAAGTGGTAGGTTTTAGGCGAGAGGCTGGAAGAGTCAAGTTCGTCACTAACGCCCGTCGTTCCCAAAAAATCGATATCAAAGGTATCTGCATCGAGAGGAGTAAAACAATATTCAAACGTTCCTGGATTCAAGAATACACAGTAATTCCCTACAGGCAGACCGGTGAATTGATAATTTCCCGACGAATCAGTAAGAGTGCTGTCATTTCGATCTCCTGACAAGTGGACGCAAGTATCCGCCACAGGGTCGTCCCGACTGTCCGCCACCCTTCCTCTGATACTGTTCAGGGTGAGGTTTTTATAGAAGTGGACTCCTCCCTCTCCCTCACCAACGAATAGATCCTGGTCGCCATCTGAGTCTGTATCACAAAGAAATGGTGCGCTTCGCTCGCCCACATCAATCGAGTCGTAGTTATCGGCAATGAAAACAAGGGAATCAGCCTGAGGGTTGCCCTCATTTCGATAGAAGAACAACTTCCCTTCCTCATTACCTATGAGCAGATCAAAATCACCATCTAAGTCCAGATCACCCAAGGTCGGTACACTATACTTACCTGCGTCGATGGAATTGTAATCGTCCGAGATCAGAGTCCAAGAGGGTTCTTCGGGGATACCGTCATTTCGATAGAAAGAAATCTTGCCATACGTTTGCCCGATGAAAAGATCCAGATCAGAATCAGCATCTACATCCACGAAAGCAGATGAAGAATATCCGCCAACGTCAATGGAATAGTAATTATCTGAAACCAACATCCAGGAAGGTGCTTGCGGTGAACCGATGTTTCGATAGAATTCTATTTGACCGTCATCTTTTCCTACGAAAAGATCGATATCTCCATCTGAATCGATGTCTGCAAAGACGGGCTGGGAGTAATCCTCTGCTTTGATGGCATAATAATTTTGAGTGACGAAAGTCCACGACGAAATGGGCGAAGTCATCTCGCTCCTGTAGAAATTGATATTACCGTCTTCTTCTCCTACGAAAAGGTCGAAATCGCCGTCACCGTCTATGTCCGCTAAAACCGGCTTGCTATAACTTCCCAGATCGATGAAGTTGTAATTCTCCGTGACAAAGCTCCAATCAGGAAGGTTAGCGGAGCCATCGTTTCTGTAATAGCAGACCTTCCCCTCCTCTTGTCCCACGGACAGATCAAAATCGGAATCGTCGTCAATGTCCGTAAAAACGGGAACGCTATTTCGCCCCGCGTTAATGGAGTTGTAATTGGATGTAATGGAATCCCACTCGGGGGAATTTGAAGTCCCGGTGTTTCTATAGAAGTTGATATTACCGTACTCCTCGCCCACAAATAAATCGAAGTCGCCGTCGTCGTCGATATCCACAAACTGAGGAGTACTGGAGGCTCCCACGTCAATCGAATGATAACTCTCGGTGACAAAGCTCCAGAGCGGGCTGGTTTCTGTCCCGTCATTTCGATAGAAATTGACATTGCCACCCTTCTCACCAACAAAGAGATCCAGATCGGAATCAGCATCGATGTCCACCAAGCAGGGAAAACTTCTTTCACCCACATCTATCGAGTCATAACTGTCCGTGATCTTTGTCCAGAGAGGAAAGCTCGAATTTCCATTATTCTGGTAAAAAGAAATCATCCCCTGATCATTTCCCACGAAAAGATCAAAGTCGCCATCATCATCTATGTCTGCAAAGAAAGGTGCGCTTTTTTCGCCAACATCAATCGAATCATAAGAGTCCGAGACGAAGCTCCACTGGGGTTGATCGTTTGTGCCATCGTTGCGAAAGAAACTGATCCTGCCGTCTTCGGCACCCGTGAACATGTCCAGATCGTCATCTCCGTCTATATCCACAAAGGTTGGCTTGCAAAACTCGGTGCCGCCTGAAAAGGCACAGTCTACAACCCGGCCATCAATTATCGCTTTATACTCCTTCCTCCATCTTACTTCAGCGGTCTGAACCGCTGGATTCATGCCTCCGGAAGAAGAATTGGACGTAAGAAGAAGAGAGACCAGCCAGAAAAGAATACACACGCCCCCTATTTTCTTTGGTTTTTCGGCCTTCGAGGAGCTATTCATCCGACGCCAAAATCGAGTGCAAACAACTCTATTACTGATTGAATTTGACTTTGATCTAATTTAGCCCTGTCAGCAAACCTTGTCAAGGGAATTCGTCTGGAGTGTCTCCTTATGGTCCATCCACCTAATGAATTGACATGTTTAGGAGTCACTGTGCGGTCTTTTAAAAGGCTGGCGCCTTAACTCCTGTGACCATGGGGGAATCATCTGCAAATGCAACGATGTCCGTTCGCAATGCGGAAGAAGAGAGCGGAATTCTGTCTGGTTCACCTAAAGGTGAACACTCCAATCGGGACCGATACATATCTGTTTCCGGGAAGTCCCCTTCGGGCGTTCGCTCCTCAGAAGGCGGCAAGAACATTAATTCCCATCAAAAATTCCTCATTTTGAGGGATTTTTGTCAGATTCTTTGAAGGCAAAATCCAAGAAGCCGGCTTTTTCAGATCTTAAGTTTAATCATTCAAAAGACTTACGCAAAACGAAAGAGGATTGATCTTGTCCTGTTTTTTTAAGTATCCTTTAAGGATTCTCTTAAGTCCCAAGAATATCTTACGGTTGAGAAAAAGAAAGGAAAATTCGGTGAGGATTATGAGTTGCGTTTATGAAAAAAACCAGGATGAGAAAAACCCCCTTCCTCTCACGCCGGCCCTTGGCTAGGGATTCGGTGGCGTAGATCCCGCCAGAAGCGGGATCTGCGCTCCTGGCCAAATAAGGAAGGAAAAAAGAAGCTGATGCTTGTGGAAAAAAACGTTATGAGAAGAGGAATGAAAAAACACAAACCTATAACCCCCGACCAAAATCAGGAGGCGAGTGAAATGAAATCCAGTACAATCTCTGAAGTACTGTCAACCTTTTGCGTCAAACCTCTAACCTTAATTTCCAAAAGGAGGAAAACCATAAAGACGAAAATCCTAGAACGACGGGACACGAAGACCCTCGCGTCACTTGGTGCACAGAGACGCCGGAGGCCCTTGCTGCTGACAGATTTGAAGCTCTGAGTCTTGACAATGCTTTTTTTCTTTTTGGCCGGTACTCTTGCCACCGCTGGCCTGAAGAGTGAAAGCGCAGAAGAGACCACACAGTCCGGGCTTGGCGTGTCGATGGTGAGATTCGTGGAAGTTTGAAAACAGGATGCTTGAAATGAAACCACATGCAATTGCTGAAGTACTGTTGACCTTAAACCTTGAATCTTTAACCTTTTCTCTAAAAGGAGCAAAGTCATGAAAACAAGAATCTTTTTTGCGGGTCTTTTGTTTGCGGTCTTCTGCACAGCTTCTTTGAGTTATGCTGACGTGCCGCAAATGATTAACTATCAGGGGAGGCTAGCCGACACCACCGGGAATGCAATCGACACCACGGTCTCCATGACCTTCGCAATCTACACAGATAGCGTTGGGACGGATTCGCTATGGAGCGAAACACAGAATTCAGTAATAGTGGAAGGTGGGATGTTCAATCTCCTCTTGGGAAGCGTCACCCTTATTCCTGATTCGGTCTTTGACGGAAGCACCAGATACTTGGGAGTGAAGGTTGGGACCGATGAAGAGATGAGTCCCAGACGACCTCTGGTGAGTGCAGGATATGCTTTCCGCTCAGAATTCGCAGATACGGCAGAATACGCTCGAGTCGGTGCCTCCGACGACGACTGGGTCATTCAGGGAGATACGATTTACCACGAACAGGGGAACGTCGGTATCGGGACGACAAGTCCTGCAAACAAGTTAGATGTCGCGGGTAACATTCATGCCAGCGGCACGATTAGAAGTGGAAACTCCATTACCATAGATGGAGTTAACGATAAGATCACCGCAAGCGGCGGCAAGATAGACTTCGACGATGAAGACCTTGTCACCACGGGCGACGTCGGTATCGGGACCACCAGTCCCGGCGAAGAGATCGAAGTTTACAAGAACCAAAACGATTGGACCAATCTGCGGCTCAATAATCCCAACGGAGGGAACAATGCCGGCAGCGCCATCTACTTCCATGAGGGAGGAGGATATCGAGCCTACATCGCAGCTGCCAACTCGGGTAACACGGTCGCCCTTGCCGGGCCAAGAAGCCTCAGCATCCAGAGCAACGGTGGTCCGATTCACATTCGTACTGTGGGCGACCATCCGGTGTCCATTCTGCCTTACGGTGGCAACGTCGGCATCGGGACGACAACTCCCGGAGAGGAGTTGGACGTAGTAGGCGATCTGCAGACCTCCGGGAACGTTAAGGTTGGCGGAAACATTGTGGAGCTCAATCCTGGATTCGTGGCAGGAAACCTTCGATATCAATCTAATCAGCTGAGCTTCTTTGGTGGGAACAGCGGAATTTCTCTCAGAGATGCAGGCGGAAACACTAAAGTCGTGATGCTGAACAGCGGTGATGTGGGCATCGGGATCACCGCGCCCAGTGACAAGCTACATGTCAATAACGGAAATGTCAGAATTTCAGGGGCGGGAAATGGGATTTATTTTTCTGACGGTAGCTTCCAAACAACGGCTGGCGTGGGTTCTGCAAATTCTGTCAGCAACAATCTTGATGCGGTGATAACCGGCGATGCTGATGCCAATGGCAGTGGTGGTGTGAAACTGCGAACCGACTCGAATGACAGAATCACGGTCTTAAACAATGGCAATGTCGGCATCGGAATCACGAATCCTACGGAGAAGTTGGATGTGGCGGGAACAGTGAAGATGACCGGCTTCAAGTTACCCGGAGGTGCAGCAAATGGGTATGTCCTCACCTCAGATGCTTCTGGCGTGGGAACCTGGCAGGTATCAACGGGAGGAGGCGGTTTGGCCAGCGTGGATGGCGTTTCCAACCCGGGCGGAGACGTGGATTTGATTGCTCAGAACGCCATCAACATCACGCCCAACGACGGAGCCAATACCATCACCATCGGGGAGAGCCATTCTGCCAGGACTGATAATCCCCACCAGGTGACTGCGACGCAAACTGGAGCCATAGTCAGCACGGATGGCGTTTCGAATCCAGGCGGAGACGTGGACTTGGTCCCTCAGAACGCAATCACCATCACTCCCAACGATGGAGCTAATACCATCACCGTAGGAGAGAGCCATTCTGCCAGGACCGACAACCCCCACCAGGTGACTGCGACGCAAACTGGCGCTTTGTTGAGCGTGGATGGGGTTTCCAATCCAGGCGGAGATGTTGATTTCGTTGCCGGAACTAACATGACCATCACCCCTGATCCCACGGGCGACAGCATAACCTTCTCGGCTACGGTCAACTATGCGCAGGTATTCACCGTGGCCCAGACCGGCGGGAATTTCACCACCATCGGCGCTGCCCTGAATTCGTGCGTGAATCCCGGATGCAACAATAGCTATCTGATCAGGGTGATGCCGGGCGTTTATAACGAGACGGTGGTGTGCAGTTCCTTTGTCAGGCTCCAAGGAGCGGGCAAATACGTCAGCTACATTACGGGTACGGTGACTGCAGTTGACAGCGTCACCATAGATGGCTTCAATATCGCCGGGGGCATACTATGTCCTGGCACTTGTCCCACCATCACACACAACATAATCACTAACGGTGTGGGGGATGGGATATTGATCACCAACCTGGGACAACCCTGGATCAAGGAAAATGAGATCATAGACTGCGCCGGATGGGGCATCCACTGCAACGGATGGGATACGAACGCCTGGATCATCGCCAACAAGATCGAAAGAAATGGCGCGGGAGGCATCAGGTGTACAGATTCCTCGCCCACCATCAGCAATAATCAGATTCTGGCGAATCACAACTATGGCATCTACCTTATTGGGGCCATGGGGCAGCCCTCGGAGCCAACCATCGATGACAACGTTATCGGACGCACTCAACCTACGGGAAGCGGAATTGGCATCTATATGATAGGTTATGCCGAGCCGCGCATCATCGCCAACGATATCTGGATAAACTACACCGGCATTGAGATCCATCCCTCCACTCAGCCATCCATTCTGGCTAATAACATCAGCTATAATAACGCATACGGGATAATATGTTTTTCCAGCGGTGCCTCCAGACCGGTAACCATCAAAAGCAACCATATTCACAGCAATCCTACCGTGGGCCTGGATATCGTAAACGCGGCTCCCATCGTTACTCATAACAACATCAACGTTAATGATCCGTCGGGAGTCAATCCGGATATCCAGTACGTTGGTCCTCCCTTCCCTATGATAAGTATGAACGTGGTCGATATAATAGCCGTCGCCGGGACAGGGGCTACTGGCTTGTATAACGTAACCGGCGCAGGGGCGGCCATTGCTCCTTAAGACGGCATCCGGCGAATGAAAACTGGAAAGCAGTAATGAGATGAAGACAAGAAGTGAGCCAAACACCATAAGTCAGAGACAGGCGGCGAATCAGATGAAACCGCCGCGGGTGCTAGAGGAATTTATTGGCCATGAATCAAAAACCGTAATCTCGTTCTGTGAAAAGAGGAAAACCATGACAAAAATCAAATTGACTTCGGCTTGGGCTTTGGTCTGCCTGCTGATCTTTACCTTGTCTCCGGGTGAAGGAAATCTTCGGGCAAAATCAAAGAGCGGCGCTTTTGAAATGACCTCCGAGGTTTTGTGCGGGACGGGCGGAAAGTCACAATCAGCAGCCTTTGCGATTAAGGTCTCCACAGGAGCACAGCCCAGCCCCATTGGAAAGCAGAGCAGCACGAATTTCGATGCATTTGGCGGATGGGTTTACACGTCCGAAGCTTCCTTCGTGCGTGGGGATGCGAATGGTGATGGGGCAGTAGACGTATCCGACATATCTTATTTGATCAATTATCTCTTCCTGGGCACATCGCCACCTGAACCTTTGGGCGCCGGCGATGCTACCGGTGATGGGATGGTTGATATCGCGGACGTGCTCTTTCTTATCAACTATCTGTTTCTCGGAGGATCTCCCCCCTCGTGCAGTGGCAAAAACGGATCACTTCTTTTGGGTCAGGCCAAACTGAGCGAACATCCGGGGAAAGCGCAAATAGGTCTCTGCCTGCCTGACTTGCACGAGGGAAGATCGAGAAGACTTGACCATGGGGTTGAGATAGTGGTATCGTGGAAATCTAATATTAATATCGCAGGTCTCCAGCTTGAGGTCGAGTACGATCCGCAGGAGGTCACCCTCCTTGAGCCGAAATTGACATCCCGTACGCAGGGTCTGTCCATCTTCTCAGGAGGAGAGGAGGGTCTGAGGAAAATCGGAATTCTGGACCTGACCGGAAAGAATGTCGTCCCTGCTGGAGAAGGTGAATTGGTGACCTTCGAGGCAGAAGGAATCCGTCTTGGAAGTATCCAGATAAAGAAAGCAATCCTGGTGGACAGAGAAGCAAGGAAACTATCGGTGCAGATATCGCCAACCGTGAAGGTGAAGACGGACAACACGGAGGCAGAAGTACCCGATCGCTTCTCCTTATCGCAAAACTATCCTAATCCCTTCAATCCGCAGACCAACATCGAATACGCCCTTTCAAAGGATACACGTGTCAGGCTCTCCATCTACAATGTACTGGGTGAGAAGGTAACGGTGTTGGTGGACGAATACCAAGCAGCAGGATACCAAAGGGTTCGTTGGGATGGAAGGAACCAGCAGGGAGAGGACGTAGCCAGCGGTATGTACTTCTACCGGTTGGAGACCAGGGAATTCTCCACGGTAAGGAAGATGGCGCTGATTAGATAAGTTCGCCATCAACGGATTCAGCGTGAACGAATCAGGCAAAGGAAGCGGGTTAGCGAAAGCCCTCTCGAGGAATCGGGGGGGCTTGGTTTTTCGATAATAAAGCCGTTGAAAATCGGTTGAGTCTATTCAGTCCATCGGCCCCTTTTGTATCAGCTACGAAGCCCCTTCGAATAAGGCAAGAGGAACCAAGATTATTCTAGATTGAAAAACAACCACACAACCAACAACCTTCAACCAGCAGGATGCGTCCGAAGTGATAGG
>Ga0315539_1002582_pt1 | contig 13012 bp, 8 predicted proteins | sample SalMarSW160150MG_FD_203097 | JGI IMG/M metagenome (GOLD analysis project Ga0315539, IMG submission 203097) | Salt marsh sediment microbial communities from the Plum Island Ecosystem LTER, Massachusetts, United States - Salt Marsh Sediment SW1601-150 ... | reverse complement strand
TACGCTCCCTTCTGAAAATCACAGAAAGTTTCTTATACTTCTTGAAGATATCATAAGGTATTCTCTCAAGGATTTATTTGCAATTCTGTATTTCGATACATTTAACGCATGGATAATTAAACTAACCAGGGATGCAGAACTTGATATGGATAATGATGTATCAAAAAGCTTCCTGGAACGTATCTCACAAGGGGTCAGTGGCAGAAAAACAGGACAGCCCGTAAGGTTTGTGTTTGATAACTGTATTGCCAGAGATCTGATGGAGATTATTATTCAAAAGCTTGACCTGGAAGAGGATAACAACCTGATACCAGGGGGACGATATCATAATTTCAAAGATTTTATGAATTTTCCTCAGATTGGAGGAAAACAACTGGCATATAAGAAAGATGTACCTTTAGGCCATAAACTTATTGAGAATCAGAAAAGTATCTTTGCAGTGATGGCTGAAAAAGATTTTATGCTTCATGTCCCTTACCATGACTTTAACATCTTTGTCAGCATGCTTCAGGAGGCATCAATCGATCCCAAAGTAAAGGAAATATCGCTTACTGTTTACAGGGTAGCACGGAATTCTAAGGTTATGAATGCGTTAATGACAGCAGCAAGGAATAGAAAAACAGTTAATGTAATAATTGAATTGCAGGCCAGGTTTGACGAAGAAGCAAATATATACTGGTCACGAAAACTTGAAGAATCCGGAGTGAATGTTTATTTTGGCATACCAGGTCTTAAAGTGCATTGTAAACTGGTTTACATTGCAAGGAAAGAAAACAAAAAAACAATAGCCTATTCCTGTGTAAGCTCAGGTAACTGGCATGAGGGTACTGCACAGGTATATTCCGATTTAATACTGTTTACTACTGATAAACAAATAACCAGTGAAGTGAATAAAGTGTTTGACTTTTTTGCCAATACTTATAAAAACTATACATACAGGCATTTAATAGCTTCACCCCTGTATATGCGTAAAAAAATGTATACCTTAATTGATAATGAAATAAAAAACGCAAAAGCTGGTAAAGAGGCTTATATCGTACTTAAATTTAACAGCCTTGTTGATAAAGAAATAATCTACAAACTTTACCAGGCAAATAATGCCGGTGTTAAAATAACCTTAATCATAAGAGGTATTTGCTCTCTTATTCCTGGTATTCCAGGGATGAGTGAGAACATTAAAGCAATCAGCATAGTTGATAAATATCTTGAACATTCAAGAATTATTATCTTCTGTAATGGAGGGGATGAATTATATTATATTTCCTCTGCAGACTGGATGACCAGGAATCTGGACAGAAGAATTGAAATAACCTGCCCTATTTATGACAAGGATATTCAACAGGAGCTTAAAGATATGATCAACATCCAGCTTAAAGATAATGTAAAGTCGAGAATAATAAATGAAAAACAAGATAATCCCTATTTAAAATTAAATTCTAAAAGGAAGCTGCGATCACAGGTTGCATTATATAAGTATTATCAGAATAAATTGAAAAGCTAATCTATTGTTCTATTGCTATATTGTTCTATTGCTCCATTGTTCTATTGTTGAATTGCTAATCCGGCCGGTATCGGAGATAAATAACAAATTATTTCTATTTTTACCACTTCTATTGAATTTTTTATAAAATGGACTATAAAGAAATATGTGAACATACAAGAGAGATTGCGGCAAAGGTGGGTAAATATATCATAGAAAAACAGGGGAACTTTTTATACGACAGTATAGAAACCAAAGGCAAGCAAAACTTCGTAACAGAAGTTGATAAAGAGGCTGAACAAAGGTTAGCAAATAGTCTGGGGAAGATAATACCTGATTCGGGATTTATTGCTGAAGAAGGTACTATTAAAAAGAAAGGATCAAAGTATAACTGGATTATAGATCCGCTTGATGGTACGACGAATTATATTCATAGTGCCCCTCCTGTAGCAATAAGTATAGCCCTGATGGAAAATGAGGAGCTGGTTATTGGAGTAATTCTCGAATTGTCACTAAATGAATGTTTTTATGCCTTTAAAGGTAGTCCTTCTTACCTCAACGGGGAGGAAATAAGAGTATCTTCCGTGAATAAAGTAAAAAGTTCATTAATTGCTACAGGTTTCCCCTATCATAATTTCTCAAGACTTCAGCCGTTCATGGAAACATTAAGCTACTTTTTTAATAATTCCCATGGTGTCCGAAGGATGGGTTCGGCTGCTACTGATTTGGCATATGTTGCATGCGGGCGCTATGATGCTTTTTATGAATATAACCTTAATCCATGGGATGTGGCAGCAGGATCTTTTATTATTGAGCAGGCAGGGGGTAAAATAGCAGATTTTAAAGGCGGCAGCAACTACCTTTTTGGCAATGAAATAGTGGCAACTAACAGTAATATATTTGAAGAATTTCTTGGAATAGTTGGTAATTTTATGAATAAATGAAATCTTTGGATTATAAATAATACTTTTTTACAAAATCAATGTCAAAAATTATTTATAAGTTTTTCTACTCATTAGTATGGTTATTCACATTGATTCCTTTAAATATTCTTTATTTAATATCCAGTCTTTTTTATATATTCCTTCAATATATAATAAGATATAGAAAAAAAGTTACTTATAAAAATCTCACCCGTTCTTTCCCCGATAAGTCTGAAAAAGAGATAAATAATATTGCAAAAAAATTCTATAAACATCTGTGTGATTTCTCTATTGAATCTCTTAAGACTATTCATCTTACCCGAAAGCAAGTCGATAAAAGATACAAATTTGAGAATATCGGTATATTTGCTGACCTGTATAAGAAGAACAAAGATATTACCCTTATTTCAGGGCACTATGGAAACTGGGAGTGGATGGTAAACTTTCCGACCAAAATATCATATAAATTTTTAGCTATTTACCGCCCCTTAAAGGTTAAGTACATTGATAAGATGATTCATGATATACGTTGCAAGTATGGAGCCATAATGATACCTGCGAATGAAACCTATAAGGAAATTGTAGAATATAAACAAAAAAATGAACGGATAATAATATGGTCTCTGATAGACCAGAGGCCTCCCCGGAGAAATAAGTACTGGACAAAATTCTTAAACCAGGATACCCCGTTTTATACCGGTTTTGAAAAAATTGCAAAAAAGTTAAATATGGCTGTGGTTTTTATGATTGTTTATAAAGTAAAACGAGGTTATTATAAGGTTAAATTTGAAGTTCTGTTCGAAAATACATCTGATTTAGCTGATTTTGTGATTACGGAAAAAGCAATAAAAACACTTGAAGATTACATTGTTGAAAAACCTGAATACTGGTTGTGGTCTCATAACAGATGGAAACATAAAAGGGAGAAAACTGAATAATCCTTACAGATAATAATATGATTAAAGTAGCTGTAGTAATATTAAACTGGAATGGAAGGGAGCATCTTGATAAATTTCTACCTTCAGTAATTAAATATTCAGGCAATTCTTCTACAGAAATATATGTTGCTGATAATAATTCAAGTGATGATTCAGTTAGTTTATTAAAGGATAAATATCCCGGGATTAAACTTATTCTATTTGACATGAATTACGGTTTTGCACAGGGTTATGTTAAGGCGCTGGAACAGATAAAATCAGAATATTTTGTGTTATTAAACTCTGATGTGATGGTTACAAGTAACTGGTTATCCATAGTTAATCTAATGGAAAAGGATAACTCAATTGCTGCCTGTATGCCTAAAATAAGATCATATGCTAATAATAACTATTTTGAATATGCAGGTGCTGCAGGAGGTTTTATTGATAAATTAGGTTATCCTTTCTGCAGGGGAAGAATTTTAAACAATATTGAAAAAGATACTGGTCAGTACAATGATCCAATAGAAGTATTCTGGGCATCCGGAGCATGTATGTTCCTGAGAGCAAAGGCATATTTCGAAGCCGGTGGCCTAGATAAGGACTTTTTTGCCCATATGGAAGAGATAGACCTTTGCTGGCGCCTGCAAAAACTCAACTACAAAATTATCTGTTATCCTGATGTCACTGTCTATCATGTTGGAGGAGGAACATTACCTAATAATACTCCCAGGAAACTATATTTTAATTACAGAAATAATCTATTTTTATTATATAAAAATCTACCGGACAATATCTTCTATAAAACAATAATTATAAGATTGTTCCTGGATATTCTATCCGCATTTATTTATTTATTTAATTTATCTTTTTCTTTTTCCTTTTCTGTCATTAAGGCCCATTTTTCATTTTTCCGCTCTTTAAAAACGTTAAAAAGAAAAAGAAAAGAAATAAAAAGCGATAGTGAGTTAAATAATTTCAATCAGATATATAATAAAAGTATATTATTTAACTTCTTTGTGAGGAAAAACAAGTGTTTTAGTCAGCTGGATTTTCATTAAATTAACGTGGGAATTACCTGTAAAATTAATTTAAGCAGATCAGGGTTAGAAAATAATATCAATGTTGATGGTTAATTAACCTGTTTCCTTATTTTTCTTTTTCCATCCAGACTTAAATAAATCGCAAGAGACTGGGAAGAATTTATTTTGCCTGGAATAAAATGAAACGAAAACTGTAATTTGCCTCTTATCAGGTTTGAATTATTGCTTTCATAAAATAAATCCAGCCTGCCATAACTTTTAGATCTATAAAAACCTTCCCCATAGAGTAAAATCTGACTGTCACCGCCATAGTATAAACCATTAATACCAAAACCCCTATGAACGATCCTGATGTTGTTAAGCCAGCCGACGGGAAAATTGAAATCATATATACTTCTTATTCTGTCATATGATACTGCTATACCTGATGTTATTGTAAGACTATCCAAATATATCCTGGAAGACAAATCTGCTCCTAAACTTGCCGTTAATCCTCCGTTATCTCTGATGTGATCGTCAGGGATGGGTATAGCCGGACCGGCAAAGTGATACATAATAAAATTGTGCCGGTAAAAGAAAATGCCTTTTCTTATCATTCCTTCTCCGCCAATAAGGAATGTCTCTCTTTTTGTATCTGTCTGCCTGCTAGTCCAGTCAATCCATATATTATGATAAAACATGTTTGTTTTAAACTCTAAAAACATTCCTTCAACATTTGGACGAAAATATTCAAGTGTGTCTGTTAAAAGAATAAGAGGATGATGTATCAAATTACAACGGGGAAATGCCCCTATAAAAAAATTTATATATTTTAATTGTCCGTTATAATACATAGTAATATCCGGAGCAATAAGATCTCCCTTACTTCCAAATTCATATAAGTAGTTAAAGCCCGCTTTAAACCGGTTATACTCGTTTATGGCAAATCCAGCTTCTACAGATAGCCTGGAACCAAAAATTGTCTGCGGGTCAGTATATTCATTGAAATATTCTCTGTTGTCGAAAAATCCATGAAACCCGGCTTCCCATTCAAAATTTTGACCGAATATAACAAGCCCTGGTATTAAAAAAGGCAATAATGTAATTAAGCTCTTCATAAATGATGTTTAATAAATCGGAAACAACCATTTAAAGAATTTACAAAACTTTTAAAAGTAGCATTTTTAAGTTAATATTCTTTATGGTTTTTCTAAGTTTTACGTTAATATAAAATGAAATTATCTAATAAGGAGGGTTACTTTTTAGTAAAAATCGGAATTAATACAAGTATCCATACTAATATTGTTTTTTTTAACAATTAAAATGCTTACCCCTACTTATTACCTGGGAAGTAATCTGGAAATAAATACTCCCATTAATATGAAATTTAACTGGCAAAATAAAACACTACTGGTTATAGAAGATGACTATGTAAGTTTTTTATACCTGAAAGATTTACTATCAACCACAAGGATTAAAATTAAAAGGGCCATATCAATTAAGCAGTCTTTGGATATCCTGGGTTCCGGGCTTAAAATTGATCTTATAATTATTAATGTCAGGATACTTGGGGAAAATATACTTAAAAGTATATTGGAAATAAAAAGCCACAATCAATTAATCCCGATAATAGCAATTACAGACCAATATTCACCAGACACCCAGAATAGCTGCATTGAAGCAGGTTGCGATGCTTACATCTATAGTCATATTGATAGTACCCAACTACTAATAACAATTGATGAACTATTGGATAAAAATTCTATTATTAGTTCATTTATTGTAAAGGGAAAGTCTTAATAATAAAGTATATAACCTACAGAAAAGGCAGCAGTTTTTCCAGCTTGTTTGCCCTGGAACCTTTGATGAAAATATTAGCCTTTCTGATCTTATTATTTTCTAAGTGTTTAGCTATTTCATCAACGTTATTAAAGTATTTATATCCAAGTTTATTCGCGTGTTTATGAAATGCTTTACCAACGCATAAGACATTTAATATTTTTTTTTCTTTAAGGAAATTTAACAGAGATAGATGTTCTTTGTCGGTTGCTTTTCCAACCTCCAGCATTTCACCTAATATAAAATACTTGTCTTTTACATTCAGCTCAATAAGATTGGCATTGTAAGCATCCAGATAAATACTATTGTTTCTGGTTTTTATCAGTTGTGAACGGTTTTCTTCAGGGAAGTAATTTTCAATAGTTCTTTTAATTATGTTATTGCCAATATTAAGAAAATGCGCAAATGTTGCAGCAGCAATAACATTTTCAAGATTATACCTTCCAACAAGATTAGTATTAATTTTTAATCCACTGTGCTCATCATTTATAAATAAAATTAATTTCAGAAAGGGATCAGACGACAGATACTGCCCCCAGCATATACTGCCTTTATTACCATATAATACAGTGTTATTATAATTTTCAGGAATTATAGAATACACATATGAATCACTGACATTTCCAAATATTATACCCTGATTATCTTTCAAATGATTAAAAAGTTCAGCTTTTGCTTTAGTTATATCTTCTAAAGAACCGAATCCTTCAAGATGAGCTTTGCCAACATTGGTAATTAACCCAAAATCTGGTTCCGCTATCTCGCATAAATGCCTGATTTCACCTGTATGGTTTGCTCCCATTTCAATAACTCCGATCTGAGTATCAGGGGGCATTGATAGGAGTGTCAAAGGCACCCCAATATGATTATTCAGGTTGCCTTGCGTAGCATATACCTTGTATTTTTCACTTAATATTATCTTAATTAATTCCTTTGTTGTAGTTTTTCCGTTAGATCCTGTAATAGCCAGAAGTCTCGTATCACATGTCTTTCTATGATGATTTGCAAGACTTTGAAGGGTATGCAGGCTATCTTCCACAAGTATAAACCTGCTATCGGGATTATCCTGAGATTTATCTATAACAGCATAGGCAGCCCCATTTCTTAAAGCATCCCGGGCAAAATTATTTCCATCAAAGTTTTCACCTCTCAATGCAAAGAATATTGAATTTTTCTTAACGCATCTTGAGTCAGTGGAAATAGTAGGATAACGTAAATAAAGCTCATATAACTGATTAATTCCCACTGTATTTTTGTTAATATATTTAAAATTAAAAAACCCCATTATTACTAATGAGGTTTTATTTTATGTTGTTCAATTATGAATAATCTCTAAAAACCTGCCGGAGTTCCTACACGTGTCATAGCACATCTAAATCCCAGATCATCCCTGGATGCACTTTCATCAAGAAATCTTCTTGCTCCCGGAGTTAACCAGTAAGCTCTGTCTCTCCATGATCCACCCTTATATACCCTGGCTTGATCATTTACCAGTGATGTTTCGTACCCCGGTTGTTGTGAGTACATTCTATCTGAAGTTAAACTTTGATCTTCTGCATCTATAGTCCAGTCATCACCATCTATTACGCTTGATTCATAATCCCCGTCTCTATAATTCTTATAATATGCCTTTTTATAATTCCATCTGTTAATTGATTCTGCTTCTGTAACAGGTCTGTACCTTAACCTTCCAAGACTATCTTTTTCAGCAACATTTCCTTCTTCATCTCTTACAAGAGTCTGGAAAACATTTCCCCTGAACGGATTAAATTCATCAAAATCAGCAAATGATAAAGGCCTGTAAACATCGTCTACCCATTCATTAACATTTCCAGCCATGCAGTACAATCCATAATCATTAGGCCAGTAAGATTCAACTGGTGAAGGTATCGAGGCATTATCATTTAAATCACCTGCAACACCCATCATATCACCTCTTCCACGAACAAAGTTTGCTCTCATATTACCCCTGTACTTCTTAATATCATTTCTCACATTATGACCGTCCCAGGGATATATTCTCCGCTCAAAAATCCTTTCATCATATGAATTACCAATTAATGCAAGAGCGGCAAATTCCCATTCTGCTTCAGTAGGAAGGCGGTATCTTGGTAATAATATTCCATCTTCCATTTGTACCCTTCTAAATTCTTTATTAGGATCCAGACTTGGCAAATTCTTATTTACCAATCCTTCATACTGCCCAGCTAAATAAGCTTCAGTATTAAAGTTTTCCTCACCTAACTGATTTGGATCAGGATTCAGAATACCTTCATCTATTAATATCATCTCATTTACCCTGTCTGTCCTCCACGCACAATAATCATTTGCCTGAAGCCAGTTAATTCCGACGACAGGATAATCATTATATGCCGGATGCCTGAAATAATACTGAACATAAGGTTCGTTATAAGCCATCGGACGTCTCCAGACCAAGGTATCTGGTAATGCTTTTCTGTATACTTCCGGATACTCAACAAAGACTCTGCTGATCCAGTATAAATATTCCCTGTAATCTACATTTCTTATCTCGGTTTGATCCATGTAAAAGGAGCTTACTGTAACTCTCCTGGGAACATTATTCCAGTCATAAAGTAAATCTTGCTCAACTCTACCCATAGTAAATGTTCCGCCCTCAATAAAAATTAATCCGGGACCCTTGGCTTGTTCATAACCAAATCTTACTTCAAAACCCCCCATATCAGGATCATTATATCTCCAATTTGTTGTGGTGGAATTTTTTCTTGTTTTTCCACCTCCACAAGCTGACAATACAAATAATAGTATAACAACTTTTGTGATAGCTGATAGCTTTATGTTCATGGTTTTAAGGTTTTTATTTTCAAATATAACTAAAATTGTGTTTAATTTACAATATTTGTTTTAAAATAACTACAAGTTAAATCATTTTATTGCCTATTATTCCTTCTTTTTTCTTTATACTGAAAATTTAATAAAAATGTTATCTCGTGCGCTCCCATACCCAAATCCAGCAAGTTTGATCTGGTCAGGTTAAAGTCATAATTATATACTATCTTATAATTCGTTTTGATAAATCCTGCTGCTACAGTTAAGGAACTAAAATTAAATTTTAAATTATTCTTTGCCCAGACACCAATATATAAGGGTGATATCAACAAGCCGGAGCCGTAATTAATTTGCTGATGCTGTCTGTGCTTTTGAAACAATATAGAAGGTGTAATTACAGGGACATTTTTACTGTGCCCCTTTATCAGGGGAATCTGACTTTGAGCGTGAAATGAATACTTTCTGAAAAGTGTATTATTATCGTCTGAGCTAAAATATCTGCCGGGCTGAGTAAGATGCTGAACTGAAAATCCTATATATACCAATCTGTTTACTTCAGCCATGAAACCCAAAGAGAAATCCCAAAAATTATTATCCAATACATCAAATGCCTCGTCTGCGTAATTCGGACCTGATGTATTTCTAAGATCTGACTCAAAAACAAGGTTTTCAGGATTCATATTTTCAAAGAAATATGAAGCTTGTAACCCTGCATTCAAATTAATATTACTGTTAATCTTTATTTTATATGCGTATATTGAATTTAGCGATGTACTTGTAATGATTCCGCCCCCCTGTATATCATTCATAAAATAAAATCCAAAGCCGCTTTGAAATTTTTTTAAAGGAAAAGAGACATAAGCCCCGTAATTTACAAAAGCGCCTGACAGAGCGGGCCACTGATTCCTGTATGATACAGCTATTTCAGGATTTGTAATCGAGCTTACATATGAGGGATTAAGATATACCAAATTTAATGCAAAGTTTGAAAAATAAGGATCTTGTGAGTAACATAGTAAAGTGCCAAACACTGAGAAAATAATTAGATAAGTCAATCTGATATTCATTGCTGAACTAAACAGTTAAAAGTTTGTTTAAATATTGTATTCCACAATAATTATTTAACTCATTCGTTTAAAAATCATATTAATTATTTAAAAGATTTTTTTTTATTTTCACATCCCGGTTTAATTATCTTTTATGAGATTTCACATTTTAATAATATTGGTTCTGACAATTAATGTTAACGCCCAGAATAATGAACTTAAAAGGACTATTTTATGGCACCAGAACAAAACATTCATTAATAATATTGAAGATACTTTAGGACCCACTCCTATAACAGAATATTTATTTTTTGACAATGCAACTTATGCTGATCCGGCAACTTTATTTCCATATTATTATGAACTTATAAAATTAGATGATTATTATTCAAGTAAAAATATAATTATTGCTGACCAGGTTTATAAGCCAATTGATGATGCTGATATTCAGAACGTTAGATATTTGAAAAATATTTCTGATGAATTAAGCTGGGAAACTTCGATCAGGTATCTTAACAAGAGGCCTTATATTCAATTAACATTTATTCCTCTTAGGAGAAATCCTATAACCAACAGGATAGAGAGGCTTGAAAATTTTGTAATTAAAGCAGGTAATAAAATTACAGGTGAAGAAAAATACCACCAGCCAAAATCCGCTAAAAGCTATAGTGAAAATTCGGTATTGGCATCCGGAAAATGGTTTAAGATAGGAATACCGGTTAGCGGGATATATAAGCTTACTTATAGTAATTTAAAAGATATGAACATGCCGGATCCGGCAAACGTCAGAGTTTACGGGAATGGTGGTAAAATGCTGCCCTATATGAATTCCGAACCGCGGCCGGATGATCTTATAGAAAATGCAATTTATATGGAAAAAGGCAGTGATAACATCTTCAATGAAGGGGATTATATACTGTTTTACGCTGAAGGGCCGGTGACATGGACATATAATAGCAATCAGAATCTATTTATCCATTCAATTCATTTATACTCAAATTCATCTTATTATTATTTAACAGCGGATCTGGGTCCTGGTAAAAGAATTGAGACCCTGAGTGAGGTAACTGAACCATCTACCCACAGCGTATCATCATTTAATGATTATGATTATCACGAGAGAAACATATCTAACCTGGTAAAATCGGGCAGACAATGGTTCGGTGTTAAACTTGAAAATACTGTTTTTGATACGACCTTTACATTTACAAATATTGACATAAATTCACCTGTTTTTATAAAAACCAATGTTGCAAGTCGTGCAGGTCAGAGAAGAGTAATTGATATCAGGAGCGATAATAATATTATAGATCAGATTGCTATTGATGCTATATCATCTATGAGCTCATTTTCAGGCACCTTTGCAAATCAAAAGTGGCAAATAAAATCATTTATGCCTCTGGAAGAAACAATTAATATAAATATTTCTTATAATAAACGTGCTGATTCTGATGAAGGCTGGTTGGACTACATAATACTCAATGCAAGAAGCATGCTCATACTGGATGACAAACCACTATTTTTCAGAGATATAGAATCAAGCGGACAGGGAAATGTTGCACAATTCACTATTAGCAATGCAAATAATAATACAATAGTCTGGGATATAACTGACATATATAATATTAATCGCATAACCACAAATTTAAATGGTACGCTATTGAATTTTAAGAGTAAAACTGATAGTTTGAAAGAATTTGTAGCTTTCAATAAAAATGGTAACTTCCTTAGTCCCGTTATTAATGATCAGATACTGGAAGTTGAAAATCAGAATCTCCACTTTACAGAACCGCATGAATTTATTATTGTTACTCATCCTGATTTTCTTAACGAAGCTGAAGAATTAGCAGAATTTCACCGGACTAATGATAATATGAGTGTATTTGTTACAACACCTGATAAAATATATAATGAATTTTCAGGCGGTAAGCCTGATGTTAGCGCTATCCGTGATTTTGTAAAAATGATATATGATAAATCAGACAATGGCAAAGACTCTCTCAGGTATTTATTGCTTTTTGGTGACGGTTCATATAATAATCATACGTCCTCTGCCGGCAATCCGAACTTCATTCTTACTTATCAATCATCAAATTCATTAAGTTTTAGCGATTCATATGTTACAGATGATTTTTTTGGACTACTGGATGATGACGAAGGGGGATCAGATGAATATATGAAGGAGTATTTACTGGATATTGGCGTAGGCCGGTTACCGGTTAAAACACCTAAAGAAGCACAGGGAGTAGTTAATAAGATAAAATCCTATAATACACGTAACAATATGTCGGATTGGCGAAATGTATTATGTTTTGTAGGCGATGATGGTGAACATAGTAATGGGACAACTCACATGGTGCAGGCTAATGAACTGGCTGACAGTATAATGAAAAAATATCCTGAATTCGCAGTGAAAAAACTATTGCTTGATGCATACAAGCAGGTTACTACTTCAACAGGACCCAGATATCCGGATGTTCACAGAGCAATACTCGATAACTTCAATAGCGGAATGTTAATTTTCAATTATAGCGGACATGGTGGAGAGCTGGGTCTTACCAAAGAACAGATCCTTCAGAAAACCGACATCATAGGATTAAAAAATAAGGATGCGCTTCCTTTGTTTATTACAGCTACATGCGAGTTCAGCCGCTTTGATGATATTGATGATGAGGGAGGTACTATTACTGAAAAGACATCTGCCGGTGAAGAAGCTTTGTTAAATCCTGAAGGTGGTGGTATTGGTTTAATGTCCACAACCAGATTAGTATATTCTCAGCCAAACTTTACCCTGAATAAATACTTCTATTTATATGCCTTTGAAAGAAACGCTGATAATAAAAAATACCGTCTGGGTGACCTGGTGAAAAACACTAAAAATAAAGCAATAAATGACGATAACAGGCTGAACTTTACGTTGCTTGGAGATCCTGCACTTGAACTTGCATACCCTGAATATAAGATAATAACAGATTCG
>Ga0315539_1002581_pt1 | contig 13012 bp, 14 predicted proteins | sample SalMarSW160150MG_FD_203097 | JGI IMG/M metagenome (GOLD analysis project Ga0315539, IMG submission 203097) | Salt marsh sediment microbial communities from the Plum Island Ecosystem LTER, Massachusetts, United States - Salt Marsh Sediment SW1601-150 ... | reverse complement strand
GGGATGTCTAACGCCGAGATCGGCCAGGTACTGGGCCGTAGTGTGGGAGCTATCAAGTCCCTGTACTTCCGCACCCTGATCGCCCTGAGAGAAGACCTGGAGAAAAAGGGATTTTGAGAAGGGGAAACCAGCTTGGATACAACTTTGCTCATAGATAGCACTACCGTCATGCCAAAGGAGCTCATAGAAGAATATGGTGTTACAGTAATTCCCGTGCCCATACACGCCGAAGGAAAGGAGTACAGGGACGGAGTTGATATCACACCTGAGGAATTCTACTCTATTTTGGAGACATCTAAAGGACGCCCGTCTACTGCTGTGCCTGGGCTGGGAGAATTTCTGTCGTTTTACAATGGCCTTCTCGCGAAATATCCGAAGATAGTCTACCCCACACCTAGTTCCAGGCTCACCGGGGTTTTTAATGCCGCCGTTCAAAGCGCCAGGCAAGTGGAGGGTGCTCAGGTTATCGCCATTGATCCTCATGAAGAAGAGTTTTCTGAGGAGGGGCTGTATGCTGTTCATTCCAGTGATCCTCGACTAGAGGATAGATTGGCCGAGATAGGAAGGTTGACCGAACCGGTCATTGCGGTAATGAACACGGACCTTGCTTCAGGAGCCGCTGGTCTGATAGCGATCGAGGCCCTCAAGGCCATCCATGAAGAAAGGACGATTGATGAAGTCGTTGGCAAGATGATTGAGGCCAAGAGAAAGACGGGTATTTATCTCATCCTCAACACCTTCGAGTACATAGTAGATAGAGTCGGAGAATTGCAGGCTTTCCTGGGCACCTTGTTGAAAATAAAACCCGTACTGACGCTGAGGGACGGTTATCTTGAAGACGTGGCTAAAGTGAGAGGCGAACAGAAGGCCAGGAGAAAGATGATAGAGCTGGTAAGGGAAAGGGTGGGTGATAAAAGAATAGATGTTTACGTATTACATTCATTAGTGAGAGAAAAGGCGGGGGATTTTTTGGAGCAGATAAAAGGTGAACTGAACGTTGGGGACTCGTACGTTGATGACATCGGATCTTCTGTTGCTAGATATATTGGCAGAGGGGGTTTAGCTATCGTTTATATTATGAGAGGAGAGGGGGAAAGATGATCAAAATCGTCACCGACAGCACAGCCGATGTCCCTCAAGAGCTGATGAAGAGGTACGACATCCGGACAGTGCCCATCAACATTCAGTTTGGCACAGAGACCTACCAGGAAGGCATCGAAATTGACCGCCCGACCTTCTTCCGTAAGCTCGAAGAGGTCATGCCCACGTCGTCGCAGCCTTCGCCAGGCCAGTTCGCCGAGGTCTATCGGGAGCTGGCGGAGCAGGGTCACTCTATCTTGTCCATCATCATCACTTCCAAGCACAGCGGCACCTACCAGTCGGCAGTGCTGGCCAAGTCCATGTTGCCCGAGGCCGACATCGAGGTCTTCGATACGCTCTCGATCTCGATAGGCACTGGCTATCAGGTGCTCGCTGCCGCCAGGGCCGCCGAGGAGGGCAAGAGCATGGGGGAGATCATCCAGCTCTTGGAAGGGATACGGTCGAGGATGTTCCTTTATCTCACCCCAGCCACCTTGAAGTATCTTCAGAAAAGTGGGCGGGTGGGCAAACTGGCTGGAGCGCTGGGCGCGTTGCTCAACCTTAAGCCTGTCATAAAAGTGGAGGACGGCTTGCTGGAGGCTTTCCAGAACGTGCGGACCAGGAGCAAGGCCATAGACCGCCTGGTGGAGTTGACGGCGGAGGCAGTGGGCACGACCGAGCCTGTCAAGCTTGGTATCACGCACGCCCAGGTCCCTGACGAGGCAGAGGAGTTGAGACAGCGCCTGGAGAGGGCCTTCAACTGCGACGAGGTGATCGTCGTGGACCTGGCTTGCTCGCTGACCGTGCACGGCGGGCCGGGCGTCATCGGCCTCATCTCCTATAAGGTCTGAGGAACAACGGACTGGAAGGATTTCAGGTACCTGGCATTTTTGGCAAGTGCCAGGCACCTCAAGGCCTCGCTTTCAAGGGAGAAAGCCATGGAAGAAAAAGTATTAGCTGAGATACTGGCAGCTCATGCCGATCAATTAAAGAAAGGCCAGGGGAAGGGAAGCGATTATCTGGCTATGGTCCCCGACTACCGGGATAAGCTCCAGCCCCTGCTGGAAACGGCGGAGAAGGTCAAAGAGGTGCTGGAGCCGGTGGAGCCTGCGCCAGCGTTCTATCGGAGCTTGTACGATGACTTGCTGGCCGCTGGTCGCCGGAGGCTGGCCGGAGAAGTACCTCAACTGGCTAGAAGCCACAGAAAGCAGATCCTCATCGGCGCGGCGGCTGTGGGCTCGGCCGTTTCCGTGGCCGGGGCGATCGCTTACTTCATCCACTCCCGCGCGACCGCTGGAACGCAACCGGCTTCGGCTGCATAACGTTAGCTTCGCGTTCTGGTTCGTTTCCCCTTGCCCGCCCGGCCAGGCGGGCATTTTCCCTTTTTAGGCCAAATTGAGTATAATACTGGAGAAGCTCAGCCCCACACTGATCAGACTTGCGAAGTCTGCCAGACTTTGGAAGTCTCGGCTACAAAAGTAAGCGGAGGAACGATTATGAAAATCTCTTCGGTAAAGGTATTCATTGTTGGATTTTTGATTCTGGGCGCTATTTTCGCCCTCGTTGGCTGTGGGGGCAATACGCCTACGCCGGCGGGGGACCCCCTGGCGCACCTGGAAGCAGGGCGTGGCTACTTGCAGGCAGGCGATTTGGACAAGGCCGCCGCTGAGTTCGAGGCGGCTGTCCAGGCCGACCCAACCTTGGTCGAAGCACACTTTCGGCTGGGCAACGCCTACGCGGAGGGAGGCCAGTTGGACAAAGCTGTCGAAGAGTTTAAGGCAGTCCTGGGCCTGGAAGCCGATCACGCCGACGCCCGCTCCAACCTGGGGGTGGTCTACTATCAAAAGGGGCAACTGAGCGAAGCAGTGAGCGAGTTCCAGGCGGCTTTGGACGTCAGACCAGGAGACGCCGAGGTGCACTATCTCCTGGGAGCGGCCTACGTCCAGATGGGGAGGATGGACGAAGCGGTGAAGGAATTCCAAACCGCTCTGGAATACGATCCCGACCTCCCCGAGGCCCATTTCGGCCTGGGAACGGTCTATAAACTCCAGGGTAACAAAGAGGAGGCCATCGGAGCCTTCGAGCGTTTTCTGGAGTTGGGCCCTGCCCAGGACCCGCAGGCCCAGGTCGAAGCCGAACGACAGCTCAGGGAGCTTAAAGGGCAATGAACAGTGAATCCAAAACCGCGATCCAAAACTGCTCTGAGGGGATTGCGTGCAACCTGCAGTAACCTCCCGCTTTGGGCCTGGATCTGGCGCTTGCCCCATTGCTCTGGACGCGTCCGGTGGATATGTTGCAAGGAGGTGGGTTTTGTGATATAATCTTGATATGGAGAATATCCAATCAACGAAACCTTGCTAGTTCGCGCTGGTTCAGCGGCATTTTTAGGAGAAGTGGAGAAAATTGAAGGGGAGGGCCACCCTCAATCGGTACTTTGAGGAGTTCGAGCAGTGGATAGAGATGGTGGATAAAGCACTATTGCACTTCTCCCATTGTCCCGATGAGATAACCACTCTGATGGGTCTCTATTGCAAAACTCTGAGAGAAGTTGCAGAAGTCGCACAATCCCAAAACTTTATCTTAACACCCATAATTAGACCTATCATCTGTGCAGTGAGTGTGCAATGAGCAGATTGGGCGACATCATTGATGAAAAGAAGAGACGCAGATTCAGCGACCGCGAGGACGAAGTACGCTTGTTCAGCCGCCTTCTCGAAAATACTTTCCCCGAATACCACGTACTTGGTATCTATGGTGTAGGAGGGATTGGTAAGTCCACACTGCTCGATGAATTCGAGCAAATGTGTTATGATCGCGCGATTCCTGTTGCTCGAGTTGACGGTACAATCCCCCAGACAATAGTAAAGATAACCCGCACCATTCGCAAGCAATTGCCTGGGCGCAAGTGGCTGAGCCCCTTTCACCAGTTCGATCATGACCTCAGGCGGTATCTGGAAATCCAAGGCAAAATTGAGAGGAGCGAGGTAGCACAGCAAGTTCTTGAAGTGCTCTCAAGCCTTGGTGGTGTTGTAGATCCGACAGGTTTGTACGACAAGCTCGGCAAGGAGACAGTTAAAACAGGCTTGTCTGCACTTTTTTCCTTCCTGCATAGGCCTGATATTGATTTCTACATCCAAGCTGATGCGCTTCTAGCCCAGCGACTTATTGAGGGCTTGGCTCAGGCGGAGCCACAAAAGTTAGTCATCATGTTCGATGCGTGTGAGCGGTTGCCGGTCAAAGTACAGGACTGGATTGTGCAAAGTTTCGCCCCGAACCTGAGTGAACAGACCATTCTTGTCATCGCCAGTAGGCCACGATTGGGTGGACCCTGGGCTGACTGGGAAACGACCGGGATCCTGCGGCAAATTGAGTTGATGAATTTCGACAAGCCTTTGACCGGAGAGATGCTGGCTAAAAGGGGTATCACTGAGGAAAGCCTTGTAGAAGAGATTTTCACATTCACTCGAGGGCATCCGCTATGCATTGCTCTGACTGCGGAGATGGGTATTGAACCTAATAAGAGATTCCTCGTTATGAAAAGCCTTGTTGAGCGAGTGCTGAGCCAGATCCCGGATCCGCAGTTAATAGGGCTGCTTCGATTGTGTGCCGTGCCTCGCTATTTCAACCAAGATATTGTGGATTGCTTGGGTGATAAGTCTGCCGACTTAGACAAAGACGTGACTCGGCTAGAAGGATATTCTTTCGTCAAATCGGTGGAGCGCGGATATGTTATGCACGAAGTGGTACGCGATTACCTGGTTGCGCGATTGGCCCAGAGCTCGCCGTCTTGCTATCAAGAACTAAATAAATGCACACTAGACTATTTTCGACAAGCGTTAATCAAGGCTCATCCAGCCGAATGGCCAGAGCTCGCTGTGGAAGCTGCATATCATCAACTAAATCTATCGGAGCAAGATGGGATACGTTACTGCATAGATTTGTTCACGGTGGCGGATAGTACGCTTAACTTGCAATTTGCCGCTTCTGTGATTCGCGAATTGGAACAGTTCCATTTCCAAGACCCTTCCGGGCGACAGTGGGGTCAAGCCCTCAGAGCCCGTTATGCATATCTACAGCGCGACTGGCCCAAAGCGGCCGAGGAATATCGTGCCCTGTTGGATCAAGCTAGCGAACCCGAATTGAATCTGCTGGCTCTGAACGGGCTGGCACGGGTCTACGGTGTAATGAATCGGCTGGATGAGGGCCTGTTCTACGGAGAAAAGGGGCTCGAATTAGCCCAAGAATTGGGTCATGAGGAGGGCCTGCTTGATGCATTGTACAATGTTGCTCAAGTCAAGCAACGCCAAGGACACTTTCAAGAGGGTATTGAGCTCTTAGAGAGTCGAGTTCCAGAGTCTGCTACAGGCTGGCGGCCGGCTATCATTTTGGATATGTTAGGCCTGCTATATCGCTCTCAAGACAAATTGAATGAGGCAACCAGGTGCCATGAAGACAGTAGAGCCATTTGGGAAGAACTCGGTAGTCAGTATGGAATAGCCACGGGAAAGTATCTGGTAGCGGCTATATTGTGTAAGCAAAGACATTGGGCACAGGCAATCGCTCAGCTCGAAGAAGCACTAAAAACATTCGAACATCTTGGGGACAATGCCTGGATAGGGCGTTCCCTGTCACTACTTGGAGAGGCGAAAGTTGGCGCAGGAGACTTGGACGAAGGTATAGACCTAATTCAACGCAGTATTCCTATCAGAGAGAGCTTGGAAGATAAACATGGCCTAATATTGGATCATAAAATACTCGCTTCAGCATATGCAAGTGATCAGAAGTATGACCAGTCAATCTTGCATTACGAGCAATCACTAGCCCTATCACGTGCGGGGGGTAATCGTGCACTAGAGGCAGGAGCATTGCTTGATCTCGCCTCTGTGTACCTTGAAATGGGAGACAAGGCCAACGCTTTAGAGCATGCGCAATCAGCTATTGAGATTGCAAATGAGGTGCATTTAGCAAATCTACAAACCAAGGCTGTAAATCTGATTCGCCAGATCCAGAAGAAGTAGATAAAGAAGGTATACCAGGTAGCCAATGTACTCGAAGTGTTGATCACGTGGGAGGTGACGATATGGCACCCAAGGGAGAGTTCTTGCTGGGTTATTTTGGACAAGCCGATGGAGGTCCTTCGGTCCGATTGAGGCTCGCTGGTGATGCATTTTACTCCTACTTAAATATCCGCGAGATAGGAGAGGAGTGTATAGGAAGAATCTCCGACTGCGGAGGAGATTGCGGAGGAGACTGCGCCCCTGGCATGTGCGACCTGGGGCGAGTAGGCGCTCCTAAGGGGAGTCTGAGACAGGTAGGAAGGGAGTGCGGAGGAGACTGCCCCGACGGCATTGGCATAGGAGAGTGCAGATAATCACTTGGGAGGTGAGGATATGGTACCCAAGAAACTCTTGCTGGATTATTTCGGACAAGCCGATGGAGGCCCTTCGGTCCGATTGGCACTAGCTGGTGATGCATCTTACTCCCGCTCAAATATGCGTTTGGAAGGAGAGGGCGGAGGAGACTGCGGAGGAGACTGTGGCGCCGGCATGTGCGATTTGGGGCGAGTAGGCGCTCCTGGGGCGAGTTTACGTCAAGTGAGCGGAGACTGCGGCTGTGGTTATCCTCCTAGGCGTTGATTTTTGCATGTTCCAACCGGCTTGAGGAATTGCAAATCCAACTCAAAGACGACCTGAACTGCCTTGCGGATAAGTTCCGGATGGTGCGTTAGCTGCTTGGCATGTTCTAGCCGCGGCATGGGGAAGGATACCCTAATGATCGTCCCCTCAGTCCCTGTCTTTGCCACCATTGAATTAACTCCATACTGCAACAACAGATGCGCAGGTTGTGGAAACGTGTTCGTGGGCAGCCACGTCAGGCGTTCACAACTGGAAGCGCCCTTGAGCCTAAAGCAGTGGAAGAGCATCTTGCTCAAGCTCAAGTCGTGCATCACTCGACTGGATTTCACAGGTGGCGAGCCCAGCCTTCATCCTGCTTTTGAGGAAATCCTGTACTTTACTGCAGAACTCGATATCTCATTTGCTATATTCACTAACGGTAGATGGATAGAACCAAGACAGCTATTGGAATTCCTAAGGGATATTCCGCAGTTCCAGGGTATGTTGGTTTCTCTCCATGGAGCATCTCCAGACACTCATGAAGTATTTACTGGGATTAGGGGGTCATTTCAAGAAACGACAGCCAACATACGGTTGGCTGTAGAAGCAGGACTGATGGTCAATACCAACACAGTTATCACCAGCCATAACTACGATCAAGTAGAGCAGATTGTGGACTTTGTCCACACGCTTGGCGTATCTACTGCCATAATAGCCCGTTATATAGGCAAACCCGTCCCCGAGATTGAAGTTACACCAAAACAACTCAAACAAGCCGTCGAAGTAGCAGAACAGAAACGGCAGGAGGGATCAAGAGTAAAGTTCAGTGCCTGTATTCCTCAGTGCTTCGCTCCTTCCTCTGCCTACGCATGTACGGCTGGCTACACGTTTTTTACAATTGATCCTTGGGGGAATGTGCGCCCGTGCAATCATGCCCCGCTCCTCTGCGGAAACTTGCTACAGCAATCTGTAGCCAGTATTTGGCATTCAGAACCGATGGAACGATGGCGCAACTCCGTTCCTGTTGAATGCAAGAGCTGTTCTGCTTTCTCTTGGTGCCATGGAGGATGTCATGCCGAGGCTATGGCCCATGGGCTTGTCGCTGATCCATTGATGGGAGAGCCAATAAGTGACTATGAGCCATCCGTACAACCTCATAGGGAAATCACCCTTGGCAAGACTGACTTGCCAGTGATGTACTGCCAGGTACGTCCTGAATCCTTTGGCTATTTGCTCATCCGTGGCACGCACACAGCTCTCGTTTCACATGAGGCCTGGGCTATTCTGGACGCTTGTGATGGTACTGTTACCTTTGAAGAGATTCGAGAGCGTTTTGGTCAAAAGGGCCTAGATTTGGTGGGGGCCTTGGTAGAACGGGGTTTCATCGAGTTGTTGGCTTCGTGAAACCAGAATCCGCCTCAAAAATCGACTTCTGCTGCCTTCGTCCAGCCCTGGTGAGCTTTGAAAGCATAGGGCTGAAAACGATTCACAGCACTGTGTTTTCGGGCTCTTAAAGTGAGCTTTGTTTTTCAAGGTGATGAAGTGACTTGCCAAGGTGGAATCTGCTTTTCATTAACCGGACACTCTTCATGGTAGGGCTCAGAGACTCGGTTTCTAGCTGTACCAAATGACGTTTTACACCCTAGAGAGCCTAAAAGCAGCAAATTGTCCTTTCAAATTAGGAAGGAAACAGGCTCTCAAGCCATAGTCTTGCACTTGTGGAGTTATTAGCCCAAAGCCGTAAAGTTGGAGGGTTGTTTGGATCATTCTCGAACCTTACACGTCGGTTTTGGGCCAGAATATCGCGTTAGTCACCCGCCTTTAATGCAGGGGGATCAGATGAGGGAAGTTTCTTGGTCAGAGAAGAGCTATCGAGCGAAACTGAATACCGCTTCGTGGAAGCCCTTCCAAGCATTTCCGACTATTCCCGCTTGCGTGCCGCGGTAGGCTGGAGCGAGCTTTCTCTAGAAGCAATGGAGGTAGGTCTTCGTGGTTCGCTTTACTCAGTGTGTGTATATCATGGTGAAGAACTTGTAGGCTTTGGTCGAGTAGTGGGTGATGGTGGTATCTACTTTTACATTCAGGATGTCATCGTACTGCCTGAGCACCAAGGTCAAGGGCTTGGTAAAGTCATTATGAGCCGGATCATGGCTTATCTTGCTGAGCACGCACGCCCGAATTCCTTCATCGGGCTGATGGCGGCTAAGGAGGCCCAAATGTTCTACGAGAGGTACGGCTTTGCACGGCGTCCGTCTGATCGTCCTGGGATGTTCTTGCTCTGGGAAGGATAGCGGGCGTTTTCACTAGAGTGGACAGGCTATCGGGGGCGGTCGCGAGGTTGGTTGAGCCTGCCAATGGATTGGAGAGAGTGCTTCGAGCCTGGCCCGCCGCGTCGGTCAGCCCCCACGTGTTACGGGCTCAATAACGTGTCAGCGTAAAATCATAGTCCAAATACGCCCGGTAGCGAAACAGCAGCACAAAGTATACGTGTTCTGTCAATGCCATGAGCCAGGGGATGGTTAATACCAATTGCGTCTAAAAACGTTGTATTTTCTGAATTGCCCATGGAAGCGCTCTACAATAATATGGCGTTTGTTCATGCAATTGGTATAAGGCTGATTGAGGAACTTCCATGTCTAGAGAGATATGGGAGTTCTCTAACGTATGCAATTTATACCACTGAGCCATAAAATTCGACAAAGTGTTGTCAAGATTCCCGCTGATACCTTTGTGAACAGCCAGAGAAAGTGTGATCATAATGTTCTCTGCACGGCCGATCACCGATAAGGATAAGCAAGCTATGTCTGACAAGTTCGTCAAACGACAATTGGACAACGGTCTGTCTGTACTGCTCAAAGAAACTCATCATGCCCCGGTTGCTACATTCTGGGCTTGGTATCGGGCTGGCAGTCGTAATGAATGGGATGGCAGCACCGGCGTAGCGCACTGGATTGAACACATGCTGGGTATGCGGTTCAAGTTAGAAGGCAAGCCAACTTCTGATCTAATTGCTCGTCTGGGAGGAGTCAGCAATGCCGCGACATCCTTTGACTATACCTCTTATTTCGCCACTCTGCCTGCTGATCATATTGACATCGCTCTGCAGATCGAATCGGCGCGAATGCAAGGCTATCGTTTCAGATCCAAGTTGGTGGACACAGAACGTACCGTGATTATCTCCGAGCGGCAATGGCTGGAGAACGAGTCTCAAAATCTACTTTTCGAAGCGCTACAGAGTGTCGCGTTTCAGGTACACCCTTATCGTCGCGACGCAATTGGCTACTTATGCGATCTGCGAGCTATAACTGCCGATGACCTGCGGCATTTCCACCGCACATTCTACGTGCCCAATAACGCTTTACTTGTAGCCGTGGGCGACTTCCAGGCCAAGACGCTGCTCGGCCGAATTGATGAATTGTTTGGCTCGCTCAAATCTGGCCCTGAGCCTCCTAAAATTCATGCAGTAGAACCGCCGCAACGCGGTGAACGGCGCATGACAATCGAAGGCAAGGGGGCAACGGCTTATGTACAACTGGTAGTCCACGTACCAGAAGCTCGTCATCCCGATTTTCTTGCTCTGGTCGCACTGGATAGCATTCTGGCTGGGGCCGGTTCATTCACAATGTTGGGTGGCGGAGGATCTAACGCCAGCAGTAGGCTGTACAGGGCTCTGGTAGATACGGAACTCGCGATTGATGTGTCCGGCAGTTTAATCCCTGCAATTGATCCATTCATCTACTTGCTTGCCAGCACTGTACGTGCCGGACACACGCCTGCTGAAGTCGAAGCTGCGCTCGACGCAGAACTGACACGTATTGTGAATGAGCCAGTGAATGAGGAAGAACTCGCCAAGGCACTCAAACAAGCTAAAGCTCAATTTGTCTATGGCAGTGAATCGGTGACGAATCAGGGCTACTGGTACGGATGGAGTGAGATTTTCGCCGACTACGCCTGGTTTGAGACTTACCTTGATCGTCTGGCTGCTGTGACAGTGGACGACGTGCAGCGTGTAGCCAATGCTTACCTTGGGAGGAACAACCGGACAGTGGGCTATTATATACCAGGGGGAGATTGACATGACCAATCGCATGACTTCTATCCCAGGGCCAGAGTCCATTATCCGCCAGAAGTTTCCGAACGGTATGACGGTACTGGTATATGAGGATTTCTCTAGTCCTTCGGTATCAATCTTTGGGCAATTGCGCGTGGGAGCAATTGGTAATCCATCTGATAAAGCGGGGCTTGCATCCTTTACAGCAGGGTGCTTAATGCGAGGAACATCTCGGCGTACCTTCCAGCAAATCTATGAGGAGTTGGAATCTATTGGCGCATCTGTGAAGGTCGGCAGTGGGCGTAACACCACTGGCTTCGGTGCAAAATTCCTCACTGAGGATTTATTATGCGTGCTAGATATCATGGCCGATGTACTCCAGACCCCGACCTTTCCAGTGAATGAGGTTGAAAAAGAGCGAGGTGAGATTCTGACTGACCTGCAAGAGCGGTCTCACGACACAGAACGAATGGCTGCTCTGACCTTTCATGAGTTGCTCTACGGGCTTGACCATCCCTACGGTCGTAGCGTAATTGGGTACCCAGAAGCGGTGAAGGACATCAACCGTGATGAATTAGAAAGCTTCTACCGCACACGATTTGGGCCGCAGGGGATGATCGTTGCCATAGTTGGAGCACTCAAGGCGGAAGATGCGCTCAAGGCATGGGAGGATGCCTTCGGCGGATGGACGGGTGCAAAAGAGGACCGCGCGCCACTGGCACTTTCTCCTCGACTGACTGAAATCAGCGAGGCGCGCGTGAACATACCAGATAAGACGCAGGCTGACTTGATACTGGGCTTCGTGGGACCATCCCGCCAAGAGCCTGAGTATCTCGATGCAGTGCTGTGCAATACCATCCTCGGAGTGTTCGGGATGATGGGACGGCTGGGCGAAGTGGTACGTGACAAGCATGGTCTAGCGTACTATTGTTACAGTCATATCGAAGGTGGGCTAGGTCCTGGACCTTGGGCAGTTAGTGCTGGCGTGGATCCAGCAAATGTTGAAAAGGCTGTCAAGAGCATTATTGGTGAGATCGCATGTATTTGTAACAAGACTGTCCCACCCAGGGAGTTGAACGATAGTAAGGCATTTATCATTGGATTGCTTCCGCTGCAGTTGGAGACCAATAGTGGCATAGCCCGCACCATCGTGAGTATGGAGTTGTACGACCTTGGCCTAGACTATTTGCAGCAATACGCTGATCTCATCAACGATATCACTTCAAAGCGCATTCAAGCGGTGGCGCAGAAATATCTCGACCCAAGCACATATGCGCTAGCGGTGGCGGGGCCAGCAACAGGATAGGCAATAGTAGCAAAACAGCGTATGTTTAAGGAAAACAATTTACCTCTGTAAAATCCAATTAATGACCCTCGGTATTGCCCTTCACGTTCAGGAACACGTTCATGGATTACCAAGGCACCAGGGTCATGGGAGTCTACGCTGGCGTAGACCCCAGGCGGGTCGAAGATGCGAGCAAGGCTATTTTAGCGGAATGGGACAGGCTGAGGCAGGAAAGTGTGCCGGCCAAGGAACTGACCAAGGCCAAGGAGTTCGTCAAGGGGCGGTTGTTGCTTCAAATGGAGGACAGTTTCAGCGTGGCTGCCTGGTGTGGCCGTCAGGAGGTGCTCTCACCTGAGGTTCTGACGGTGGACGAAGTGATAGAGGCTATAGAGGCCGTGACTGTCGCCGACGTTCAGCAGGTGGCGCAGGGCCTCTTCTTGAGAGAGAGGCTTAACCTGGCTGTGGTGGGGCCTTTCGAGGATGAGGAGGGGTTCGGGGAATTGCTTGAGTCATGGTAAAACTGTTGATGAGTTGGGACATCAGGCCTGGCCTGGAAGCAACCTATTTTGATTTCATCGTCAATGAATTTATGCCCGGGCTGCTCAGGTTGGGCATTCAGCCGACGGAGGCATGGTACACTGTCTATGGTTCTAGCCCCCAGATACTGACCGGGGGCGTGGCCAAGGACTTGGAAACGATGACCAGTATCCTGGATAGTGATGAATGGCACGAGTTGCAGAGTGAGCTCCTGGCCTACATCACCAACTTCGAATACAAAGTGGTGCGCGATACCGGCCGGTTTCAACTATGATCAGTGGTAACTGCTCAGCCTGCTAGCGATGGTTGAGCATTGGGAGCAGGCGGCACATAGGGTGCGCCAGTCAATGCCAGTCTTAAGCTCTCCAATACCGGCTGACCATTCTTTCGAGCCGTCGAGAGGTAGCTACGAATCTGGCAGAAGATTTGGCCCCCTTCTTCGGA
>Ga0315539_1002572_pt1 | contig 13039 bp, 10 predicted proteins | sample SalMarSW160150MG_FD_203097 | JGI IMG/M metagenome (GOLD analysis project Ga0315539, IMG submission 203097) | Salt marsh sediment microbial communities from the Plum Island Ecosystem LTER, Massachusetts, United States - Salt Marsh Sediment SW1601-150 ... | reverse complement strand
GAACGCGTCGATATCTTCTATAAATCCGTTGGTCCGGGTGATAAGCGGTGTGCGAATCTGCTGCTGTATGGTCGAAACGACATAATCTCCCATTAAGAGACCGGCGGTTTTTAGAACGTCATTGTAACCGGTCTTTTCCTTAATATACTCGACGGCAAAGTTATAGGCATTGACCATTTTGGTTAGTTTGTCTTTTACCGATTGGATATCTCTGGTCAGAGTTAATTCCTCTCCGTTGGCATCAGTCGTATCATGCAGATGCAGTGCCACGCCGTAAATGACGTCATCTACCGTGTTGGAGCTCCTGCTGATCCAAGCACCGGGCGGGTAGCCGTCAACCCTTATTTCGCTATCCTGGGCAGATTGAGTTTCACTAAAGTCCGCTGGTTCAAAATCGTTGTTCATTCCCGATGCTGATGTGCTGCCGCCTATGGTTGTTTCAACCATAGTAGGTAGAGTTAGCGTTGCCGGTGGTACCTTGCTGTTATCATCCCATTTTAATTCAATTGAAAGGTTGCTCGTGCCGGAGGTATCATCCGTCAATATAATTTTGCCGTTCTCAAGAACCGCTTTAGCGATCCCATCAAAAGCATCATTAATCTCTGAAATAAGATGCCCAACTTTGGTATTTTCGGTAACAAAAAGGTCTACTGGAGTTATAGCAACATCATCATGGTCGAAGCCAGTTATCTCAATGTGTTCGCCACCTAAAAGCGGATTGGCTCCAAATTGGTCCAGTGCCGTGATTTTTGAGCTTAGCGTGGCATTGCCGCCGCCAACTGTAAAAGCACTATCAGCTTGCCATACTTCCGTGCTGCTTGCGTTGATGGAGATTACATAATCCGTGCCGGCATCATTGCCATTTAGCACCAGATGATAGGCATCGTTAAAGCGTAGCAGGCTGGCTGTTACACCGGGATTGTTCGCATCGTTATTGATTAAGCCGACGAAATCCTCCAGTGTTGTCTCAGATGTGGTCGTCAGCACCGTTTCCTTATGGTTGTATGAGTAAATAAAAGTGCCGGCTCCTACGAGGTCCTCGACGTATTCTTTGCCGGTCGTGTGAACCCATCGCTCGGCATTGGCCAACTGGTTGATTACGACCGTGTGATTGCCTTCAAAAGCGTTATAGGATGCGTCGGCAGTCAATTTGTCAATATCGCTGGAGGCGACTGAAAAAGCGCGAAGCTCGTCGGCATCGGAAAGAGCCCGAACGGAGCTCCTTAAGTTTGTGAGTTTGGTTTCCAGTGTGCTAAGAGCGTCTTGTCTCTCTTCCCACATACTTATGCGTTCTTCGTACACATTGAGTGAACGGCGCTCGATAGCCATCAGTTGGGCGATGAGTTTGGATGTATCAATCCCTGTTAAGAGCCCTGGAAGACGTAAAGTTGACATCTTTATCTGCCTTTTGGTTTAAGTTTTCATACCTTTACGAAAATCTACAAACACCGCTAACGCCCGCACCTCACGTAACTTATTATCGTTCAAAAACACTTTTTGCTTAACTATTTATCTTATATTTACTTACAATATTTACATTCATTTAGAAACAACTTGCTGTGGTGCCTCGGTATATCGGGCTCGTATGAGTTTAGACTTTTGCAATAACTGCCGCAGATCCTGGTTTTCCGACTTTTCGTGATACGCTTTTTTTCACGATAAACATTTAGCCTTCCTTTTCACTCATTCGCCTGCAATTCAAATATTACTGCGATAAGTCTCTATGGTCTTTTTGCCTTTACGGACCCGGCTTAGCTCTTCAGCAGTCTCGACTTGCTGAGTTGTAAGGGCAAGACATAGGTCCTGGTATAATTTTCGCAATTGCTCGTGCTGACTTTCAAATTCAGACGATTCAAGGACCCTCGACCGGGCGATTTTCCCCGCAAGAGAGCCGGCTTGCTTGCTTAAGACCTCAATTTCATTGATGTTGCCCTGTCGTGCGAGCTCTATTTGCTTTGCCAACAGGCTTTGCAGCTCGTTCAGCAGGTGTATCTGTCCATCTGGAATAATCTCAACACTATCGGCGCTCATTACACTCGAGCTCCTGTTTGGATTCCTTGTTTTACCTGGGCCAAACTATGTTCGACTTCTTCCAGAAGATTAGCTGCGTCTGTGTGGCTCTTGTCCAGAGTTAATAGATCCAGGAGAATTTTTTGGGACTCCTCAAGCTTGCCATCTTTCATATATAGCGCCGCCAGTGGGAACATAACGGAGGTATCACCCGGGTGCATATTCAAATATGCCTCCAGATAGTGAATAATCTTTGAGAATGAACCCATCTGGCAGGAGGTCTGAAACAGGCCCAGAAGAGCTATTAGATTGTCGGTGTCCAGCTCCAGGCTTTTAAGGTACATCTCAAAGGCCTGCTTGTAATCGGCTCTTTGCTGGGCGACCATAGCGGAGCCCGCATAGGCCTTGGCGCAATTGGCGTCCAGCCGACAGGCCACCCTAAAGGCTATTTCAGCATCATCAAGAAGATTCTTTTGCAGCGCCACTACTCCAAGCCCAACATAAGGGCCCGCCTCGTCAGGCGATAGGACGGCTGCTTTTTCGTAGTATTGTTGTGCCTGTGTGTAGTTGCCGACAGAAGTGTAACAGTCCCCCAGTTCCTGCAAAACTTCGTAATGCTGCGTCGAGTCGTGCTGTTCATCGATATTATTTTGTGTTATGTCCATAGCAATTCTTTTCCTTCGAGTATTTGTTCCGCTTTTTCGAGTAAATTAATCGCCGAGTTAAAATCATTTTTCTCGCGTTTGACCTTTGCTTCCAACAGGAGTGTATCCACTGTTGGTCGTTGACGGTTGACTTCACGGCTAAGTTCGGCTGCTCGGATGTGGCCGCCGGCTTTGAAGGATGCCTTTGCAGCTAACGTTTTCATCCATAGTTCGTTTTGATAATGCCCCATGATATATTCAAACATTTCAGCAGCCTTTGACCAATTACCGTTTTTTTCTGCTGACTTGGCTTTCTCAAGCAATTGGTCAAACTGAAACGGTATTTCTTCTGGTTGCAGGCGCCTTATCGCTATGCCGGCCGCATTCAGAGATTCACGCACAGATAAATGTGGAAAGCTTCTCCGAGCATACTGTAACTCATTTTTTCTGACCACTACCGCCCAGAGTCTTTCTGTTGAGTCTTCTAACTCAAATCCCTCGTTGTTGACTGAGCTGTTGACCAAAGCATGGAGTGAATCCTCTACCCAGAATTGTCTCATGGGAAATCCACTTGGTACTATGGCAATATATTCACCCTCACATCTGGCTAAAGCTGCGTCTATTCGCTGGACCTGAGAAGACAACGGATTAACGAGCACAGGGATTATGTTAGGCATATCGGTGTCAAGTTTTTCGAAATCGCTTCTCGGCAGCGGCATATAAACCTCGTATGGATAGAAGGTACGCTGCCAGATAGAACCGAGGGTTGTGCCCGCCTGCTTGTTCAGCCTCTCTGTAATAAAAATGATGGACATATCTCCGAGTTTAGTCCAGGGTTTGGGGGGCCTGGTGGTTCGTATCGTTAGGATGTTCCTCGTATATTCCTTTTCATTCTTGCGTCGCTGCACTGATATTCTGTCACAGTCACCGTCAGGCTGATAAAATTCACCGGTAATTTCGGGGACATGGTGAAAATCTGAGAAGAAAACCAGCCGCCGCGTCATATCCCAGTCTATTAAAACGTTTATGTCCTCGTTATATAGACCCGTTTTTTCAAGCAAATCCCTCCGATGCATAAGGCTTACGTGCAGGACATGATTATAGTACAGCATAAAAAAGCGGTCGAAATCCCTGCTGATTTCAACAACTTTGCTTAAAACTTTTCGGCTGCCGTCCGAGCAAACCTTACAATACACTTTATACAAATCACTGTATGCGACTTGGCAGCCGCTATTGTTTTCAAGAGCATCGAGAAGTGTTTCGATGTGATTAGGATAATATAGGTCGTCGTCGTCAAGGTAGGCAACGTATTTGCCTTCCGCTCGAAGTAATGCTTCATTGAGCGAATGGGCCTTGCCGCGATTCTCCTTTCTGTCGATAAATATTAACCGTTCGTCCCCAAATGAATTGACTATATCGCTTACGTCTTCGCCGCCGTCATTTATCACGATGATCTGAAGATTTCGATAACTCTGGCGCACAACGCTGGCCAGAGCCCCGGCTAAATATCGGCGCCGATTAAAAGTCGGGACAAGCACAGTAACTACCGGCCCGGCCTTTTTGGGGGTCCCCAAAGGCGTCTCATTGCGTTTTGGGACTCTCTCGGAGTTTTCTGACATTCCAGGAGTATCTAACATTTTCTAAATAGCTAAGAATTACAAAGTCAAATTATTCTCGAACGTTGGAGCAGAAAATTCTGCGGGTAATCTAATCTCTTCAAGACCCCAATTTCCCGAGTTATTGAAAAGCGCAGACTCGGATTGTTGTGAATCTATCTCCACTTCGAATTGGGTGAAGATATTATTGATCTTGGTCAGCTGCTTTTTCAGCGGATACTTTTCTTCGACGAATCTGCGATACCTTTTGGGTTCGTACGTGTCGGAAAGAATTTGCTCGCAGAATTCTTCAGAGATGTTAAATAAAAACTCTGACGGAAATATCTCCTCTGCACCTGGAAAATTGTGGATGACCGGCTTAAGCCCGCAGGCCATTGCTTCCAAAAGACCCATACCCTGACTTTCAATGATACTGGTCGAAACGATGTAATGTTTGTCCTCAAGCCAGGAACGGACATCTTCCTGCCAGCCATCGAAGAACACCACATCGCGAAGGTCAAGAGCATCAACCATATAATTTAAATATTGCTCAAGAGCCCTGTTCTGAGATATACCCCCGAAGAACAGACGATACTCAGCATCAATATAATGCAGCTTTTGCATACATTGCAAAACGAGAGCTGGGTTCTTTACCGTTCTCAGGTTGGACAAAAAAGCAATATTCTTACCACGCCGGCGCTCGGTAAAAGTAAATTTTTCAAGGTCTACTCCGCTGGGGATTGTGACTATCGATGTTTGACTTTCCAGGTTCGGTACCGTGTGGATAAGAGCATCTTTGACAAAGCTGTTACCAACAGTAACAAGGATGTCGATATTGGCCCAATTCACTAACTCGGGCCATTGCCCATAGGCTTCATAGCGGTGCAGTCTGATAATGTTTTTGCAGACTTTCGGCTGCTTCGAGCCTATTACTGCAAGATTTGTGCACCACTCAAACCACGAAATATCACTCCATTTCATTAATTCGTATAGTTCTTCTTCTGTTTGCTCTTCAAAAACATGTACTTGAAAACGCTGATTTGCAAATTTGATGATTTCGTTAAGAAATCCCATACCATCACCACCACAGAAGAAAGCTATCTTAGGTCTTTTACTGCGAATCACTTCAATCATCGGACTGAGAATCTTCTGGTTGGGCAAGCTTTGCAGTGAGCGAAGTAATATTTCAATAGCGTTGGCCTTATTATTCTGCTCTAAGAATATGTTGGCGGTTCTGTTAAGCACGTCCACATTCAATATGCCCATCTGCTCCATATTATCGAAAAGCTGCATAGCCTCGTTTGCTTTGCCGACTGCAAGATATGCTTCTACAAGGTTCCACACTATTTCTGCAGAGTCCTCCTGGTGACTCAGGGCTTTGACGAAATGCTCGATGGCTTCATCCGAACGGCCCAGGCAATACAGAATTGCTCCCGTATCATTCAGTACTTGTGCGTTGCCGCCGGTCGTGCGAAGATGTTCCTGCATACAAGCTAAAGCTTCCTGATATTTACCGGCTTCAGCTAATTCCAAACCTCTCTCGTAATGATAATGATTAGGATTCCCACCAGCCGTGCCAGAGCCTTGTCTCGGCAGGAACACACTATTTTGCCTTTGTGCACTTAGTGGATTTGAATTCGGCCCCATTATTGCCATCCGATTTACTCCTAAATATCGAACATATATGTTTTCAAAAGTTACCTTTCAGTTTTTGACATTTGTCCTCAACAGCTATCAGATGAAATCCAGCAGCGACATAGACATAAGTTTTGCAGCCACTGCTAACGACATTTGATATAGAACCTCCCGGCGAGACAGGTCTATAGCTATTTGGGCGATGTCTGCTTCCTGCAGGCGGGTCGCTTCATCCTCGGTATTGTATTTTATGCCCTTTAAGCTATATTTGAGGTCGTCCAGAAAGCCGATTTTAGACCCAATAGAGACCTCGGCTTGAACCAGAAGATTGTTGGTCTCTTCAAATGAGCTCGGTAAGTTTTTTAGCTGCTCTCGAACTTGAGCATCGGAAAGCCCTTTTTCATTTTCCAATACGTCCCGAATAATAATAAGTGTGTTGAATATATCATAAGTTCCGGGCACGCTTACCAAATCAACTCCGGTGCCGGCTATTGCAGTGGTGTCAACATACAAAACCTCGCCTGTCTCTGCGTGGGTTACCATCGTATTCGCATTGCCCGGCGGAACAGTTACATCAACGTAGCTCGTCGGGTCATCATCAATCGACAACCTGTACGTGCCGGCAACGGGCTCTGTTATCTCAAGCCAGACGGCACCGTGAACACTTGATGTCCCCGTGCCGGCTTTGGCACCGGTATCACCAATGAAAACCGGGGCGCTGCGGTCGTTGGAGCGAAAGATATTATCGCCTATGTAGAAGGCCGATGATTCCAGACCGGGTGCTACTTCTATGTCTCTATTCTCAAAACTACCCTGATAAGTTACTCCGGTGATTTTTCCATTGGTACGTTCTACCGTATATGGCGCAGAGCCCGTATTGGTCCCCCCAAAGAGGTATTGGTCCATATGTTTAGTGTTTGCCAATGTGACTGTTTGCTCTAATATATCGTTGATTCCTTCTGCTGTCCTTTTTCTTGCTGCTTCGTCGTAGATGCCACTGGTAATTTGAGTTAGACGTATTTGGGTCTCAGTAAAATTTGACGTTATATTCTCGATAATGGTGGAGGAAAGCTCCAGGATGCTAATGACTTCCGAGAGGTTGTCTATATAATTTTCCAGGGACTTTTCATTGGTATTGAGCCCTAAAACGCGATAGGCGGCAGCAGGGTCATCAGAGATTCGATTTATCCGTGAGCCTGTAGATACTTGTTCCTGTAGTTTAGCCATTGCATCGGTATGAAGGTTCAACGCAAAGCTGACATTATTATAAATATTGTTCAGTGCTTCGCTCATTTTACGTATCTCATATCTTGCTTTCGATTCACAACATGCGCTTCACGCTTCTCATATTATTTCCATAAGAGATAACAACAACGATTGAACTGTGCTCAGATATTTGCTCATACCCGTGAACATCTGCTCGAAGACTAACATCTGGGCGGCTTCATCGTTGATGTTGACGCCGCTTATCTCACTTTGTTGATTGCCCAGGTTTTGTACCATAGATTCGATATTGTCTTTGCGTGCCTGTCTAACAAAAAGCTGTTGACCAATGTCCGTGACCATCTGGCGATAAAACTCTCCAGGTGTCATAGAGTTCAGGCTGGTTACGGTCTGGTCCCTCAAGCCTGCCATCCGCAAAGCGTTGGCGTTGTCGGTCATATCCGCACCCAGGGCTGATGCCACCAGGCCCGGTGTAGCAGCTATATCTGAACAAACTGCTATATTCAAAGCGCTGCTGCCGGAAAAAAAGGTGTTGATTCCAACCGCTGCTAACACCCCCGAAGTGTCAGTGTCCACAAAAACATCAATGCTAAAAGAATCTCCGCCAACCAGATCACCTGTACTAAGAGATATCTTGATTCCTGTGTCTCCAACATCGATCTTGTCACCCACCGCATAGCCGGAACCGATATTGATGGTATCAATTGTGTTTAAAGCGTCGTCAGTTACTGTAAGTGTGAGAGCATTAACTCCAACATTACCATTGCCGGAAACAGTGAATGTGAAAGTGTCGTTTGAGCTTCCTGTATAAATGCCTGACACGCTTACAGTTGGATCCGAGGACCCGTTGAAATGAATGTCGAGGGGTTTAGGCTCAGGAAGAACGGCGGGCAGAAAATCAAATTTATAGTTTGTGTCAGCCTGGATGTGAAGCTTGGAAGAAATCACCGAAGCACTAAGACCGTTGATAGCTGAGATACTGGTGGCTATGTCGGATAATGAATCGGCGGATTTGTCAACGGGTATTTCAGTACGGGTTATCGCTCCGGTGCTCGTATTTGTAACTCTTATTTGTATTTTGCCGTCAGTTACGTCTGAACCAAAATCGGCCAAATTTTCGCTCGAAATCCACCAGCCGGTCAGTCCCGTAAATGACCCGGTTGAGCCGACTCCCTGGACATGATATTGATTTATCTGCTGTATCATTGCTGTTGCCAGATCGTCCAGGTCATCGCGAATATCAGAGACCAGTTTGTTTCTTAACGATAATAATCCGCCTAATTGTCCGCCTTGCACGTTTATGTTAAAAGTGTTCACGCCGGCAACGGAAATACCCATTTTGCCATCTTCTTTCAAACCTGTCTCCAGGTCCATAGCGGAGGCACCTACCGCCACAGGAGTCCCAGCTACATAGACATCGACCACGCCATACTGTCGCGTCTGGGTCTCTATACTGACTAATGACGACAGTTCTTTTATGCACTGGTCCCTTAGGTCTCGTAAATTGTTGTCTTTGCCGCCGCTTATTTCATGCTTTTCTATGCTATCGTTCAGTTCGGCTATTCTGTTTGTCAGGATATTGACCTGCTCGATAGTGATCTTAGCTTCTAATTCAATTTGGTTTTCCAATTCTGCCAGAAATTCTCCTAATGTTCTGAATTGACCGGCCATAGTCTTAGCAGCGGTTACAATCTGGTTTTGCCAGATGACTTCTGTCGGATGAGCGGAGAGGTCCTGCAACGCGTTGAAAAAATTGTCTATAGCTGCGCTCAAACCGCTCCCCTCCAAAAATTCTCCAAATGTGTTTTCGACCGTCTGCAGCGTGGTAAATTCCTGCGAGACCTGTCCTAATAACGATTCTTGACGGAGAATCTCCTGCTCCAGAAGACCATCAATTAATCTGGTAACACCGACAACATCGACACCTCCTCCCAAAAGAAGGTCACCAACTTGCGACGAATAAGAGGGACGCAGCTCTATTCTCTGGCGGTGGTAGCCGTCGGTAGCCGCGTTGGCAACATTATTGCCGATTATATCAAAGGCCCTCTGGGCTGCTTCAAGGCCGCTAATTCCTATCGAAAAACTATCCATTTCGTAACTCTATTTAGAACACATTTCTCACAGCTCCCGTACCGTAACTGCCGGGTATTAGCCTAAGCTCAACAGGTCGGGACGACGTTCCTCAAAACTGAATGTTTACAAAAGCCATATCAGTTTGCCGTTTGGTTGCACCATTGGAGTTATAGTAAACCGCCCCTGTCTTGCCGAGGTCGAAGATACTATTCAAAAGCAGGTTGTTGAATCTGGCGCATTCAGACAAAAGCAAAGCCGTGCTTAAATATTCTTGCTTAAGTTCTTTAATCAATGACATTAACTTCGCTTTCCTCTTTGTTACCTGAGATTTCTTCCCTTTTGGCAGACTTGCTTCCAGCGCCGACAAAGTCATTTGCTTTGTATTACACCCGAGAGCATTCGCCAATTCTTTTCGTATCGTTTGACGTTTTGATTCGTGGCTTCTGTAGCTGTCCGACTCGGCCTTGATGATCTCAAGCAGTTTGCCCAAGGCCGCATCGTCGCGCTTGATAACCAGGCTGCGAAGTCTATTCAATTGTGACAAACTCTCTTGTATATGTTGGCTGTCTTTATCAAGACAAGACAGCAGCTCATCAACTTTAGCTTCTATTTCAGTTGCCGTCGATTTCATAAATGCCCATCCACGACTCGGCTGAGCGGCTCGGCTGAGCTCGCCGAAGTCCCGTCGAAGTCTGATTTTTGTGCTGTGTTTGCATGCTCAGCGTTGGTCAGAGATTGATATATATCCTTCCACAATCCAAGCCCGCCGTTGTTTGCAATATCGCGGGCAAGGTATAGCCAGAATATTCCATGAATCTGCTTGGAAGTTCCGTCTTTTTCAGAGCCCCAGTCCACGATACTATTTTTCATTTCGTCCAGCAGTTTATTCAGTAGAACTGATTCAAAATCTTTTGCTGCTTGCTTCTTTTTCTCTTCCGAAATGCTGCTGAGCATCGATTTGTCGAGTTGCTCCAGCATGGCTGGCGGTGAGACTGGTTCAGTTAGTATCAATTTGACGCTGTCCATTAAATTGCTCCTACATTATCACCAGCTTGGCTTGAAGGGCGCCGGCCTTTTTCAAAGCGTTAAATATCGCTATCAGGTCTGTGGGCGTTGCCCCTATGCCGTTAAGGCTTTTGGCTAATTCTGAGACGGTAACCGACCGGGACATAGGAATCAGATACCCCTGCTTCTCTTCGACTCCTATCAACGTGTCTTGAACAACTTTTGTGTCCCCGGCATCGGAGAAAGGCGCGGTTGGCTGTGAAACAATTGGCATTTCCTTGATTTTTATAACAAGGCTGCCCTGTGAAATCGCCACCGCTGATATGCCGACGTTTTCACCGACCACGATAGTGCCCGTGCGCTCGTTGATAACCACCACCGCGGGAATATCAACCTTCACTTCGTGCTTTGTAATATCGACGATAAAGCCAGCTATATCTTCCTGACTAATTTCGCTTGGAACTTTAACTGTAACTGTACCGGCGTCAATTACTATTGCAGTGTTTGCGTAATCCCGGTTAATGGCTTTGCTGATTTGCTCTGCGGTTGAAAAGTCACTGTTTCTAAGATTAAGCGTGATAAGTCTATGGCCTCCAATGTATTCGACGAATGTGGCTATCTCTTCTTTTTCAACTACTGCGCCGTTGGGAATTCGACCGACTGTTTGGTGGTTTTTTGTAATCGAAGCCTTATCACCTGCTGCTGTCCAGCCCCCGATTGAAACTCCTCCATCCGCTATGGCATAAACCTGACCATCAAGACCTTTCAGGGGCGTCGGCAACAGCTTTCCGCCCTGAAGGCTTTTGGCATTTCCTATAGCAGAGACGTCAACATCGATTCGTGAGCCTTCACGGGCAAAGGGCCCCAATTCCGCTGTAACCCAAACAACTGCAATATTACCGCCGGTCAAATCGGTGGGAGTAAGAACTAATCCCGATTCCCTCAGCATGTTTGTAAGCATTTGTCGCGATAGCACACCGCTGTCGCCGTTTCCGGCCAGGCCAATGACTAAGCCAACGCCTGTCAGTGGATTGCTTCGAAGCCCCTGAATATCAACAATGTCCTTTATTCGCTCGCAATAACCAGCGCCCGGCATTAGTATGCAGAGTAAAAATGTGCAAGTCATAAATACCATTATGCTCTTTTTTACTCGTATGCTTTTTGTAGATTTCATAACTTATTACTCTCAAAAAATCTGTGCAAATGGCACTATCAAAACGGCCAAATAACGTCAAATATCTTGCCCAGCCAGCCAGGCCTTGTATATGGTGCCGCGACGCCTGAATTTTTAGTAACAATACGAAAATCTGCCACCTGTTCACTCTTGACCGTGTTATCAAATGCAATATCGCTTGGCCTGACTATACCGCCTACTTCGATGGTTTGTATATCGCCTGCGATATTTCGGCTGCGGGTCCCCATAACCACAAGGTTGTGATTAGGCAGAATATCCATTACTACTACACTGACCTGGTCCTCAAACTTGCGCTCGTCTTTGTAATCAGCCTTGCTTTTCAGCTCATTACCCGATGTAGCACTCATCGTGAAGCCGGGCATGCGGGGTAGAATATTATTATTCGGTGTTGTGATTCCCAGCTCCCCATTAAAGCTGTTTGACCGATTAGTGTCCTTCTTTAAATCCCTTTTTGCTTTGTTATCGACCTTGCTGTCTTCGCTGATCACAATGGTCAGGATATCACCTATCTGGCGGGCCACATCGTCGGCGTATAATTCCTTCATATTCTTGTCCCTCTTGGCCCAGATAGAACCTGCTTGCAGGCAGGTGGCCGGTAAGAGCACGAGAATTATCAAGACAAGCACTATCTCAGAAGTCAGAGTCTGTCTTCTGTCCTCTGTCTTCTGTCTTCTGTCCTCTGTCCTCTGTTTTCTGTCCATTTATTTCTCCTTCTAAAAAACAGGTACCACGCTTCCGTCTTCGTTGACTCTGACTAAGATTATTCGTTGTGAGTCCACGTTTCGAACTTTTATATACTCACCGGCCCGCCCATCTTGCATAGCTTTTCCAAAAGCTGTAATCAGAAATCCAGGCCTGTCAATTCGAATAACAACCTTTTGATTGCGCTTAGCAATGATTGGTGACTTGACAGGACCCAGCATATTTGGACGAAGAACGGTCTTTGCCGGTATCTGACGTTTGGCAATGAGGCCGTAAGGAGGCCTCCAATCAGACGACTCCGGATAGTTTGATATCGTCTTTTCTATCTTGACGTTCCCAGGACTGATAACCGCACCTGCGGGAATATCAACCTTTGTTACTGCTTGGGCGGCATTGTATGTCAACCCGAAAGTTACGTCACGCACATCGATTTTTTTGCCGCCTGAAAGAATGTTAATCTCAACCCTTGCCTGGTTTCTTGCTCTGCTTTGGACTAATCGAGGAGACAATCTTATATCTTTACTGCTACCGGTGATGATGAAATCTTGGGGCGTCCGTATTGGATTGAATCCACAAGCTGAAACGACGGGAGGATTTTTTTCCAGAAAGGAGCTTGCCAGCTTAACAAGTTCAATACTGCGGATGGTTTGCTCTTGCTGTTGTACCGTTATTTTTTCTGCACCGGTGAATGTTACTTTCGATGCAGGGATGCCGTTTGAGGCCAATCTGCTTAAAACCATTGCCCTGTCGATAACAATCTTCTGCCCCGGCACTGAAATCCGCCCTAATGCGATTTCGCTCGCCTTGGATACAAGAGATTCTGTGCCTCGAATTATGCTAATCTGACCCAGGCTTAAGCTGCTTTCTTTGACTGTAATTTCTCTCGGCAGGTATACCTGGAGAGCAGAATCATTCTTCGTGTTGTCGGCTTTGCTGTTCACCGATGCCTGGCAGAA
>Ga0315539_1002571_pt1 | contig 13041 bp, 8 predicted proteins | sample SalMarSW160150MG_FD_203097 | JGI IMG/M metagenome (GOLD analysis project Ga0315539, IMG submission 203097) | Salt marsh sediment microbial communities from the Plum Island Ecosystem LTER, Massachusetts, United States - Salt Marsh Sediment SW1601-150 ... | reverse complement strand
GCGTAAACTACCAGGAGGATGTAAGGTGCAACGATGAGATAATCGGGCGAACGCAGGATGCCTACAGGAAGATAAGAAATACGCTTAGATACCTGCTCGGCAATACCAACGATTTCGACCCGAATGTCAACAGTGTTGCTTACGATGAGATGTTTGAGATAGATAAGTGGGCGATGCAGCAGTTGCAAAAGCTGATAGCCGGTGTTACTGAGGCCTATGATAACTTTGTCTTTCACAGGGTCTTTTCGCTTCTTTATAACTTCTGTACGGTCGAGATGAGCAGTATCTATATGGATGTGCTCAAGGACAGGATGTACTGCGATGCGGCGGACAGCTTGTCACGACGCAGCGCCCAGACGGCGATGCACAGGATACTGGACAGTACGATTCGGATGCTGGCACCTATATTGGTGCACACAGCGGAAGAGGCGTGGGTTGAGTTAAACAAGTCACAGCAGGCGGAAAGTGTGCACATAGCCGAGATGCCGAAAGTCGATGATTCGATTGATTTTAGGGGCGCTGAGCCACGGTGGCAAAAACTGATGGGGCTGCGCGATGAGGTTTTGCGGATTCTGGAAGGTTTGAGACAGGAGAAAAAGATTGCAAGCAATCAGCAGGCGTGCGTCACTATTTATTGTGATGATGAAGATGCGTCAGTTCTTAATGATTTCGGGCTTGAGCAGTTCGCGGCACTTTGTATCGTAAGTGAGGTTAAACTCGTCAAAGCAACAGGTGAGACTACAGTCGCGGCCCAAAAGAGCGGCTATAATAAATGCCAGCGGTGCTGGAACTATTGGCCGAGCGTCAGTGCCGACAGCGAGAATCCTGATTTGTGCGAGCGATGCGTTTCGGTTGTACACTGACTTACACGGACGGAAAACACTGACTGAAAACACTGACTGAAAACACTGACTGAAAACACTGACTGACACTGATGTAAAATACTGACTGACACGGACTTTTGGGGACACTGACTGACACGGACGGAAAACGCAGAGAAGGGCTGGGGGGTTATTTGAGGGTTTGGAGGTTTTGGAGGTTGTTCCTTACCTTTTGTGTGTTTGGGTGGTCAGGGCCTAAACTATCTTCGAGGATTTTCAATGCCCGGCGATACATCGGCTCGGCCTCGGTAAGACGGTCGGTATCCTTAAGCAAACCAGCCAGATTGTTGAGGCGGATAGCTACTTTTGGGTGTTCGGGGCCAAAGGAGGCCTCATCGATTTTCAATGCCCGGCGCATCAAAGGCTCGGCCTCGGAAAGACGGTTGGTAGCCTGAAGCAAAACCGCCAGATTGTTGAGGCGGATAGCTACTTTTGGGTGTTCGGAGCCAAAGGAGGCCTCGTCAATTTTAAACGATCGGAGCATCATCGGCTCGGCCTCGGAAAGACGGTTGGTGGCCTTAAGCAATTGGGCCAGATTATTGAGGCGAATAGCCACGTTTGGGTGGTCAGGGCCGAAGGAGGCCTCGTCGATTTTCAATGCCCGGCGCATCAGAGGTTCAGCCTCGGAAAGACGGTTGGTATCATGAAGCAAAGTAACAAGATTGTTGAGGGCAGTCGCAACGTTTGGGTGGTTTAGACCTAATGATTTCTCTAAGATTTCAACGACACGGCGTTTCAGGGGTTCAGCTTTGTTGTACAGGCCTTTGGCATTCAAATAAAGGCCGAGTTGATTCATGAGTCTTGAGGTGGGTTCTGTGATTTGGGTTTGGTCGGCGGTTCGTGCAATAAGCTCGGCGTGGGGTCTGAGGACATCATATATAGGCCAGGTGCGGACATCGTAAGAATCGGTTGGGGCGAAATTATTTACAATCCTAAGGGACTTTTGAATCCAGTCGGGACGGGATTCTTCGGGGATACGGGAGCGAACGACCTCTTGTAGGATTCGGTGGACGGTAAAGCCTTTTGCTTGGCGGGTTATCATAGAGTAGGCGGCCAACTCCGCGAGTATGTCACCTATTTTAATCCTGAATTTTTTGGCCGGTTTTTTGCCGGTGAGCAGTTCGACGGCTTCTTTGACGATATCTATACTTTCTTCGAACATTTTCGACGGAATAAGCTCCGGGGCCAGGAAGGCCGAGAGGTGCAGCAGGGCACGTGAAGGAGGGCCAAGCTGCTCATAGGTTCTCTGCCAGGTGACGGCCACGGAGGCCGGGTATTGCATCTGGCGCTCATCAAACCAGGTAAGGACATTCTTTCTTTCGGAGTTCCACTGGTGGAGGTAGTCGGCGAAGCTGCATTGATTGTGGGAGATGTAGGCGGCAGCCTGTTCGAGGGCAAGGGGGAGCCGGTCAAGCTCTTTTGCCAGTTGGCCGGCTAATTTTTTGTCATCATCTGTTTTAATTCGCCGGCCGGCTGTCCGGTCGAGGAGGAATTGCGTTGCCTGTTCGGATTCGAGCAGGTAAAGTTGGTGCGGTTTGACGGAGGCGCTCCAGCGTTTATAGCGTGATGTGATTATGACGCGGCCGTTAGCAAGACGGGGCAGTATGTCCTCGACGGCTTCGGCGGCGTCTTCGGTATCGGCGTTATCGAGAAGCATCAGCCAGCCGGAGTTGTCGTTGAGCCAGTGTAAGACGGCCTCGTACTGCTCATCTTCTTTTAAGCCAGGCAGGTCAAGGTATTTTTCGCCGGCCAGTGAAGCCAGAGAGGCACGAAGGCGCTCCGGAGTCTCGGCGCTTACGAAGAATACGGCCGGGGCCTTTTTATTGTTCCATACCCACCAGCCAAACTCTATTGCCAGGCGGGTCTTTCCGATACCGCCGAGGCCTTCTATGGCCTGGGTAATGGCTGTGGGCTGATTGTCATCAAGCCGGGACTTTAATTCTTTTAGGACATCATCGCGGCCCTTGAACAGGTCGCCTATGGAAGAGTATGGGAGATTGTGGATCGGCTTTTTGGGGCCGGTCTTATCTTTGTCTTGAGCAGGCAGATTCTTATGGAGATAATCATCGATATCGACGAGCTTATCGATTACAGCCGATTTAAATATTGGTTCGTGTTGTTTGCAGATATTATAGGTGGAGTGGGCAAGTTTCATTAGTTCTTCGCTTGCCTGCTCTTGCGAAAGTTTGTTGAAAAAAGGTTGAGGCTCGCTAATGGTCTTATTTACATAGTGCCAGCTTTCCATAAAGACCTTGTGCCAGGTGTCGGGTCCGGGTAATACATTTTTCAGGAGCAGTTGCTGGAGTGCGTGATATTCGGGCCTATCAGATGGTTTAGATATGATTGTATCTGTTGGGAAAAGAGCCTGCGGATTGACGTATTTATCCTTTGGGAGAGATTTGGACCAATCTGCAACGGTTTTGTCGAGTTTGCTTTGCAGTTCTGAATTTCCTGCTAAATGTGACAGTGCTTTATCAGCAAATTTGCCACATGTCCAACCTATGAAGCTTGAGGCTATTGGACCAACAGCCATTTTGCGGACCTTTCAAGAAAATCTCCCGGAAGTAAAGCAGTGTAATATATCCAGCATTCGAATTGTACTGTTTTCCAATAGAAAAGCAAGGATTATCTGCGTGAAGTTTTTGATGTTTCGTGTATCAAGCAAAGACCCGTGGCCAATCATAGAAATTAAATGCGTTCGACATGCTTGTATCTTGAATTTAGAGAGGTAATTACCCCTCCCTTACGGTCGGGGCTCTGTTATGTTTTTAATTGTTCGCGGACTTTTTGGTAGACCTCGTCGAGGGTTATGGTGTCAACGTTGTGCTTTGGGTCACGGCTTTTTATCTTGAGGCCCCTGGTGTATGGTTCGCGGGCTACGAGACATTCGCTTCTTTCATACGGCGCTATCCTGGCTGGGTTTGACCAGCTGAACATTAAAACCAATGGTGTGCCTAAAGCCGCTGCGATGTGTCCCGGGCCGGTGTCATTGCTTACCACAAGCCGGCTTCTTTTCAGTAAACAGATTAACTCGCTCAGAGAGGTCCGTCCTGCAAAGTTTTCTATTGTAACCTTAGAAAGGTTTTGTAATTTCTGAATAAGACCGGCTTCAGATTTAGTGCCGACGGCAATTAGAGACAGGCCATACTGTGAAGAAATCTTCTCGGCCAGAGCGACAAAGCGTTCGATAGGCCAGCGTTTATCTTTGTGGGCGGAGCCTGGGACAAGAACGACATAATTGTCCTGGGCAATGCCGTGACTTGCCAATAACCTGCCGACTGCCTCGGCGGCCTCGGGGTGGTGCGGCAGTACAAACTGTACGCTGAGGTCGGAGGCACCGGCAGCCTGGATTATCTTTACGTAGTAGTCAACCATGTGAATACAATCCTGCGTCTGGGTGATTTTGTGGGTGTAAAAGAAAGGAGCGAGCTCCCTGGCTTTTGCCATTCCGTAACGTTTTTTGCAGCCTGAAAGCCAGGCCAAAGAGGCGGTCCTGAAAAGGCCCTGGAAGTCGATTACAGCGTCAAATTTAGCACGTCGGAGCCGCCGAATAAGCGAAACAAGACTGCCGGATGCACGGGGGTGGAACCAGGCCTTGGCCAGAAACATGCGGTCGAAAGGAATTATCTCGGTCAGGTGAGGATGATTTTCGAGAAGCGCTGCAAACTCGGGGCGGATGAGCCAGCTAATTTTCGCATCGGGAAAGCTTTTGCGCAAAGCCGTCAGGGCCGGCAAAGCTAAAACTATGTCACCCAGTGAGCTGGGCTTTATAATCAGAATGTTTTTGAGACCTTCTGACATAATGAGCTTGTATCCGATATAAATTTGAATATGGATACATACGCTTCTAACAGGCGTATCGAATATCGAAATCAGAAACAAACCTGTCCTGAGCAGGGTCGAAGGATTCGAAATCCGAATATCGAATGTTCAAAACATTATTCTATTCGCGGTTCGTGCCGAGGCACAGGTCGCACGTGACGGCTTACGGTTCACAAGATACGAATCATCATCGGATTATTGTAAGCGATGGGTTGATTTAAGGCAATTGGTTTTGTTCCGGTCGGTTCCAAATGTAAAAATTTGCCGCCAGTGGGTTGAATTACTGCGAGCGAGTGTGTTATAATTATAAAAGAATAGCATATCAGCAAAACTTATTGTCTCTCTTTGAAAGAGAAGGACGAACGTGATGCGCAAAGGAAAAGGCTTTACCCTAATAGAGCTTTTGGTGGTGATTGCCATTATCGCATTATTGATGGCGATATTGATGCCGGCACTACAGCGGGTAAAGCAGCAGGCGGCGGGCGTTGGGTGTAAGTCGAACCTGAACCAATGGGGCCTAATATTTGCCATGTACACACAGGACAACAACGGCTACTTTTATAACGGGCACCTTCACGGTTCGTCATCGGGGATGGGTAATGGAGAATGGTGGCGGGAATGTATGCGGCCTTTGTCCAAGAACAAGAAAATGTGGCTTTGCCCAACGGCTACAAAGCATCGTTCCACTGCAAGTGACCAGTCACCGGCAACAGCTCCTTTCGATGCTTGGCGAGTACCTGCATCGCAGGGTGGTGACATTGGCAGTTATGCTCCGAACGGCTGGATGTGCAATCCGAGACCGGGATTGTCGAACCTTTGGGGACGCGGGCCGATCGAAAATCACTGGCGGACGCACCTGGTGGCCGGTGCCTATAATGTGCCGGTGTTTACAGAGGGCTGGTGGGTGGATGCGTGGCCCAAGGAGACGGATGAACCGTTTGAGCTCGAAAATAGCACACCGCTTTTGGGAGTTAATGTGCAAGAAATACAGCGTCTCTGTGTCAACCGACATGGGGGAGCACAAAATTGTTTGTTTGCGGATTGGTCCGTGAAAAGAGCTGGACTCAAGGAGCTTTGGACGTTGAAATGGCACCGCGAGTACGACACAAATGGTCCCTGGACCAAGGCCGGCGGCGCTCAACCGTCCGACTGGCCCCAATGGTTGAGGAAGTATAAGGACTACTAAAAAGAGGTTTTGCGCTCGGAGAACCGAAACAACATATAAGCAGAATATCGTTTTAGCCTTCAAGCCCCTGCGGATATCTCGCTTTTTCCTCTCCCTCCGCAACGCAGGGGCTTTTTATGTCCACTCTTTATCTCCCAGAACTTTTACTTATTGCCAGTCGTATAATACTATGGAGGGACCTGATGCGGGCCGAGTTGGACTACCCCACCTCCTCTCTCGGCCCGCTATTTATTTGCAGACAATCGATAGGCCGGCCTTGCAGCCCGAAATCACACACAATTGTAATACATACCTGTTCCAATTCAACAGATATCTTCGGCAATATGTAAACAAAACCAGCCCTGTCAAACTCGGCTTGCCCCATTATAAGTAAAGGTGCTATATTCGGTACGGACTTCCAACGGGGCTTGGGTGGGGTGATGGTGAGAATAGCTGAGGAAGTTTTTATGCTATCGGAAGTTACGCGACGGTAAAAAACTTTAAAACTCTTATATCATTCTTACCCTTTAGTTATGTCCGACCAAACGTTAATTATAAGTTAATTATAATAAAACCCAACCAAAAATATATTATAACAAGCATTCCAAGGCATAAGGCGACTTCATAGAATATTTTTATCAAGGTTCGCATCTTTCCCCCCTTCAGCTCTTTTAAGATTTTGCTTTTGGAAGTTTTACCCGGAGATTACCTTGCGCTTCTTCATTGTTTTAGAATGCAACCCCCATATATAAAGTATAACATATTTTCATCGAGTGACAAGGTCCGGAAAAATCCTTGTTTTCGTAGATACCGTTGTATTCTGTAGCTGTCTATGTCAGAAGTATGTCCGAGAAATCTGTTGCCAATAACTTGCATTATAGCCACCGAGTGTGCTATAATTGTGTCACACGAGAAAATCAGCCGGACTCATAATGTCTGGCGAAAATTCTTGGCTTGGAATAACCTTCTTCGAGAGAGAAAGGCAAAAGCTATGCGCAAAGGAAAAGCATTCACTTTAATAGAGCTTTTGGTGGTCATTGCCATTATTGCGTTGTTGATGGCGATATTGATGCCGGCTCTGCAGCGGGTCAAGAAGCAGGCACAAGCAGTTAAGTGTCGGGCACACCTTAAACAGTGGGGTGTTATTTTTGCGATGTATACCGGTGAAAACGACAACAAATTCATGCACTGGGATGCGGGCGTATGGGTAGAACCGCTAAAGCCTTATTATAAAGATGGTGGTGAGGCGATGCGTACCTGCCCGAAAGCCACAAGGAGTCTTGAGGAAGGAGCTTTTCCTACGTTTGCCGCGTGGGACAGGGTCAATCAGTATACCCAGGAAGAGACGGTTTATCGCGGCAGCTATGGAATCAATAACTGGCTTTATGACCGACCGCCTGGCGCAACGAGCTCAACTCTTATGTGGGGCAATCCCTCTGCGAATAATTGGAGGACTACCCAGATAAAAAGTGCCAACAATGTGCCGATGTTCCTGGGCTGCTGGCGCTGGGGTGGTGCTCCTTATGACACCGGGGATCCCGCTTCACCGGCGGGCTGGAACGAGCCTCCCCCTTCAGAGGACATATTTACGGATGGTTTTGGGCGTTTCTGTCTGAACCGGCACAACGGGACAGTTAACTGTTGTTTCGTAGATTGTTCTGTCAGAGCAATAGGGCTGAAGGAAATGTGGAGGCTAAAGTGGCATAGAGTGTTCAATATACATGCTTTACCGCCGGATTGGCCGGAGTGGATGAGAACGTTTAAGGACTATTAGCCAGGCTTCGCCTGGAAATCCTGAATTGGGATATCGAAATGCGAAATAAAACCGAATTGATCAAGAGCGAAATTCAAAACAATGGTCGCTCTCATCCCGAGCGCAGCCGAAGAGCCTATCTTGAACCTGCCGAAGGGGTCTGCATGCAAATGAGCGGCACGCATCGTTCGCGGCCAGATGTCTCGACTCCGCATTGCTCCGCTCGACATGACAGATGGTGTGTCGTGCTCGAACGCAGAGCTTTTACGCTAATAGAGCTTTTGGTAGTGATTGCCATTATTGCATTACTGATGGCGATATTGATGCCTGCATTGCAACGGGTGAAGAAACAGGCGAAAGCGGTTGCGTGTCAGTCCAATCTTCATCAATGGGCTGTTGCCTTCGGGATGTACGCAGGTGATAACGATGGATATTTCTGGAGCGGAAACTTTAACAGGGGTGGATGGGAGAATTATGCTTGGTTAGGGCCACTGCGACCGTATTACAGTAATGAAGCAGAAATGCGTTTCTGTCCTACTGCTGTAAAACTCAGAGAAGAAGGAGCACGTGACCCGTTTGCAGCCTGGGGGCCTGTTGAGCAGACGGGCGACCAATCCGGCAGCTATGGTATGAATAACTGGCTTTGTAATCCTTCGCCGGATGTTGAGTTTATACATGGGCGGGAGGCTACAAAAGATAACTGGCGGAATGCTTATGTTGATGGTGCGGCTAATATACCGATGTTTTTGGATTGTGCTTTTGTTGAGAGCAAGCCGTACGATTTCGACACGCCTCCGGAATATGATGGTGATATATCAACGTATCTGGTGAGTGCCTTGCAGATGAAGCGTTTTTGTCTCAATAGGCACGGTGAGTACGCAAACGGCGTTTTTCTGGATTTCTCCGTCAGGAAGATTGGTCTCAAGCAGTTGTGGACTTTTAAGTGGCATCGAAGCTTTGATATAAACAATTCGTGGACAACAGCCGGCGGCGTCCAGCCGTCCGACTGGCCGGAATGGATGAGAAGGTTTAAGGATTATTGAAAAAGAGGCAGTTACCCCTCCCTTACGGTCAGGTCTCTGTTTGATAAAGTGGCTGCCGCTATTTTTTCGTTAGACATATCCCCCCGCAGACCATAATATAACTCCAAATGACACAATATCCCGGACGAAATTCGCACTTTATGAATACAAAAGGTAAATATGTTTATGATTGGCCCAGGCCGATGGTTACTGTTGATGCTGCAGTCTTTACTTTTTCCGGTGATAAGGCCAGGGTTCTGCTTATCAATCGCGGCAATGAGCCGTTCAAAGGCAAGTGGGCGCTGCCGGGCGGATTTATTGATATGGATGAGGAGCTGGAGGATGCCGTCGTCAGAGAATTAGAGGAAGAGACGGGACTGACAGGGGTTCGATTAGAGCAGATGCGTACCTTCGGCACGGTGGGCCGCGACCCGAGAGGCAGACAGATTACAATAGTATTTATGGGAATTGCGACAGAAGAACAAACCAAGATAAAGGCCGGCGACGATGCAGCCCAGGCACAATGGTTCGATATTGAAAACCTGCCCAGTAATATGGCATTCGACCATAAAGAGGTGGTCAGATTTGCTATAGAAAAACTCATGGAGATAAATGACAGAAGAAGTTGACATTTCGGTTGATTTTGCGGGGATACGGCTGGCTAATCCGGTATTTACGGCTTCGGGGACGTGCGGATATGCCGATGAGCTGTCTGATTTTATGGATGTCAATTGTCTTGGCGGGTTTATTACAAAAAGCATCACCGCCAAGCCGAGAAAAGGTAATGCGACGCCGCGGATTGTCGAGACCGATTCGGGGATGCTTAACGCGATTGGATTGGCCAATATCGGATTAGATAAATTCATCGAAGAAAAACTGCCAATTCTCGAAAAGATGATCGCTGCTGTTTTCGTTAATGTAGCCGGCCAGACTATTGATGAATACGTGGCAGTGGCGCAGCGGCTGTCCTGCGAAAAAGCGATAGCCGGGTTCGAATTGAATATTAGCTGTCCCAACGTCAAAAAAGGCGGAATAAGTTTCGGCACCGAGCCTGAACAGGTAAAGGAGATTACCTCGGCGGTGAAAAATGCTGTAGGCGAGAAGGTTTTGATGGTCAAGCTGTCCCCCACGGTTACGGACATTAGTGTAATAGCGCGAGCAGCGATTGAGGCAGGCGCCGATGCAATCAGTCTGGTGAATACCTTTACAGCTATGGTTGTCGATATTGAAAGCCGCAAGCCGGTTTTGGCCAACCGGACCGGTGGACTGTCAGGGCCGGCCATAAAGCCGATAGCGGTTCATCTGGTCAATAAGGTCTATAATGAAGTCGCGAAAACTCGCGGAATACCGATTCTGGGCGTGGGGGGAATCAGGACCGCTTCTGATGCAATCGAATTTATAATCGCGGGGGCATCGGCGGTGGGTATCGGGACGGCTAATTTTATTGAGCCGGGATGCGCGGCGAAAATTATCGAAGGCATAAAAAAATATTGTGTTCGTAAAGAAATAAGAAATATCAAAGAATTGGTTGGCTCACTTTTGAAGGAGGAATAATTATGGCCGACAAAATGTTTCATGTCGAGAGGGTGCTTTGTAAGCTGCTTTTTATTGCTATTGTGTTTGCGTTGGTACTGGTTGTGCCGGGCTTTGCAGAAAGGCAGGAACTTAAACTGGATGAACGCCCTGCCGAACCGGGTGAATGGGGTTACCGCCCTGCCGCCGGTGCGGTATCGCAGGTAAATCCGCCGAGTTTTAGCTGGCGGCCTCAAAAAAACCTGACGTGGGAAATAGAGTGCGCACGTAAAACAGAGTTCAGGAACGTCGAATATCGCGCAAAGAATCTCGAGTTCAACGTGCACTGTCCGCCACAGACCTTTAAGCCTGGAACTTATACGTGGCGCTATCGCGGCAAAGACAAGAACGGCCGTTATACGAACTGGAGCCAGCCTCGAACGTTCACTATTGCCGGTAACGCGGCAGTTATGCCGCTGCCGGCTCGCAAGGATTTGGTTGGGCGGATACCGAAAGACCATCCCCGCCTATTTATGCGTCCAGAGAATCTCGTGCGATTGCGGGAACTGGCACGGGGTAAAATGAAGCGAGAGTATAACAAACTCGTTAGTGAATGTGAAAGGATTATGGCCAGACCGCCTTCAACCGAGGAGCCGCCGAAGTATTCGAAAGGTTTGGAACGCGGAAGTGAGGACTGGAGGAAGATCTGGTGGGGCAACCGTACATATACTATTCGTGCTTTGAACAGCGCTGCAACGTTAGCATTTACACGATTGCTCGGCGGGCAGGAAAAGTACGGCCTTGAAGCCAAACGAATTCTGCTGGAATGTGCCAGGTGGGACCCGAAAGGCAGTACCGGCTATCGCTACAACGACGAGGCGGGTATGCCCTACAATTATTACTTTTCACGCACATATACGTTTGTTAATGACCTGCTGAGCGAGCAGGAAAAGAAAATCTGCCGGGATGTGATGAAGGTGCGCGGGGATGAGATGTATCAGCATCTTTGTCCGCGTCATCTGTGGCGGCCTTACGGCAGCCATGCCAACCGGGCCTGGCACTTTCTGGGTGAGATTGGTGTCGCCTTTTTAGGTGAGGTCGATGGGGCCGAGGACTGGGTATGGTTCGCCGCAAACGTCTTTTTCAATGTTTATCCGGCGTGGTGTGACGATGACGGTGGCTGGCATGAGGGGGTCAGCTACTGGTCGAGCTACATCGGTCGTTTTACCTGGTGGGCGGATGTGATGCGGGAGGCCATGGGTATCAACGCTTATGACAAGCCGTACTTTTCCAGGGCCGGCTATTACGCAATGTATCTTATGCCGCCCGGCAAAGTCAGCGGGGGATTCGGCGATGGGGCCAATCGCAGAAGAGCTTCAAGCCTCGTGCCGCTGCTGAGCCAGCTTGCAGCGCAGGCCGGCAACGGACACTGGCAGTGGTACGCCGAACAAATGGGCGGCCCGACAGTGACATCCGGATACATCGGTTTTATCCGCGGTGCCCTGCCGGAGGTGCATTCCAAACCGCCGGATGAGCTGCCTGTGTCCAAGCTCTTCAATGGGACCGGGCAGGCTTATCTGAATACAACGTTGAAGGACGCGGGAGAAGATGTGCAGGTCATTTTCAAATCGAGCCCTATGGGGACACAGTCGCATGGCAATGCAGGCAATAATTCATTTGTGCTCTGGGCGTATGGTCAGCGGCTGCTGATTCGTACGGGGCACTATTATAACTATGGGGGCCCGCATCATCGTGACTGGATGTGGAGCACACGCTCGGTTAATAATATCACGGTCAACGGGCAAGGCCAGCGCAAACGTAACGCCAATGCCCGGGGAAAAATCGTCGCTTTCAAAACCACGCCCTCGATGGACATTGTTGTCGGCGAGGCGGGACAGGCCTACGAACCTGCGCTGGAGCGTTTTACCCGAGCCATCATTTTTGTCAAACCGGAATTAGTTATTGTTTACGACCGTTTGGATGCGGGCGAACCGGCCACGTATGAATACTGGCTGCACGCTATCAATAAGATAAACGTGGATGACCAGCACAATATCAGAGTCCGAAGCGAGGATGTAATTTGTGACATTGATTTTCTGACACCATCGGCTTTGACTTTCAGACAGACCGACCAGTACGACCCCAATCCTATCCCGAGTATCAAGCTTCGCGAGTGGCATCTGACGGCGACGACAGAAGGAAAGAAAAAACAGATGGAGTTCGTAACACTCTATCGTCCGCATCGTCTCAAAGACCAGGTGCCTGATGAGTCAAGTCTGGAGCGGATTAAGGGAGGTTATTTGTTGAAGGCCAAACTGTCCGATGGCGAGTTCTCGGCGCTTCTACCAACTTCCGACGATATTGCATTGAAAGCGGACGGTCTGGAAAGCAAGGGAGCAATCAAGTGCCGATTAAAAAAAGTCGGAGGGCAGCTTCAGGTGATTGGACTTGATGAATAAAAGGAGCAAAGTAAAATGGCCAAAGATATGGAACAATTATACAACGAAAGAATGAAGCGCTACATTACGGCAATGCGGAACGAGAAGCCTGATATGATTCCGATTCGACCTTTCGTTGCCGAGTTCACGGCTAAATACGCCGGGTACACCTGTCAGGAGGTAACGCACGATTTTGAGAAGGCATTTGCCGCCGCCCGCAAGTGTGCCGCCGATTTTGACTGGGACGCCGTTGTCGGTAATATGGTCTATGTATGGACGGGGTTGACGGAAGCTATCGGGACGAAGTATTACGGAGTTCCCGGTATTCACATTCCACCTGATACCGGTTTTCAATACCTTGAGCCGTCTGAGAAAGAGGCGTTTATGAAACCGGACGAATATGACCAACTTATCGAGGACCCGACGGGATTTTTATTTAACGTTTGGC
>Ga0315539_1002563_pt1 | contig 13062 bp, 9 predicted proteins | sample SalMarSW160150MG_FD_203097 | JGI IMG/M metagenome (GOLD analysis project Ga0315539, IMG submission 203097) | Salt marsh sediment microbial communities from the Plum Island Ecosystem LTER, Massachusetts, United States - Salt Marsh Sediment SW1601-150 ... | reverse complement strand
GGGATTCCAAGGCCGATATGTCTTACTCATCCGTGAGCCTCCGAAAATTCATAATCCTTTACCAATGCTTGGATGCATTGTATCATTATCTGAACCGTATTCAACTATTACTCGGACAGACTCCTAGTAGGAATCATATGCCTATTCAAATATACCTAAAACATAGTATAGAGAAGGAAATTCTCCATCCAGCCGGATGAGGTGAATATTCCATGCGGTATCAGAGGTCAAACATTATCTTGCAATTTGGGCACCAAAGTTTATGTTGTAAGCTTGGTGTATTGCACTTAGGGCAAATACGTGCAGTCTTTTCTGCTTTTTGGTAGTCTTGCCAAGATCGTTGAGCTTCATCACTTATTACGAACTTTGGCTCTCCGCTTGAGTAGCCCATCGAGAATATTAGCGTTTCTCTTTTGAATACTCGTAAGTCCGGGTGTTCATGCAGTTCCTTTAGAATCTTGAAAAGCCGGTCTTCATCGCTAATTCCCACACCAGCCGCTATTTCCGTTAGGGTAAAGCTGGATTTTTCGTACTGTGGGCGTGTTGCGAGCCATTCCAGGACTTTCTTATGTTCTTTGTCAAGAGTGAGCTTCATTTTGAGACCTCCGATTAAACATAAAGCGTTCTGAAAAAAATATCGGAACGATGAAGAAAATACAAATATTTATTCACAAAATCTCTTGCAATCCCCGCTGACCTGCCTTGCATATCCTCAAAGCCGCCTATTTCCTCACAATCACCGCACCCAAGCCGAGCAGTTCGAGTACTGCACAACCCACATGGCAAGTACACCAAAATTGATTTGGCAAAATTGTAATCTTCATTGAGTAGATAAGCAAGGGGCAAAAGAGGCTTTTCCGACCGTCTTTTTGCTCCCCTTCACCGCACCAAAGCCGAGCTTCCAGAGATTTGCCTTGACGGGAAGGTGGCTTATCTGGTATAAATAAAATTGATTAAAAGTACGGTTTTTGCTCTTCCTGTAGTCTTGCGAATAGAGGAGGAATTATTGTATATTATGCGAAGCACAGAGTTGAAAGAGAGATCTTGTGCTTTGCAGTAAAAATATTGTCACATTTCAATTGAAAACCTATATTTATTTTATGTATCCCGCCCGTCCAAGACGGGACGGGGTGAAGGAGGATTTTTATGTGTAAAAGACTAATCTATATGACTTACCTTGTTTTGGTGCTGGCTGCTTTCCCGCCGGTAACTCATGCACAAGTCGATAACCTACTGCAAAATCCGAGCTTTGAAGAGGACGAGCTTATCTTAGATGATCCGGACTGGGAAATGTGGTGTACTTGGAACCCAGATGAGGGTGCTGGTAGTAGCGTCACAATAGACGAGACAGAGTTTATTGACGGCACCAGAAGCCTTAGGGTTGATCCCATAGGACCTGAGAACTGGCATTTCATTGTGGTGAATATATCCTTCCCGGCCGACCTTAATAAACAATATACCGCCAGTTTCTGGGCCAAAGCCGAAGAACCACGTCCCCTGACCGTACAGATGAAAGCACAGGATAACTCTGTTGATGCTTGGGGAGCAACAGACTTTGAATTGACGACCGAGTGGGCCGAGTATCACTATACCTCAGATGTCCTGCACACCGATGTAAAGCTTGAGATCTTGTGTGCCGGCTCTGAAGTTCCACACTGGCTGGATTTTGTTTATGTCTATGAAGGAGAGTATGTGGCCGGAATTGAACCGGGATTATCGCCGCGAGCAAAAGCTACTGCTCCCGTTCCAGCCGATGGTGACTTTATCGAGGATACATGGGGGAACTTTTCCTGGAAGCCGGGAAGTTATGCAGTCTCGCACGATGTTTATCTCGGTGAGAATTATAACGATGTGATCAACGGCGCCGAAGGCACGTTCCAGGGCAATCAGGCCGCGACATTTTTCGTTGCCGGCTTTCCCGGATTTCCTTATCCGGATGGTCTTGTTCCGGGCACGACATATTACTGGCGAATCGATGAGGTCAATGACTTAGACCCGAACAGTCCATGGAAAGGTGACGTCTGGAGTTTTAGTATTCCACCCAAGACCGCATACAATCCCGTCCCGGCTGAAGGTGCCGAATCTATCGGCCTGAATGTCGAGATTAGCTGGACGCCAGGCTTCGGTGCGAAATTACATACCATTTACTTCGGCGACAATTTCGACGATGTCAACAATGCCGCTGTGGGGCTTCCTCTCGGAACTACGACCTATACTCCCGGCACACTTAAATTGGCTAAGACTTACTACTGGCGTGTCGATGAGTTCGATGCCTTCGAGACGCATAAAGGCGACGTCTGGAGCTTTACTACCCAGGGCGGGGTCGGGAGCCCGGACCCGGCTAACGGCGCTGTGGATGTACAGCATACACCGGTTCTTACCTGGTTGCCGGGAGCCTACGCTGCTTCGCATCAGGTGTACTTCGGCACAGATAAAGAAGTCGTACGCAATGCCGTTACCGGCTCGCCTGAGTACAAAGGTGCCGGGAACCTTGGTGCCCAGAGCTATGAACCCGGAAAACTCCTGTGGGATACAACCTACTATTGGCGTATTGACGAGGCCAATAACGTCAATCCCGACAGTCCGTGGACAGGCAATGTATGGAGCTTTACGACAGCCAACTTTCTTATAGTGGACGATTTTGAATCCTACAATGACCTTGACCCCGCCGACCCCGAGAGCAACAGGATATTTAACGTGTGGTTGGACGGATATGACGACCCGACAAACGGTTCTTTAGTTGGTTATGATAATCCTCCATTTGCCGAGCAAACTATCGTTCACAGTGGTAACCAATCGATGCCTGTATTCTACGACAATAGCGTTGGGTATTCTGAGGCGACTTTAACGCTGACTTACCCGCGTGACTGGACGGAGAATGGTGTTAGCACTTTATCGATTTGGTTCAGAGGCGATTCGGCTAACGCTGCTGAGACTTTGTATGTTGCTCTCAATGGCAGCGCTGTGGTCAATCACGATAATCCAAATGCAGCGCAGATAACTACCTGGACGGAGTGGACTATCGACCTGCAGGCGTTTGCAGACCAGGGCGTGAACCTGGCCAATGTCAATACGATTGCCCTTGGCCTTGGTAACAAGAACAATCCGGTAGCCGGCGGTTCAGGTACGATGTACTTTGACGATATTCGTCTGTATCCTCCGCCCCCGGAACCGGCACCGTAAGTCGTGTGATTTATTTGGCTCTTAAGGTCGCGCCATTAATATAGCAGGTTTACATCAACTAGGCTTTGTCTGAAAACTATACCGTCGGCTCGAGAGCGAGCGGTTTTGGCTCTGGCAAGGACGTCGAAGCAGGCGTATTTGAATAATACGTCGATGCAGACGGACGCAGCCAGAGACAAAACAAGCCGCTCGAAGCCAGGTACGAGTTTTCAGACACAGCCTAAGGGCTTATATCGAATGATTCGGTATAGGCCCCTTTTTCTTGGAGCAATATCAAAGCCCTAACTCAAACCGGCTCAGGATTTTCTGCAGGTCGGCTGTGAGAGGTGTTTTAACCTTCTTAAATGGCCAAACTCAAGCCCAAGGCTATCTGAGTTACGGTAGAGACAAAGCCGGCTATTCTATACGCGCAAAAAAAAGGAGACACCGGTGATTTGTTTTCAGCTTTTCTTCACCCCGTCTCCATATTGCATAGTGCCTTCATTTGCATTACCTTGGAAAATGCGTGCCGGCGAAAGCCGCCTCACTTGCACTCACAACATAGTAAGTATACAAAATATCCACAGTTCTGTCAAAGAAATTCGACTATATAATCGGGATGTCCAAGGAACATCGTATCCCCCTGAGGAAGATAAGGTGTATGAACAAAGATTGTTATAAGTAGCTTGGGAAGTCCTGGATGGACAGGAGCTGCTGTTCTGTCAAGGCTCAAATACGGATACGCACGCTTCTTACAGGCGTAATGGTTTGTCATTCCCGCGAAACCTGGAATCCAGACTTATTGATGGTACTGGATTCCGCATCAGAGCCTGCCCTGAGCAAAAGAAAGCCTGCCCTGAATTAGCCGAAGCCCTGAGCGCAGCCGAAGGGGTAGCCGAAGGGCCTAATGGGTGCGGAATGACAATCCTCAAAGCACCCTTGAAAAAGCAATTGCCACTGCCGAGCGTAGTCCCATAACACAGATAATTATTGCTCTGTTGAAAAGCCACAAAAACTGTCATTCCTTCGCTTTGCTCAAGGACAGGTCTGAACGGAGCGAAGCGGAGTGAAGAATCTCTTTATGGCTCAAGAAATGAGATTCTTCGGCTTCGCCTCAGAATGACAGCCCACGTTTTCAACAGAGCAATAGTTATGAAAAATGGGCTGAAGTAGCAATTTTAAAATGAATTCAGCACCAAATCTGGCCGAAAAATTATTGGAGCGCGACCTGATAACAGAAAACGCCTACCATAGCAGCGGTCTCCGCCGAATGTGCAGAGAGTTCCGAAAGGCCGGGAGTAGCCTCAGGGCAGCGATTGAAAGAAAACAAGGGAATAAAATTCACAATAAAACTTCCAATTAGCAAGAAAGAGACAAAAAATGAAATGGAGGCAGAAAAAAGTAGAAAAGAGAACCGTATTATTTGTGGACGATGACGAAATAGTCCTGCAGTCCTTAGAAAGGGGCCTCCTGGACGAGTCGTACAATAAACTTTTCGTCAAGAGTTGCAATGAAGCGCTTGAAATCCTCCAGAAGGAACAAGTGCATGTAATCGTAACCGATATGCGCATGCCTGGGATGACCGGACTCGAGCTTCTTAGAACCGTCAGAAAAGATTATCCCCACATCATCGGGATGATACTCTCGGGATATGAGCAGGACACCACTCTTCAGACGGCAGCCGACCAGGGAGAGATTTTCAGGGTAATTACTAAGCCGTGGAAATTCGGAATCGTGGACTTCGAAACGCTTGTCCGCAAAGCTGTTGACCATTACAACCTCCAGAGCGAATGCAAACGCTCTGGCGGCAGAAAATGAGAGCAGCCTAAAGCCAAACGAGCTACAGCAGAGCAGATTTTTAGCAGAAATTGGCTTTGTTTGGGTTTGTATTGGGTTTGAATTGGGTTTGTTTTCCGGGGCTGTGAAAATGTCATTTCTTTCATAATCCTTTGTTAATATTGAATTTACGTTCATTTTGGGCATCTCGGAGATTGGGTTTGATTGGGTTTGTTTTGGGTTTGAATTGGGTTTGTTTTTTTGCCCCGCCAGCGGGATAAAATTTTGATAATCCTTTGTGTAATAGATACTTATGTTCATTTGCAATCCGCCTACGGCGGACAAGATTGGGTTTGTTTTGCATAAAAAGGGCTGATTTGTAGAGAATCCTCGACAGATGTAGAGGGGTGCCTTATAGGCACGTAAATACAGGGCCTTATAGGCAGGTAAGTTAGTTAAGAGTGAGCTAAATCCCTTAGGGATAAAGTGCCTAAAGTGAGCTAAAGTTGGATTCTCGATGCTCATGATTGTTAAAATGGTTCATTGGATAGTTTGGGTAAAATGGTTAATTTGGTTAATTGGCCCCGGTTATTCGGATAAGCTCTTAGTATTTGGCATCTTTTTGCCGGAGGCAAAAAAAGCTGTCCCCGGTCCCCTGTTATAGGCCAAGGTAGTGGTTCTCGGGGATAAACTCCAAAGCAAGTAAGCACACACTCCCCGGCAGAAGAGCCGTGTAAGTACACCCGGGGATAAACTCGGGTAAACTCAGGGAGTAAAAAAACACTCCCTCTATAATTAGAGCTACCCGCACTTTTGATGCGAAAAAAGTCCTCGAATATTGATTCGTGATTCTCGTAACTCGATTTGGGACAGTAAGTTAAGAAATTTTTGAAAATCTTTATTTTTGTTCTGAGGTATCAGCGTTTTTGATTGAAAATCAGGGGAATTTCTACCTATTTTAAGCCACGAATTACACTAATTTACACGGATTCAGTCGGCTTGGTGTTCTTGGCAGATTCTATTCTCAAAGCGAGCCCATTCCCTTCGATTACACTCAGGGTAAACTCACTTCGCTCAGGACAAGCTTCGCTCAGGACAGGATTGCGTATTGGGTATTGAGTATTGCGTATTGAGTATTGCGTGAAGAGTGAAGACTATCGCGTATTTTCGTGTGTTTTTGGGGGAATTTGGTTGATTTTGTGGTACTGGCGTGAGAGGTGTTTTAGGGTTCTACAATGGACGAACTCAAGCCAAAAGGTATCAGAGGCAGGGGCGGGGGAATTTAATGCAAATTAGAACGAAAAGAGCAGCTTTATCTTTTCAGCATGGCCGCACCTAAGCCGAGCAGTGAAGATATGGCGGAATTTGTGTTTGGCCTTATCCGAATAGTTTTGGCATAGTGCGCCCGGCCCCAGAGGCCCTTGCAAAAAGTTATCTGTATCATTCGTTTTATACAAAATGATGATATGGAACTTTTTGTTTCAGTTCCCGAGGCTCTTGATCCCGATGTATATGACAGTAATCATGATGGTTATAGATACTCAAGATACACTTGCAGTGCGGAAACATGCATTTCCTGCCCTCAGCCGAGGTCTTCAGTGTTTTTACCATCGTTACTCCTTTGTAGGTAGAGCGCCGTACAAAAAAGCTGCAAAGGTTAGTTCCTCTGCGACATAAAGATTTTCTAATCCTTTGTGTTTTATTAATTATAGCACATTATTGGGCTTTGTCAAACAATCTTTTACTAAAGGACCGCCGCACGTAAAGCATCGGAGAGTAACATAGCCGTTTACCGTTGCTTAAGCCAACACCGGGGATAAAACTTAGTTATCTCTTGATTTTCGTTGGCCGGGGTGGGAACCACGGATTTCACGGATAACCACTCACCGATCAGGGCAGGCTCTACGCAGGCACAAGTTGATGATTGATTATTGATTATTTGTTTTGACCCCAGCTTGTGGGTGCACAGGAGTTCACCCTGGGGGCAAGTGGGGATTGCGGGATTTGTCTTTTATTTGTCCGGTTTGGTCGGTAAAATATTTTGGTGGATTGTGCTGTTTGCTATCAGAGGGATTTTAGTTTTGGAGAGGTTTGCATAAGACAGGGTATAGGGTTTAGCGTATAGCGTTTAGTGGCGGAGAAATTGTTTAATGAGTAATACACCTTCCAGAGTTGTGAAACTGATTGAAACCTTTGATAGGAATATCAATGCACTCCACTCGCAGCAATACAACGAGACCCAGCTTCACAGAGAATTCATCGACCCATTTTTCGAAGAATTAGGCTGGGACGTAACGAACAAAGCCGGCAACGCCCACGGCGGCTGGCCAATAAAATAGAAGAAAGGAAAAAAAATGGCACTCGATACCGATTATGGAGAACGCACAATCAATGAAATGGTGCTTTTATTCCGTAACAAGCAGATTAATCTTGACCCTGGATTTCAACGTAAATCAGTCTGGAGCCAGCTTGATCGGCGTCGTTTGATACAGTCGATAGTTTCAGAATACCCGTTGCCGAACATTTTTCTTTACCGTAGAAACGTAAAGGGCAAAACTGTCTATGATGTTATTGATGGAAAGCAACGCCTGTAGACGATTCTTATGTTTATCGGGATTGGACGATTCAAGCGGAAGCAATTTGATGTTAGGCTTGAGTTAGACACCGACGGATTGTGCTGGTGGGACTGGAAAAACATCAAAAAATACTCAGATGAAACAAGACACAAATTTGAATGTTTTCAACTTCAAACTGTGGAAGTTTCTGGCGACCTTGCAGAAATTGTTGATTTATTTGTACGTATCAATTCAACTGGTAAAAGATTAACTTCCGGTGAAAAACGACATGCAAGATTTTATAATAGCAGCTTTCTAAAGGAGGCAGAAAAACTTGTAAGGCACCATCAACCATACCTTTTACATAACCGTATCTTGTCCCATCCACAGCTCGACAGGATGAAAGGTACAGAACTGTTCTCGGAATTGCTAATGTCGATTCATCAGGGAGGATTGATCAATAAGAAAACAGCACTGGACCGTGCCATAGGGAATGACAGCATTAATGGTAATACAATGAGGCGCATTTCGAAGGAATTCACAGCAAGTATGAATCTTATCAAAAAGATGTATCCGGCAATAAAGCAGACTCGTTTTCGGAATACGGCAGAGTTTTACTCGCTGTTCATGCTTGTCTGGCAGATGCATCATAACAAAATGGTTCTTAAAGAACTGAGACGAAATAAAATGGCATTCGAGATGCTCCGCAGACTCTCCACGGGTGTAGATCAGTTACGAGAGCAGTATCGCCGTGCGAAAGCTGTAAAACCGCGTCCTCCTTATTCCGATTATTTACTTACGGTTCAGGGCGATACTGATAGTTCAGCAACCAGACAGCGACGTGCGAAGGTGTTACGTGGATTACTACTACCCATTTATGAACATAAAGATAGTAAGCGAGGATTCTCTCCTGAACAACGACGCATTATCTGGAATACGGACAACAAGAAGAAGTGTAGTAAATGTCGACGTAATTTGACATGGGATGATTTTACAGTAGATCATATTAAAGCTTATGTGCGAGGAGGAAAAACAAGTTTAGACAATGCACAGTTGATGTGTCGTTCCTGCAATAGCAGAAAGGGGGGACGCTAAATATCAAGACAACACCACCCACGGCGGCTGGCCATTATCGTGCCTGCTCCCGTTCCAAGACAAATTTACGAAATCTAAAGCAGTCCAAGAAAGCTCGGCCTGATTGTCTCTCTTTTTTTAACGATGTTGGATTCACACAAGAAATTGGCTTCCGCCAAAATCCCTACCGACAAAACCCGAATCCAGCGCCGAATTGCCACCACCGACAACCAAATCGACAACCTTGTTTATAAACTCTACAACCTAACATAAGAAGAAATCGCCATCGTTGAACAAAATCAATGATTCAGTGAAACATACCGAACAAACTTTTTAACAACTTTTCTTCGATTTTTAAAGTCTTGCCAAGATAGCTGCTAAATATTATACTATCGCTATATAAAAATTTATTTGGAGATAGAAAAATGGCAAAAAGAAAAGAAACCGTAACAAGAGTTATCGATGGCGACACTTTCCGTACCAGTTCTCGCAAGCATTCTGTTAGACTGGCAAACGTCAATGCTCCCGAAAAAGGCAGGAAAGGGGGAGCCAAAGCTACGCAACAACTCAAAAGTCTTATACAAGGCAAAAAAGTTGAAGTAAACACTGTAGCCCGAGATACCTATGGAAGAGCAGTTGCAAAGGTTAAGCGCGGCAGAATAAATGTAAATAAAGCCATGGCAAAAAGCACAAAAAAGTAATACCTCTGATTTTCTTAACTTGTGCTTACCCTTTTGCCTACGTCTGGCCAACTCAGAGACAATATGCAAATTTCCTCACTTAAAACTGAATTCGACATTTTCTTTACCAGTATGAACCAGTACACGGATTTCTTGATTAAAATAACCAAAACTGTAAGAATTATACTACCACCACATGAGGAGAAGGAAATCTTAACAAAGCTTTTGCCAGCAGAAAAAAAGCAGATTCATGAAGCTTTCGCATTAAAAATTTGTGCTACTTGGGAGATTTTAGCTGAGAACGTATTCGTTGAATGTCTATTGCGTGATACATCAAAGTATGAGGAGCGCAAAGGAATCACATTACCCAGGAAACTCACGAAAGATATATGCAAAGGATTGATTTCCGGCCTCCGTTATTTCGATTGCGGAAACATGGCAGACCTCAAGGGTAAAGCAAACAATTTTTTAGCCGAGCGTTACAATCCATTTAAGGAAGTTCCACCTGATGTAATTAGGAAAATCAATGAATTTTACCTAATAAGGAATTATATAGCGCATCGTAGTGACACAGCAAAACAAGCTCTTAAGCGAATGTATAAGAACTATAAGATGAGGTTTCGCCTTCCTGGTAATTTTCTCTTTGATACAGTCCAATTTGTCGAATTTGGCGAACGTGGAAAAGAATTGCGCTTCGCAAATTATAGCAAAGCTTTTGAAAAAGCTGCTGACAAAATGGCTACATTTCTCGGTATCTGAAAAACTTTTGAATAAATTATCCGGAGCAACTCGGACAACTGTATCTTGTTTTCACCCTACACAATACCCAAAACCGCAATTCCCGTCAAACCCAATATCGCAGAACCGCCGTCTTTTGGCGGAATAAATAATCACTAATCAATAATCAATTTAAAAAAACACCCGCCGGCTGGCCAATTCACCCTGATTTGTATAAGGAACTAAAGGAATTTTACCATCAGGACCCGTGACCTACTTTCTTTGACAAATAAGGTTGTCAGAATCGACTGTCTTGAAATGGAAAGGAATCTATGTATAATGTCTTTTACTGTTAATGGAATAATGGATTTATAAATTAATACCTGGAGAATTTTTTTGATGGAAAATCATCGTATTAGTAAGATAAAAAGGTATCGAAAAATGGGTTTTAGAGCTCGTGGACGAACCAAAGACGGCCGCAAGATATTCAACAGAAAACGCAGGGCAGGACGTTCAATTAATTACGTTTAGAATCTATATTCAGGAATCACAACGTTCAATCTTTGATGAGCTGAACGGTCGAAAAAAGCCTCATAAAAAGAAAAAATAGATTTGCACAGCCTCCACGTCGGCTGGTCAATAGAAAAAGAAAGGAGAAAAAATGTCTGAGGAGATAATTGGAAAAGTATCGGATTTCTTCGCCCACCCTGTAGTAGCCGGTATCGAGTTGACGGCAGCTTTAAGAGTTGGAGATAAAATCCACATTAAGGGGCATACTACCGATCTTGAAATGACGGTTGATTCGATACAAATTGAAAATGCCCAGGTTGCAGAGGCCAAGTCAGGCGACTCTATTGGCGTGAAGGTTAGTGAGCGGGTAAGAGGTGGGGATTTGGTCTATAAGATTACTGACTGAATCATCCACGCCCACGGCGTCTGGCCGTTAAAATAGGCCCCGAACCGGCCTGCAGCCGGAAACTCTAAGCACGAAATACGAAATCCTAAACAATCTCAAAGTCACAAAATTCAAATTGTTTTGGTCTTTTTTGATTTGAAAATTCGTGCTTGTTTCGCATTTAGTGCTTTCCCCCAATGAATTCTGCCCAAAGGACCTCCGCAACCATCCTTTGCCTGGAATAAAAAAATTTTAAAAAATTATATTTTTTTTGTTTATTATATTGACGATACTAATATATAGGTTAAAATAGCTATATTGATGGTCAAGCAGGGATTATGCATCTATGCTTGGCCATCGGTTTATAATGCGGATTTAAGAGTGTTCTTTGACAAGTTAACAGTTAAGCCAAAACAGCAGCGAAAGTGCAGCTTCCGGGCGTGAATACGCTCTGCCCGGACAGCTTAAAAAAGTCCCCGCCCATGCGGGGCACTATGTGTACATTCGGCACTTTCGGTGCGTATGCTTGAAAGTGTTGAGCCTTTTTCGACGATTTCCCCCTTTTTTGCTTTCGCGTGTACCCGCGTTTACGATAGTGCGGGTATAAGAAAGCTTGGGGGAGCGACGATACAAATTGAAGGGTTTGATCCTGGCTCAGAACGAACGCTGGCGGCGTGGCTAAGACATGCAAGTCGAACGGACTGCTCAATTTATTGGACAGTTAGTGGCGAAAGGGTTAGTAACGGATGGGTAACGTACCTTGTGCTTTGGGATAGCGTCAGTTGCTTTTAGCAACTTTCCGAAAGGGGCGGTAATACCAAATAATATCATTTGTCTATAGGCGGATGATCAAAGATTTATCGGCACAGGCGCGGCCTGTTTCCTATCAGCTTGTTGGTGAGGTAATGGCTCACCAAGGCAGCGACGGGTAGCGGGACTGAGAGGTTGGCCCGCAACATCGGGACTGAGACACTGCCCGGACCTCCACGGAGGGCTGCAGTAACGAATATTGTGCAATGGGCGAAAGCCTGACACAGCGACGCCGCGTGTAGGAGGAAGTCCTTCGGGATGTAAACTACTGTCAGGGGTAAGAAAGTGCGCTTCGGTGCATTGATCTAACCCAGAGGAAGTCACGGCTAACTTCGTGCCAGCAGCCGCGGTAAGACGAAGGTGGCAAGCGTTGTTCGGTATCACTGGGCTTAAAGCGTGTGTAGGCGGAAAAGTAAGCGTTTTGTGAAAGCCCCCGGCTCAACCGGGGAATTGCGTGACGAACTGCTTTTCTTGAGGCAAGTAGGGGTGCATGGAACTCTTGGTGGAGCGGTGGAATGCGTAGATATCAAGAGGAACGCCAGTGGAGAAATCGGTGCACTGGGCTTGTCCTGACGCTGAGACACGAAAGCGTGGGTAGCGAACGGGATTAGATACCCCGGTAGTCCACGCCGTAAACGATGCCTACTAGGTTGTGAAAGTTCTGACACTGGCACAGCCGAAGCAAAAGTGCTAAGTAGGCCGCCTGGGGAGTACGGTCGCAAGGCTAAAACTCAAAGGAATTGACGGGGGCTCACACAAGCGGTGGAGCATGTGGATCAATTCGAAGCAACGCGCAGAACCTTACCTGGGTTTGACATGCTTGGATGCCTGCCTGGAAACAGGTTAGGCTGCCCTTCGGGGTGAAACTTGCACAGGTGCTGCATGGCTGTCGTCAGCTCGTGTCGTGAGATGTCGGGTTAAGTCCTTTAACGAGCGAAACCCTTGCCGTTAGTTGCCAGCGGGTCATGCCGGGGACTCTAGCGGGACTGCCGGTGTTAAACCGGAGGAAGGTGGGGACGACGTCAAGTCATCATGGCCTTTATACCCAGGGCCTCACACGTGCTACAATGGCGGCTACAGAGCGACGCGAGACCGTGAGGTGGAGCAAATCGCAAAAAAGTCGCCCCAGTTCGGATTGTAGGCTGTCAACTCGCCTGCATGAAGTTGGAATCGCTAGTAATCGCGTATCAGCTATGACGCGGTGAATATGTTCCTGAGCCTTGTACACACCGCCCGTCAAGTGATGGGAGTTGGGAGTACCCGAAGTCGGTTTGCTAACCCGCAAGGGAAGCGGCTGCCGACGGTAAGCCCGATGACTGGCACTAAGTCGTAACAAGGTAGCCGTAGGGGAACCTGCGGCTGGATCACCTCCTTTCTAGGGATAAACTAGAAC
>Ga0315539_1002562_pt1 | contig 13063 bp, 12 predicted proteins | sample SalMarSW160150MG_FD_203097 | JGI IMG/M metagenome (GOLD analysis project Ga0315539, IMG submission 203097) | Salt marsh sediment microbial communities from the Plum Island Ecosystem LTER, Massachusetts, United States - Salt Marsh Sediment SW1601-150 ... | reverse complement strand
TTTTTATCGGGTTCGACAAATTCAGTATTAGAGAATTTCTCATTTTCCACCTCATAAATATAGATTATATCATAACCGACAGTCTTGGTATAGGTGCCAGTAAGATGTTGAACTTCTGATTTTTTGTCAACGATGTCTGTAACCGTTGCTTCTGCAATACCTTTATATTTACTCCCGGTAATCCGTTTATACCATGAAGGACCCTTGATCATACCTGCAATTACTAATAAGACCAAAACCAGAAAGAGTATATTTTTCAGTCCAAGATTATCTCTGATCCAATTAATCATATATGTTTCTTTCTCTGGTTATCTTAAATTTGATCTACAATTTTAACATCTATGTACTGGGTATTTCTGTAAGGATTGTTACCGTCATGCAGAATATTATCAACGAAATACAAATCATTCCTTATTTACCGCTTCTCAGAGCCTCCAATGTTTCTTTTGACGGTTTATTGGGAATAACAGCGATGACCTCCCCGTTATATTCAAAAATTTCCTTGTCATCAGGTGTAACTTCTCCTATTACCGCGACATGATCGGTTTTAGAACGAATGGCTTGCACCACCTCGTCAACGGATTCCGGTGCGACATGAACCACATAGCGGCCTTGCGTTTCGCAAATCAGGATCTCCTGGGGGGTAATCCCTTTATCTGAAACCGGCACTCTGGACAGGTCCACTTTAACCCCTAAGCCGCCATACCTGGCTGATTCGCATACTGCGGCTCCAATACCCGCAGCACCTAAATCAGAACAGGCTTTGATCTTACCGGTACCAAAAGCAGCCAGGGCTGCTTCCAGGGCGGTCCTCTCCTCTTCAAACAAAGCGATGGCCGGGCGCATCTCTTTTACCAGGCCAGCTCTGTAAAGCGTATCGTTTCCGTCATTTCCTGTCACCCCTATAATGATAATCTTATCCCCGGCATTTTTTGCCGGTTTGGTGAGTGGCTTTTCAGTGACCAATTTGCCGAATACCGAAACCACGACTGCCGGTACAATATCGGAAAAAGAGGTGGAGAATCCTCCTCCGACAATAAACACATCCATAACCTCACACATATCCCTAAGTCCTTTAACCATGATGTTAACCCTATCCTGACTGGTCATAATTTTGCACTTACCGCAGGTGCAATGTCCGGAAAAGCCGCAGGGACCGACTATGACTTCCTGTTCAAGGGGTCTGGTGCCGATAAAATCCAGAAGAAAAATCGGCCGGGCGCCCATGGCAACCACATCACGCATTGCCCCTCCGGCACCGGTGGCGGCAGCGTCATAAGGCCTGGGCACACAGGGAGAACAATGGCTTTCCATCTTAGCCACCACAAACCCGTTCATGCCTGGCACCTGAAAGACCGCCGCATCATCGTTTTTTTCAGGACCTACCACCAAAGCTCCCGGCCAGATCTTGTCTACCTGGCGATTTAATTTCTGAAAGCCTTTGAAATCAATTACTTGATCAATGTTGTGATGCAAATGAACAAACAATCCGTGCATCAATGCTTTTTCTATTGTATTCATAGTACCTCCTTTTTTTAAAATATATACTCATTGAATTACCAAATTGACGTTAATTAATGAAATAAACATCTGTTACCTAAATACTAAAAAAATACACAGCCGGCAGATTTCCGTATACTCGTTGTTATGCTCTGTTATGTTTGCTTTCAGGTTACTTCTCCATTGGAAAAGGCAGTTCAGTCTTCAGTTTTGGAGGGGTGAGGGTCCTGTTGATATGGTCCACCAGCAACAGGGCATACCTGATGGTCTGCTTCATTCCCTCCAGTTCCCATTCCGGGTTGAACTCGTCTTCCACCGTGTGGTAATCCCCTTTCCAGAATTCAGTGTAGTTCCGCTCTCCTGAAGCTTCATCCTCCCCGGCAGAGATCCAGACAGCTGGTATCCCATACCGGGCAAAGGAGAACTGGTCGGAGCGGTAGAAAAGCCCCTGGTTGCTCATGGAGAAGGTAGAGTATTCCAGTCCGTCCTGTTGAGCCAGCTCCCTGATCATTAGTTCAAAATCGGAAAACCTGGCACCGATGCCCATGATGCTGTTGGCTTTTCCCCAGACCGGTGTTGATTCGAAATTGATGTTGGCGACGATGCTGCTACGATCGGTATTCTCGACATAGAATCGGGAGCCGAGCAGTCCGGATTCCTCGGCATTGCATGCCAGGATGGTAATGGTGTAATGAAGGTCCTCCTGGAACTCTTTGAGGATCTTTGCCACAACCATCATGGCTCCAACGGCTGTCCCGTTATCGATCGCTCCATTATAAATATTGTCACCTGCCTTCTCCGGATCCATTCCCAGGTGATCGATGTGGGCGCTCAATACGATCCTCTTATCTGTTTTCCCGGGGATCTCAGCAACCACATTTCGGTTCATGACATCCCGGATATGGTTCTTCCCCGAGATGTGGAATGAGAAGCCCAGTTCGGTGGGTCTGAAATCCTTGGAATTAGAGGCATCATACAGTGAATCCAGGTCAACACCGGCGGATTCAAGGATCTTTCTGACGGCACTCTCCCGGATCCAGCCCCTGAACTTCAGGTTGTTCTGTAAATTTGATTCGATATACAGTTCTTCCCCTGTCCATGAATTCCTTACCACATCCCAGTCATAACCGGCCGACTCGCCCGTATGGATCAGCAGGATGCCGGCGGCACCCCTGCGGGATGCCTCTTCAATATGATAGGTCCACCTCCCGAAATAGGTTAGTGTATGCCCTTCAAAGATCTCCGGGTTCACCATACCGGGATCGTTGACCCGGGTGACCACGATCTTATCCTTCACATCCATGTCCTTGTAATCATTCCAATCCCAGAGTTCTGTTGTGACCCCAAAACCAACAAAGACCGCCTCCCCGGTCAGGTTGACCTCTGTTTCCTCAACGGAAAAGGTACCTACCACATCCTCCGGGTAATTCAGCGGGATCCCGTTTGCTGAAAAGTCAAATCCATCGTTCGAGAACCCCTTCATCACAAAGGGCTGGAAATAGGATCCATCTATCCCGGGATCAAGGTCAATGAACTTGAACAGGCTCTGCATGTAGATCTCGGCGAGGTCACCTCCCCTGGTTCCTGGTGCCCGTCCTTCAGACAGATCGTGTCCCAGCAGTTCGGTAATACTCTCCATCTCAGCCCTTGAAACCTGGTCTGCCCGCTGTTCCAGCGATGGGGAGGATGAATGTGAGCATGCACCCACGATCATCCCACAACAAATAAAAGCTGTAAGATTTCTTATGTTTTTCAATCTCTTTTTCTCAATTCCTTTTTGATTGTTTCTTTTATTTCTCATTGGATCAGATGGTTTAAAAGTATTAGTATAAGAAGGTTAACTACCCGTTTTGTATCGAAAAATAGTGCGGGTGCCTGAATTATCTTGCTGTTTTAAATGGTCGAACGTATAAAGATATTAAAGATTTTTGTTTCGTTTCAGCAGTTTCGGTAAATCATTGGTATTCTTATCTCATATAATAGGAAATTACAGGATAGAGTTTGCCATAATGGTTACGTGTAAGTAAAGTAGCAGATGTGGAAGCAGTTTGGATCGGCTTTGAATAGAGGGGATAGAGGGAATTGGAGCTCCTGGCTTTTATCATAAGCAGCTATTTTTTTCACAATGGTACCCATCGTTTTATCAATCTTTTCTGACAAAACTGTCATTGAAGTTTAAGGCTAAAAAAAATGGGGACGGGCAAGGAACTAAAGGAACAACATCTGATTTTAGGGGTGAAAATGAAACATACAGGGGCAAATACCAATCCTATTTTATTTTTCTCCTGAACTCGGAGATGTATTTTTGAGATACCAATACTAATAAACAGGATGATTTTAGCATTATGCTTCAAATCATCATTAAACGGATAAGGTTTGTTTGAAAATTGTAGTATGTTTCTATTTTTGCTATTGGTGAACGTTTTGGTGCAAAAGCCGTTACCTTTGCCCGACCGAACGTTTGAGCGAACAACGTTTGCGAAAACCTCATGAGCAGAAAGTGCGATTGTTCTGTGGGCGCGAATAATCCGCCAACCGGGCGCCTACGCTGAAGCTACGGCGACAGCGTGCGGAGAAGACGGGGATGGATTTTGCACATTGTTACCACCCGTTCTCTTTAATCATAATGAAATCTACATTTGGCAATAAGTATTTCGTCTTCTCTTACTTGATAGATCAAACGATGTTCCCCATCGATTCTTCGAGACCAGTAACCCTTATATTTGTATTTTAAGGGTTCAGGTTTACCTATTCCTGAATAGGGATTGCGTGAAATATCCTTTAATAAAATATTTATCCTTTTAAGGATTTTCTTATTTGTTTTTTGCCAATACAAATAGTCTTCCCAGGATTCATCAACAAATGTATATTTCATTCCTCAATAAGGTCTTTTTGAAAGGATTCACCCTTTCTCAATTTCTCAATAGCTGAATCCAGTCTTTGTTCATTAATCTTTGATGATAACTCATGCTGAGTTGCATATAATGAATTATACTCATCTAATGAGATGATGACAACTCCATTATCTTTGCCTCGATTAATAATCAAAGTCTCGAAATTTTCAGTTACCCTATCAAGGTATTTCTTGATGTTTTTTCGAAAATCAGAAATTGTTGTTGTAAGCATTGTATTTCTATTTAGTACATAAATATGTACAAATATATGTACAAATACACAAAAAAACAAATTGCCTCAATCTTTTTACTTTTTTTCTCTTGAAATGGGTTGTAACGGGGCTTCATTACTAGGTGCTACGCACCGTATGAAGCCCTATTTATTACCAACAGTATTATTTTATTTGCTTCGTAATCTCTATTGCAAGCTTGTTTAGAACATTCCAATCATTAGAGTTTTGAAACTCTATCAACCTAGGAAAATCATCCTGCAATTTTTCTTGGCTTGTGATGAGAGATTTATCAAACTGTAGATTCTTCTGCATTAAAAATTACATTAGCATTATTCTGTATAGTTCATTCCAAAAAAATAGAAGAATAAAATTTTATGAATTTTCAATATTTTCAGAAATTATAAGTAAGATTTAAACTCAGATTATTTAAAGCTGCATTATAATAAATATTATAATCAATTTTATTTAATACATTATTATCACTAGAATATATTGGTTTAAATGTTTTTTTAGTGATGCCTATAACGAAACCTATAGAAGTAGAACCGACTAAAACAAGGTATTGTACAGGTTCTGAAAATCCCTTTTTATATACAATATAAGCCGCCCCAAGGCCAACTCCAAATCCAATTGTTGTACCCAACACTATGTTTTTAGCTAACTTTTTACCGTGTGGATCAGATTTAATTTCTATTCTACTTATTTTTTGCATGGACTCACCATATTCCATAGCAGGTTTTTGTAATAATATATTAATACTATCATTACTGTATATAAAACTTGCTCTTATTATATTGCCGTTTTTTGTAAGTATTCTGGCATCCTTATATAACCTTCCTTCAACTAATTTTTCTTGTGAATACAGCGACTCTGCCAATGACATTAGCATTAATAGAATGAATAGGTTATGTATTTTTTTTATTTAAATAAAATTTCGATTAGTAATTAAATTTAGTTGTTTATTATTATTCATCAAGAGACCAAACACTACTCTGATATAAAATGTAGCGGGATTCTTGTAGGGTATCGTATAAAAGTTAGTTGAAATTTTAAAAAGAGAGGTTCCTTAAGATTTTATTAACTTCATAAATATCCGCAAAAATATTTCAAAGAACTTTCCTGTAAATTCCTTCTTAATCCCCTTGCAAAAACCATAGAACAATATGTGCCACGTGATTTAGTTCAACCGGGACTTCATGCTTGGCCGTTCCGCCCACATGAAGTCCTATTTATTAGGCGCTGAGCTTATAAATCAAGTGTTAACGTCAAATGACCTCCCAGTCCTTCACGAATGATTCGAATCAATGTTGATAGGGGCTATTGCCATTCATTCAACTTGAACTGTTCAGGGCGCTCCTTTATTACACGCCTCAGCCATTCTTCAGGATAGCCTACTCCCCTTGCCCTGCCGTTTTCATCTTTCACATAGCCGTCATTATACTTTGTCAGCAGGCTTTCACCCAGTTCTATCCATTTCTTAACGACATATTCCGAGTGAGCATTACAATAATTGGTCAGGTAACGGGCCATCAGGTCAGGATCAGTATTATATAACTCAAGAGCAGCCTTTTCGACCGCAGACTGCGATGATATGGCAATTCCTTCCAGCTCGCCCTGTACTTTTTGAATATCCTCAATCATATAGGAATACTTCAGGTTTGCATAATTGGCAACAAAATTAAACACCCACCAGGCCGATTCCCACGAAAATTCTTGCAGGTCACCTGCCTTGTATACCTCAGGCATATTGTCAACACAGCAGTAGAATGGAACAAAGCAGGTGGTATAGGCATCATCAACACCATACCAGTTAATACCTCCGATTGGATCCGGCAGCCATGAACGCGACTGTGAAACGAAGGAGTAGGCTGTCTGCTGTGTAGCAACAGGTCTTTCCCATACATATGATGTTCCGTCAATTTCCCATCCGAGAGGACGCCAGCGGTAAGGACTTCCAAAAGGTCCGGCGTCAACACCTTTTGTCATGTCATATTCGGTTCCTTCATAGTGATCGCGTAGCAGTGCAAATAAATCTTCAAGGGAAATCTTTTTATCAGGTTTAATCCAGAGCGGATAAGGTTCAGCGCCTTCCACACCACGATGATAATCAGGGGATAAGTGCAGTGAAGGAGCAGCCCGTCTGAATACACTCCATACACGTGAAGCGCAGGAATGCAGGCTTGAGGGTGTAGGTGGGCAGTAGGCCAGGTTAAAACGAAATGGTTCACCTGAATCAGGATCATAATATCCTTTCTCTATGGCAAATGATTTTACATCCTCGGAATACATACAATTTTCCTTATCATCAAAAGGTATCTCTCCTATCCTTGATAAATTAGCATGGCACGAAATGTACCCGTCAGGTACTCTCAGTGCAACCCAGATTGCCCCTTTAACCCCGGGTCCTTTGCCCGACATTTCAAGTATCCATGCCTCATCGGGATCAGATATGGAAAAAGCCTCCATCGAGCTGTTGTATCCATATTCCTCTACCAGGTCAACAATTACCTTTATTCCTTCCCTGGCTGTTTTTGCCCTCTGAAGCATCAGTTCCATTAACATCCCGTAGTGCATAAGTCCTTCACGATTAACCAGTTCCCTCCTTCCGCTGGTTGTTGTTTCACCTATTGCAACCTGGAATTCATTTACATTTCCAACAACCCTGTAGGTATGAGGAACCTGCTTTATCTTATGGACCTCTCCATTCCTTTTCCTTATTTCAATATAGGAATCATCATCATGGTCCATTGCAGGAATATGCTGCATACGGCCAACAAACTCAGCATCACAGGCATATGTAATCATAACCGAACCGTCTGTGGAAGCTCCTTTTGAAACAAGCACACTGGTACAGTTATCATTCCTTTCCTGTGAATAGGAATTCAAAATCAAGAAACACAAGCTGATAATTACTGAAATTTTTTTCATTATACTATTCTTTTTAAAGCAATTTGTATTTGATAAATTTTATTTGTCATGTTTTTTATAATTAAATATAACAAAAAATATAAATCTGAGGCTTCTGCAATTGCTTACAACGTTGCGTGTAGAAGCCGTTGGTCCTGCCTGCCCTCCTCCGGCGGGTTAACCGGCAGGCAGGAATGGCTGTTACACATATGTTGAACTCAACCTCCGGTAGCTAAAGAACATATTCCAGCTACCGGAAGTATATTGCTCATAACTAAAAAACAAATGTTATGAGTAAAAGTAAGAAAAATTATCCATGGCTTACAAACAAGCCAAATTCAGCTAAGACAATTATCGAGCGTGCCAAAAGAGAAGTGCCCGGCTTTATCGGGCATTACAAGAAGTTTGAGGAGCAAATGACAATCGGAGGCTATTCTTCAAGCACTTTGTTTAATTACTCCCGTGCTGTTGGGTCACTGGCCTTGCGTTTCAAGAAGTCTCCACTGGAGCTGGATGATGAAGAGATCAATTCGTTTTTGTTCAGTGTTGCCAGAGAAAAAAAAGCAAGCAGTACCTATTTCAAACACATGGTTTATGGTCTCAGGTTTTTCTTCCGTCTGTACGACAGGGAAGATAAAGTAATAAAGCTACCAACAATCAAGAGCGACCGCAAACTTCCGGTAGTTCTATCCAGGCAAGAACTAAAAGCTTTGTTTTTTGCACCTGCCAGGTTAAAGCAAAGAGTATTGTTCGCATTAATCTATTCGGCAGGATTACGTGTAGGGGAAGTCTGCAATTTAAAGATCAGCGATATTGACAGCGACAGGATGCAAATCAGGGTTGTCAAAAGCAAAGGCAATCATGATCGCTATGTGGTATTGAGTCATTACATACTTCAGGGACTTCGCAAGTACATTAGAAGTTCAAAACCTAAAGTGTACCTGTTTAACGGGAAGGTAAAAGGGGAGCCTTTGGGAAAATCTGCTGTCCAGCAGAGCTTCCGGTTGGCAGTAAAAAAAGCGGGCATCACCAAAGATGTAAGCGTTCACTCTTTGCGGCACACCTATGCAACCCACTTGTTGGAAGAAGGAGTGGATATAGTAACGATCAAAGAACCTGAGCACATGCCATCATTGTGTACATAAATCCTACAAACGGACCACTTTTCCGTTTGCCAATCATCTCCCGCGGGACAGTTAATATCTACATTGCACGGTGCAGATAGACCATAGTATTCATCCTCATAATTTAATTTATTTAATATCCCTTTATAATCATGTCCTACTCTGGTAATTACCAATTTTCCTGCCTTGGTAACTTCAGGAGGTTCATAATACTCAATTATGATTTCATCACTTTCAACAGGCTGAATTGCCAATATTTTACTCTGTTTATTGTTTTCTTCCGTAAAAGCACCAACTGTATGGGTTTTACTTTTGTTAGATATAAAAAGTTCTGCGCCAACCGGGAGAACATATTCACCAAAAGTTAGATTTAATGAATAAGCACCAGGTGATTTAATTCTTAATCTCCATAGCTTATTATTATTTGGCAATATTTCCAATAATCCTTCTTCTTTCACATCAATATCAACATCAAATGCTTTTGCAAATCGTAAAGGTTTTTTGATTCTATTTTCCGGAAGTTTATCTTCTTCAATTAACTTATCAATATCAAACTCTTCCATTATAATAATTGGCAGATTATTGATATTTTCTAAATTAGAATATATCTCACTAGGAGGTGTTCCTTCTCTTGATATTTGCGCAATTACAGATTCAGCAAAAAATAGGTTACCAACAAATCCAAGTAGTAAAAAGTTTATTGCTAAATTTTTCATTTCATTTTTATTTGTCAGTCAATTTCTTAAAAGTATCTCCATCATATTTAGGAAAGTAAGTATTCAAGTTTTCAATTGTTAAAATCATCTCTTGTTTGTCCAATGACATATGAAAAGTTTTTTCAGGACACCATATTTCATACCTACCCCTGTATTGGATTTTAATACTATCGGGCGGAAGAATAGTATAGGTATAAGCATGATAAGGTTCACCATATAGAGTATCAATTCTCCTGATAAGCGTATCGTTTATAAAAAGAATATCTATATTGTTAAACATATTTACCCATTCTCCAATTATTTCCTCGTTTTCTATTTCCTTATTCTTTATATTAACTGCTGGGTCTTCTTTACAGCTAAAAGCCATAAGAGAAATTATTCCGCATAGGAATAACATTCTAATTATTGTTTTCATGGTTTCTAATTTCTTGTTAGACTTCTTCATCGATTTTTAACAGAAAAATTTCTGTTTACCATCAATATTCAATTCACTTGCACGTTCAACAGACTCTTTCAAACAACTCGGTACTGTTTCCGTGAACATTGCAGAAAACAAACAAAATAACAGAAACATATTCTTCATGACAGTCAATTTGAAGTTGTTGTCGAACTTGGAGGTCTATTTTTAACCTGCACTGTAGAATATCCGGTGCAGGGCATAATTAATACAATCACGCGGCCTGTGAAAAGAATAATGTATGAAATACATAATTCTTACAATTTGCAATACGATGATGGATTATTTTTCAAGGTGCTGCCATATATTAATTCCGAAAACACCCAAAAGGTTACCCATATACTTATATGTTGTACAACATATTTTGATAATTTAGATTTGGTCTAAAGAATCTTGATTCCAGATGTATCACAAACGGTAATGAAACAACCCTGATGTTATTCGGGCATTTATCCCAATAACCTGAAGAAATCTAAGGGGATATGGTTAGTGAAAAACCTTAAAAAGCATACCAAATTTACGAAATTAAAATAAATAAATACCAAAACTTTCCGGGATATTTTGGACCCTAAATATTCCATCGAGAGAGGATTTTTAATCATACAGGATAAACTCCTTAAAAAAGAAACCCGTAAATGATCCGGACTTTCCACACCGGGTAGCTTACGCCCCCTAAGAACCGTACGTGCAATTTTCACCGCATACGGCTCAGGCACTTAAAAGGCATTCCCGGCGAAGGGATACCCGGCTGTTAAAGTTCGTTTCAGTACCATTAAAAGTAGTAAATTGTTTACACACTTTCGCCAAGTCTTCTCTGCATTTCTTACGCAGGAAAAAATACTTATCAAATTCCGGGAGATAGGGGTTGGCGATGCTCTTAACCTTCACATGATACCGGATCGGTACATGAGCAATACGGTATAATCTTTCACAGACCATACCTGCTCTGGAATTCCTGCAATCGGTAAAATGGTTGTTAAGAAAGTATCGCCTGAAAATCCAGCGACGGTTCTTGTTTGCGTGCTGGTATTTAGCCCACCTTCTAAGTTGCCAGAATATGAAAGTTCCCATTTTGGAGAATGTGCTTTTCGCACATATCCCTTTATGATAATTCGACCATCCCCTGATCACAGGGTTTAGTAGCCGGATTAGAGCATGGGCAGGGATGCCCCTATTATTCCTGAATATGGGTTTCAGTTTATTCCTGAAAGACTGAATGGATTCCCTGGAGGGACGTATCAGCAGTTTACCTTTATATTTTCGGATATTCTGCGATAAAAAGTCAAAACCTTCATTGATATGTGTGATTTTGGATTTATCTTTGGAGAGGGATAACCCTCTCACTTTGAGAAAATCCTTCACCAGAGGGATCACTTCATTACTGAGTGCTTCACGAGTGGAAGCCGTAACAATGAAATCGTCCGCATATCGGATGAAGTTTACTTTTTGCCCTTTCCAGCGGGGGAACTGATTTTTCAGTACATATTCCATTCCATCCAGAACCATGTTCATGATCGTAGGGGAGATAACTCCTCCTTGTGGGGTGCCCTTTGGTGTGGGAAACATCTGGTTGTTGTCGATGTACCCTGCTTTCAACCATTTCCGGAGTATGGTTCTATTCAATGGGATATTTTCCATAATCCAGTCATGGTCGATTTGATCAAAGCAGGATTTAATATCCGCTTCAAAGATCCATTGGGCAGAGGTTTTCCTGCACAGTGACAAGAAACATTGAGCCACTGCATCAGCACATGACCGCTTCTCCCTGAACCCATAAGAGTTCGGGTCCGCTGTTGTCTCAGCCACAGGGTCAAGTGCGATTGCATACAGAGCCTGCATCGCCCTGTCATACATTGATGGTATGCTCAATGGACGCTTTTTGCCACTTTTCTTCAGAATATACACCCTCCGCAGAGGTTTTGGAGTGTAGCCTCTGGCTTTGAGGCTTCCGGCTGCATGGAGTTTTTCTTTACCGTTTTTCCAAACGGTATTGTCCACTCCCGGGGTATTTCCACCTTTATTGGTGGTCACCCTGAATACAGCCAGTAACTTAGCATAAAATGATTTTGAAACCAGGTACATCAGGGCTTTTGCCTTGCCCCAACGACCTTCCTTAACAGCCTTGGCAATCCTTCTCTGCAGCCTGCGCACCGTATGGATAACTTTGCGCCACATAATGGTGTGCCAGTTATCAGTATGGTGTGGTAGTGCACACGATGAATTCACATTCTCGTTCATTTGCTCTCTTCCATTGGCAGGTTCTAAAGAGTTTTCTTGCCATTAAGCACCGGTTGGAGGTCAGCAGGACTTTCGTCCGCAGTGATGTTTCAACTGCTATCTGCACCATTACAGTGCAGCTTTCGCTTGTTCCAACCTCTCTGTCCGACGTTTCCCGATGCCTTGCGGTTACGGTTTTAACCGCCGACTGGCGGTGAGAGCGCCGGGCTTCCACGTTCCGTATAAATGACAAATGTGTGGGTTTAGGCTCATCCTGTCTGCCGGCTGGACGACATTCCCGTATAAGCTGCGTTAAACGCTTATAGCCTGCCAGCTTACCATTTTGGTACGGAGCGTATCATTCTCTTTTTCGCTCCTTACGCACTCACGGCAGTTACGGAGTGTTCAAATATTTTAGCCATACCCACAGACCCATGCCCTGAATCGGCGTTGAGACTCCGAAGACTGGCCGCCTCACGGTTTCCAGCCCCGTTCTAAGGATACTCGATCCAAACGTTCGGTACAATTTCCCGGGAGCTTCAACCGATAATGGCTTTACCCCGTGAAATGCGAAGCCATTCCGTATTATGCGGAATTATTTCACGGGGTGAACCATACATCAGTTGTCCCGGCAGGGTACTGTTGGGGGAACAACAGGTTTTATCAAAGAACTCATCTCTCAGTAAAACAATCACTTATGCGACCTCGTGTCGCAATAACGTTTACGTGTATGCGGCGTTGCCACTTTCTTCCCAATACAAGTTACAAAAAGTATGCAGGATATTCTTGATTGAACGGGTTAATTATAAAAGTGGTAATGCCGCATACACAATGTGTGTGCCTTGAATGGTAAATTTAATAAAAGTTCTTTGTAATAAAAGAAAAGTCCAGAGGGTATCCTGCCCGAATGAATTCGTTCAGGCGGGAAGTCCCTTATGCGCTGGGGTAACGCCTGGAAGCATTAGCAAGTCGCAAGGTGGTTTGGGGTGACCCATACACTGAAGTAAGCGAGACT
>Ga0315539_1002561_pt1 | contig 13064 bp, 9 predicted proteins | sample SalMarSW160150MG_FD_203097 | JGI IMG/M metagenome (GOLD analysis project Ga0315539, IMG submission 203097) | Salt marsh sediment microbial communities from the Plum Island Ecosystem LTER, Massachusetts, United States - Salt Marsh Sediment SW1601-150 ... | reverse complement strand
ACCTTTACTATCGGCTCAACGTTATTGCCATCGCAATTCCCCCATTGAGAGAGAGAAAGGACGACATAAAACTTCTGACCTCTTATTTTATCAAGAAATATTGCCAGGATATGGGGATAGAAAAGAGGTCCATCTCGGATGAAACCATGAAATTCCTCCTCTCATGTGCGTGGCCGGGAAATGTTAGGGAACTCGAAAATACCATCGAGCATGCCGTCCTGTTGGCTAAAGGGGACCAGATAAACATGGAGGACCTGCCGGAGAAGATTAAGGAGTCAAAACCGCTGAAGTTAGTGACAGACAGCAGACCCTCCACTCCAACCTTGGAGGCCATTGAGAAAACTTACATCTATTGGGTTCTGAGCCAAACCGGATGGCAAAAGAGCAAAACCGCTTCGATCTTGGGCATAGATACTTCCACCTTATATCGAAAAATAGAGAGATATCATCTTAAATCGCCCCTGAACATGGGACAGGATAACTAAGAGACAAGGCGAAGCAAATCTTCGTTGAATCAACTACCATACCCTTGGACATAACGGCAAAATCTCAGGGTTTGAGTATCAGAACGGCGACTGACCCTGATGTGAATCCTCAGCGAGGGGGTTGGGACACCTCCCGAAACTGGGGCTGGCACCCTAACGGACCTCGTCTTTAGAAAGAAATGAAAGATAAGCTCCTCTTTTCCAAAACATTCTGGGGTTTTCTTTTGTTTTTGTTTTTCCTCTCGGTATACGCTCTCACTCTGTGTCCCACCGTCTTCTGGTGGGACTCTGGAGAATTCATCGCCAATATCGCTGTTTTGGGAATAGCCCACCGCCCTGGTTTTCCCATCTACATCCTTTTGGGCAAATTCTTCTCCCTTCTCCCTTTTTTCAATTTGGCCTTAAAGGTCAACTTCCTGTCGGCTCTCTTTGCAGCATTTTCTCTTCTGACCTTCTATTTTGCCTTTCTTGAGATCTTGAATCTGTTTTTCCCGGGAATCGCGCAGAAAAGAACCCAGGCTATCATTTCAGCTTCGGCCTTCCTTTTGGTCTTGGGCTTCACTTATTCCTTTTGGATACAGGCGGTAAGAGCGGAGGTCTATTCGCTGGGTATCCTTTTCTTCGCTCTGCTCTTGTTCTCAAGCCTTCGATACCTTAAGACCCTTCGTCTGAAATACATCTGTCTTTTTTTCTTTGTCTTTGGCTTAGGTCTGGGAAATCACCATCTCAGCTTGTTATCCACCGCGCCTGCTTTGCTCTTTCTTCTCCTCCTCGGCTCATCAGTTCAGCATAAGCCCCTCATCCATAACTGGTCATCCGTCATAAGTGGGAGAAGGCTTCCGGTATATCTTTCGTTTTTCTTATTAGGTTTGAGCATCTATCTTTATCTTCCGATCCGTTCATTCTCCGATCCTGTCTTAGCCTGGGGGAATATCCAATCTGCCTCCGGATCAGCTTCATCCGTTTTTGCTTTGGAATCTCTGAAAAACCTAAACTTTCATTTTCTCTCGAATGTGGAAGAGAAGACATTTGCCCTAGTCAACCTTTTTTACGATCAGTTGACTTGGCCATGTTTCTTGATAAGTTTCTTGGGAATGGTCTTTCTGGCGAAACGCGGCAGGAAAATCCTGATCTTTCTTTTACTGCTGATTGCCGGGAACTGCGCATCGGTTATATTCGTGACAACCGAATTCATCTCCACCAATCCCGATCTCCACGGTTATCTGCTTTACTCCCTTCTTTCTTTAGCTCTCATGTACGGCCTGGGGGCAGTCTTCATAATCGATGGAATCAGAGATCGGACATCAGTCATTCGTCATCTGTCATTTGTCGCTTTTTTGCTCATCTCCCTCATCCCTTTGTCCAAACACGTAACCTACGCGAATTTGTCAGGCAACCGCATCGCTTATAATTACGGTTATGACACCATCGGTCACCTGGATTCGAATTCCGTTCTGTTGGTCGACAACGTGAACTTGGGTTTTATCCTAAGGGAACTTCAGCATGCAGAGGGGATCAGAAAGGACGTGAAGGTCATCGAGCGGGAGCTTTTGAGTTTCGACTGGTACGCGGATCAAAAAAGGAACGAACTTGAAGACCTTCTTTCAGACAGTCCGGACCATCTTTCAGGCGATGCTCTTTTCCATGCCATTCTAAAAAACTGCTTGGGTCGGGACATCTCGGCCTACGTGGAATTCACCGAAAGAGATTCGAGTTTAGCGAATTACCTTCTCCCATCCGGCTATGTTTTTAAGCTGAGCAAGAAACGAATAGACCAGATTCCGGAGGAAATCCTCTCAAGCCAGAAAAAATGGGAGGAAAACGGATTTCTCGGTTTAAATGACGATGATTTTCAAAGAGACTGGGACGCACAGAGGGTGTATGCACTTTCGCTTTACCGCCTGGGTCTCTTTTGTGAGAAAAAGGGGATGCTCTCCTGCGCCCTGGACAAGTTTGAACGGGTCAAAGATATTGACCCGTACAATGAGGAACTCCTTGGCAGAATAGAAGCACTGAGGAAGCATCAAAAGCTTTTGGGAATCACAATTCCCGACTAGGGCTCTCGATTGGATGAGATTCCTCTGTACCAGGCGGGGCCAGAGGTGTTGCATTTTGCAAAACATCTGGTGAAATCACGGCTGTTTTTTGGAGGGATCACGACCCGGGTGAAAGCTTATTCGTTGTCCCCAAAGGAGTTGACTCAGATCTGAGCGAGATTGCACGCTTTTTGCATTCAGCAGGACTGCCCGTCCTAAAGGAGGCCTATGTATTCAAGAAGACGCAAGGGGGAAAGTGGTTTTACTTTGATTGAGCTCATGATCGTGGTGGTTATCATCGGGATTCTGGCCGCCATGGCCATTCCCCGGTTCATGCGCGCTTCGGTGAGGGCAAAACAGTCAGAGGCCAAAGAAATCTTGAAGCAGATCTACGTGATGGAAAGGACCTATTTCCAGGAAAAGGAGTGCTATTATCCCAGCGACGGCAGTTCGGTCACCGCCCAACCCGGACAGAACATTCCATCACTATATGTGGAAATAATGAGTCCCGCCTACTATAGCTACACAGTCACTGGGACCAACAACACTTTCTCCGCCAGTGCAGGGGCCAAAGGGGCCACGGGATTGGATGATGACCCCGCGCTGGATATTTGGGCCATTGATCATAATGGCGTTTTGACCTGCACTAGCGATGATTCCAAGCAATAACCATCCCATTCAAGTTAGAACAAGGGTAGACTCTTTTCCGATAGCAGCATTTGCATTTTGCAAAAGACCAAGCGAAATACTGAGCCAAATTCAATTCAAAGAGGAGAATCCGATTCGCAGCCAAGGACCAACTATCATATAAATCAATGACTTAGAAGAATAAAGATGAAGAGGAAATAGATGGCACAGCTCTTGCAGTAAGTCAGACCGAAACTTTGAAGACTGTTTGAGACGCAAACAGGTAAACTTAAAACAGCTGAAGGGGGTGAAAAAAGATGCTGAGCAAATTTCACCGAAGACAGAAGGGTTTCACGTTGATCGAGTTGATGATCGTGGTGGTCATCATCGGAATCTTGGCTGCATTGGCTATTCCTCGTTTCATGCGAGCGAGCACCAAATCCAAGCAGTCTGAGGCGAAAAACATCCTGAAGCAGATATATGTCATGGAGAGATCCTATTTCCAAGAGAAGGATGTCTATTTCTCTCCTGGTGGCGCTGTCACCGTGCAGCCAGGTGCCTCAATCGCAGACTTGGGCATTGAGATCATGAGCAGTGCACGATACAGTTACACTGTGACCGGTGGAGCCAATACCTTCACCGCCACCGCGGGATCAAAGGGTGCCACTGGTTTGGACGACGATGCTGCGTTAGATACGTGGCAGATAAACCAGACGGGCGTCTTGACCTGCACATCAGATGATGCAGCTACCTAATGGGGAGTGCGACGAAGCCCAAGCAAAGAAGGGGACTCATCGAAGTCCCCTTTTTTGTTTAGGCGCTAGACCGCCTTCTCCAGTTGGGGATGACCTAACGTGTTTCCATTTACCGGACCCCTCCGTAGTCTGACCTCTGGGCGATTAAATGTCTAGCACCTTTTTCCGACTTTAATAATATGCAATGGCTGTTTAAGTTACAAACAAGAAGAAATGTGATAATCGGTGGGGCAATCTTTGTAGTCAGTTTTGCCATCTACACCGTAACCACGTGCCCCACCGTCTATTGGGAGGACTCGGCCGCTTTTTCTGCGGTTAACTCCATCCTGGGTATTCCCCATTCGCCCGGGTTTCCCATATATGTTCTTCTAGGAAGGGTCTTTTCTTTCATTCCGATCGAGAACCCCGCTTTCAGGTCCAACCTGATGTCTGCCTTCTGGGGAAGCCTATCCCTCGTTATCTTATATTTCTTGATGCTCGAACTTTTTGGAGAGTCAAGATTTCCCGGCGGTGCGGGCAATCGAGGTTTTCCGCCGGCGGATAAGAAATGGATTTCTACGGTAGGAATGGTCGGAGCGACGCTATTTTTCGGCTTTTCCTCGGCCTTCTGGCTTCAAAGCGTAAGAGCAGAGGTTTACACCTTAAACATCTTTTTCACCCTATCGTTGGTCTTTCTTCTGATCAAATGTTTCAAAGAGAAAGGCACTGACCATCGTTTCAAGATTTTGATATTGTTTTCATGCGTCTTAGGACTCTCCCTGGCCAATCATCCGCTCCTAATCATTGCCTTGGTGCCGGCGTTCCTAGTATTCCTGGTGGCCGCCGATTTCAAGCGCTTTTTGAATCTTAGGAGAATGACGGTACTGATGTCATTCTTCTTACTTGGAATCTCCCTTTATCTATTCGTACCCATAAGATCACACCTTTCGCCCGCCATTAACTGGGGAAGGCCGGACAGTCTGGTCAACTTTTTCTCATACCTGACCCGATCATCCCAATCCGGTTTGGCTGCGACAGGTTCCAACGTTCCCTATCTGAACAGATTCTGGTTCAGCCTGTCATTTCCGGTGATTCAATTCGGTTTACCTGTCTTCTGGTTAGGTGTATTGGGTGCATGTGCAATGTTCAAACAATCCAAGCGGTTTTTTGCTTTTGCGTTTCTGATCTTCCTTCTCAATCTTCTTACTGCGACTTGGGCCACTGATTTCTCTTTGAGAAACTTCGATCTTTTGGGCTACCTTCTGCCTTCACTGGCCATCTTTGCAATCTGGTTCGCTTTGGGAATATCCTGGCTCGGTGAGAACGTGTTGAAAGCGGGCCGGGCCTTCCTATCTGGGCGTGGCCCACAGAGCCAACGTGGGACATCTGCACATGCTTGGCGGAATCGGCACCCAACCAACATCTCTGAGGTTTTCCTGTGTGGGTTGATCCTATTGCTGCCGATCTTTCAAATAGGCAGGAATCTCGAACAATGTGACAAGGGGTCAAGTTGTTGGGCCTATCATCAGGCTGAACAGATTTTAAACTCGGTGAAAAGGGATGCCCTGATCGTGGTTGAGGATGACAATACTCTGACCACGCTGTGGTATCTGAATTACGCGGAAAGGAAAAGACCGGACGTTAAAATCGTAAGTGGGAGTGCCTTGGTTCAAAAAGCTTATCGAGATCAGTTGCAAGAGCAATATAGGCAAGTCACTCTGCCGAAAATCAAATCAGACAGCTCCCCAAAAATCGCATATGATCTTTGCCCACTTAACATAGACAAAATGCCGATATATTGTCACTATTACACAAGGGATACGTCTTTTGCCCGTCATCTCATACCTGCGGGATATCTTTTTGAATATAGTCCCGAACGGGTAACACTATCTGATTTCGAAATAAGAATGCAGAAAGAATTCTTAGAAGCCAATTTGGCAAATAAAGGATTTGATATCATCACCAGAGAGCATTTTGGAAATTTGCTCTTCAACATAGGCGTATTCTATAATCATGTGGGCATTTCGACCGCATCGGTTGAATGCTTTCTCTGGGCTCTTGACATCGATCCTTCGAACGCAAGGATCTATGCCCAATTGGGGAAAGCCTTCCTGAAAATGGGCCAGAGGACTAAAGCCAAAGATTTTTTCCAGGCGGCTTTGGAATTGGATCCATATAATCAGGACGTGAGAAGAACATTGGAGAATATTTAGGTGAAAAGATGAAAAGAGAGAAAGACATCGATATCTCAGTGGTGGTGCCCATGTTCAACGAGGAGGAGAACGCCACCAAGACCTTACAACGCCTTTCCGATGTTTTGGACTCCACCGACAAGAGGTGGGAGATCGTCACAGTGGACGACGGTTCCACGGACAAGACCAAAGGTTTGGTCGAGGATTTTGCAGAATTCAACAGGTGCGTGAAACTAATCTCATATTCTCCCAACCAAGGCAGAGGAAAAGCATTGAGGGTCGGATTTCAAAGCGCACAAGGCAAGATAATCTGCACCACCGATGCAGATCTAAGCTATGACGAAAAACATATAGTCCGAATGATGAGATTGCTGGAGCAAAACCAGGACGTGGATCTGGTTATCGGCTCTCCTTATATCGAAGGAGGCAAGGCGGAAGGTGTTCCCTTCATGAGACTTCTTTTGAGCAGGTTGGGAAACAAAATACTGGGCTTTGCCATGAAGGGCAGAATCTCGACGGTTACCGGCGTCTTGAGAGCTTACCGACGTGAGTGCATCAAATCACTGGAGTTGGAGTCGGATGGGAAGGAGATTCATCTGGAGATATTGTCCAAGGCTTTGAGCATGGGATATAAGGCTCTGGAAATGCCTGCCACCTTACAGGCCAGGAAAAAAGGAAGGTCGAAGTTCAAGTTCAGAGCCACCGCCTTTTCTCATATCGTCTTTTCCTTTTTTGAAAAGCCCATAATCTTGTTTGGCTTGGTCGGTCTTTTCATGGTCCTTTTGGGATTTCTGGGAGGAGGGTATGTAATGTACCTCTGGCAAAAAGGATCGCTCAACCCTAATCGTCCCTTAATGACCTTGATCGTCCTGTTGGTGATCAGCGGCATCCAGGTGCTGCTTTTCGGCTTTCTGGGAACCCAACTGGTGCATTTAAGAAAAGAGATTTACAAAATACAAAGAGAAAACAAAAACCTGGAACAAAAAATAGAGGATTTGCCCGCCAAGATCGAAGCGGAAGAAAAGACGCCGGAGGAAAAAACCCTGGAGTGTCTGCCTTCAGGCAGACCCACGTAGTGGAAAAAAGCCAGTTTCCCAACAGATGAAACAGATCAAAAGATAAGGGATCTGTTTCATCCTTCAATCCGTTGCGAAAAGCGAATCGATGAATTTATGTCAACCTCCCCAAGAATCTGCCTGATAAGCAACCGCTATCCTGCCCATTCTGACGATGTGGCTTCCCCCTTTGTAAAAGACTTCCATTTGGAACTCAAGAAAAGGGGCGCAGAGGTTTCTGTCTTCACCCCTTTTTATGAGTCGGAAACAATCGCCGCAGACCAGGACGTGATCAGGTTCAAGTGGGCCGGAGGAAAAAAAGTGGTGGGCGCTTTGAATCCTCTTAAGCCGAAGGAGGCTTTCCAACTCTTTTCCTTTCTGAAAAATGGGAAACGCCAGCTTTTTGATCTCCTGCAGGAAAACAAACCTGACTCGTGCCTGGCTCTTTGGGCTTTGCCTTCCGGTTGGTTTGCCTATCTGGCAAAGAAGAAACTCGGCACTCCCTACTCGGTATGGTGCCTGGGATCGGATATATATGTGTGGGCAAACAAACCCTTCCTTCGTCGGATGATAAAGAAGGTGCTGAAGGAAGCGGATTTTCTCTTTGCGGATGGCTTTGATTTAAAGGAAAAAGTGGAAAAGTTGTCGGGAAGGGAATGCGCTTTTCTGCCCAGCATGCGAAGACTACCCCAGCCGCAGAATCAGGCCGTCAGGCTGGACAAATCAAAAACGAACTTTTTGTACCTGGGACGGTGGGAAAAGAAGAAGGGGTTAGATGAGTTGATAGGAGCTTTTTTCCTGGTCAAAAAGGAACTGCCTTACATAAATCTCCGTGTCTTAGGTTGGGGAGATTACGAACAAGAGATACAGAAGCTCGTAGATCATTTCAAGCTAAATGAAGAGGTGAAGATCATAGGCAAGGTCTCCACCAGGCTGGTTTCTGCGTACCTGAAGGAATCTGATTGTTTGGTGATCCCCTCCCAGGGCGATAGCATTCCTCTGGTTTTCTCAGAAGCGCTTCAGATGAGGACTCCCTTGATAGTTACCGACGTCGGTGACATGGGATATCTGGCAAGAAGATTTAACTTGGGCAAGGTCGTCCCCTGTGGTAATGTTCAAAGATTGGCTGATGCAATGAAGGAATTCATGAAAGAAAGAAAAGATTATTCCAAGTACATTCCCAATGCGTTAGAACTCCTCAGCATCGAGAAGGCAGCGGAGGATTATCTGAGAATAGTCCGTCCGCCGTCCACGGTCCATAGACCGCAGCCCGAAATCACCACCAAGAACAAATGAAATCGAATTCATTTTGCCAATCAAGAGTTAGGCCAAGGTGTCCTTCTCCCGCCAAAGCCGGGCCAAGGACGAACCCTCAGCCTGAACCAGAAGCGTAGCGGGATATGGGCACACCGTAATGACCACTTATTAGCAAGAAGTAAAGAATAAGGTCCTGCGGACGGCCGACAAAAAGATATTTGTCTTGCTTTGTTCTCCGAATTTGGCTATTAATAGACACCGAGGGAGCGTGAATTGAACGTTAAGAACAGAAAAACTCTTGTGACCGGTGCGGGTGGTTTTGTGGGAAGCCATCTGGTCGAAGCCTTGGTCAAATCGGGGGCGAAGGTGAAAGCCTTCGTGCATTACAATTCCCGCAACGATTGGGGAATGCTGGAGGTTGTGGACAAGAAAATCTTACGTCAGGTGGAGGTGGTAGCGTCGGACTTAAGGGATGCAGATGCGGTGAGAAGTGCGGTGGAGGGTCAGGAGGTGGTTTTCCATCTGGGAGCCTTGATCGGGATCCCTTACTCTTACGTCAATCCAAGGGACGTGGTCGACACCAATGTGGGTGGAACGCTGAACGTTCTGACCGCAGCTCGTCATTACGGAGTGGAGAAGATCGTTCATACTTCCACCAGCGAGGTTTATGGCACGGCCCGGTACGTCCCCATGGATGAGAACCATCCGGTAAATCCCCAATCACCTTATGCGGCTTCCAAGTGTGCGGCTGATCTTTTGGCTTTGAGTTTTCACCGTTCCTATGATCTGCCCGTGGGGGTAATAAGACCTTTCAACATCTATGGCCCCAGACAGTCAGCCCGGGCAGTCATCCCGTCCATAATCACCCAGGCGTTACTCAAAAGTACGGTTAACTTAGGGTCGGTTTCGCCCACCAGGGATTTGACCTTTGTAACCGATTCGGCTTCCGGTTTCATCGCTTTTGCCGAATGCGAAAAGACGGTGGGTGAGGTGGTGAACCTGGGGTCAAGTCGTGAAGTGTCGGTAGGCCAGTTGATCGAGACGATCTCCGCTCATGTGAACAAGAAGATAAAAGCGGTGAGGGAAAAGGAAAGAGTACGTCCTGAAAAAAGCGAGGTGGAAAGGCTTTTTTCGGATTCAAAGAAGGCCAAGACTCTGTTCGGCTGGAATCCAAAAGTGGATACCGAGAAAGGAATTAAAGAGACCATAAGCTGGATGGAAAAAAACATAGATAGATACAAGCAGGAGATTTACAACATCTAGGACTGGAGTTGAATGAATTCGGAGTGTCAGGCTTTGCGTCTCTTGAGGGATTTGCACTCCAGGGCGGGATGAATTCCCGCCCCTATGGGAGACGATCACTTGTCATGCAGAGGGCACTGAAGCTATTCACCCGGAAGGACATTTAGCCCTGGGAAACGAATTCCTTGACGGCCTTCTAAGTTGACTTGATAAGATCTGCCTGATGGTTATCAACTAATTATGTTGACGATCTCAAAAAGGGCAAGAAGCGGAGTGCGCAAGCTTGCTTGCGCTGCGGAAGCTTTGCTTCCGCACTCCAATCCAGACGCAGTCAACAATTCGTCAAGTCAAACAGTTGTTGCCCTGAAGGCAGATACTCCAGGTGGAAAGGATCAGATATGAAAGTAGTCATCCTGGCCGGTGGAAAAGGCACCAGGCTTTATCCCTACACCGTGGTTCTGCCCAAACCACTTATGCCCATAGGCGATCTCCCCATCTTGGAGGTGATGTTAAAGCAACTGAAAAACTGTAATTTGACTGACATCACCATGGCGGTTGGGCATCTAGGCAATCTAATCCAGACCTATTTCGGAGACGGGAAGAAATTCGGCGTGAATATAGAATATAGCTTCGAGGAAAAACCTCTGGGAACCGTGGGGCCTTTGACTTTGATCTCCGGATTGGATGAAACCTTCATGGTGACCAATGGCGATCTATTAACCACTTTGCAGCATTTGAGCTTGATAGATTATCATAAAAAGGAAAAACCGATTGCCACCGTTGCGGCCCAGAAAAGATCGGTAGACGTTGACTTCGGGGTGATTCAAAGAAATAACGAAGACCATATGGTCAGATATATCGAGAAGCCGACTTTGTCCTATACGGTGAGCATGGGGATCTATGTTTTTGAACCTGAAATTCTCAACTTTATCCCGAAAGGAAAGAAATTCGATTTTCCTGACTTGATGCAACTTCTATTGGAAAAAGATGAAAAAGTGTCAATATATAATTCAACCGATTTCTGGTTGGATATCGGCCGACCGGACGATTATCAGAAGGCAGTAGAGGAATTCGAGAAGAATAAGGAAAAGTTTTTGCGAAATGACTGATGCGAATCCATTAAGTAGAATGTTCTTGCGAGCTTAGCGCGGCCCGGCAAAAGGAGGGAACACGCCCTTCGGGTCCGCCTTGAACCGCACTGGTCTAGGGCTCGCAGTGACAATGTGAAAACTTTTGGTGCGCTTGGATTAGATCTTTGATACGAGACAAGTCTCGCTACTCCTTACGATTGGAAAAGATTAATGAAGTGGAAAGTTACCCTATCTGATCTGAATTTTGACCATCGTGAGCGAAAGATCGTGAGCCAAGTGATTCGAAACAGATGGCTCACCATGGGAGAGATGGTCAAAAAGCTGGAGAGAAATTTTGCCAATTTCCTCAGGGTCAAGCATGCCTTCGGAGTCTCCAGCGGAACCGCAGCCTTGCATCTGGCTTTGCGGGCCTTGGACATAAAACCAGACGATGAAGTCTTGGTTCCTTCCCTCTCCTTTGTAGCCTCCTCCAACGCCATTCTTTATGCGGGGGCAAAGCCGATCTTTGTCGATATTACCAGCCTTTCCGATCTGAACCTCTCCTGTGACGATCTGGAGAAGAAAATCACCCGCAGGACGAAAGCGATCATGGTGGTTCACTATGGGGGTTACCTGGCGGATATGGATCGGATAAAGAAGATCGCTAAAAAACACAATCTCTTTGTAATCGAGGACGCAGCACACGCCATCGGAGCAAGATTCAAATCGAAGATGGCCGGAGGGATCGGCCATATCGGCTGTTTCAGTTTTTTCTCGAACAAAAACATGGCCACCGGCGAAGGGGGGATGGTCGTCACCAATCACGATAAGTTTGCCGAAAAGATGAGACTCCTTCGCTCCCACGGAATGACCAGCATGACTTGGGACAGGCATAAGGGGCATGCTTATTCTTACGACGTGACCGAACTTGGGTATAACTACCGGATGACCGAGCTCAATGCGGCTTTAGGAATTGAACAACTAAAAAAACTGAGGAGCTCAAACCGCACCAGAAGATCTTTGACCAATGCTTACGCCAAAAACTTAACGGGAACCAAGGGGCTTTCCATTCCCTTCTTAGACTATCCCCGCGATTCTGCTTCTCATCTTTTTTCCATCCTCTTAGACAAAAATGTGGACCGGGAGAAGTTCATGGGCTTTTTGAAAAGAGAAGGAATTCAAACCAGCATCCATTATCCACCGATTCATGAATTTTCCTATTATCGGAAGAATCTGAGAACCAACCGAAACAGACTACCTCTGACCGAGCATGTGGGCAGACATGAGGTGACCCTACCTCTGCATCCGTTGTTGAAAAAAGAGGATGTACTTTTTGTGTGTGATCGGATAAAAAGGGTCATACCTCGGGCCACCACGCCGCCCTGATGGCAGTGCAACACGAGCATCCAAGGAAAAGCTACCAGGCTTACTACCCAACTCATGCTTCCTCTCCCCTTGTTAAATCACGATATAATGATATATTATTGGTCGTTCAGGAGGGTAACAGAAGTAATATGCTCCTCAAAAAGGATGCGTTCAATTGAAAAAGGACGAAGCTGAAATTCCGGTTCTGGTCCTTCAGGGAAGCTATTTGGTGGAGCTGGCCATCGCCCGAAGCCTGGGCAGCCACGATATTCCAGTCGTGCTCCTGAGCCGGGGCAAGAAAAAACCTCTCTCCTCTTGGTCAAAATTCATAAAAGGCACGCTCTTCAATCCTGATCCTTTGGTGGATGAAGAAGGTTTCATGCGCTCACTTCTGGACTTCGGGGCAGAATTAACCAAGACGCACCAAAGGAGGATGCTCCTTTTCCCCACAGATGACGGGAGCCTTTTGCTCCTGGCAAAGAATTTTGCCGTCCTTAAAAGATATTTTGTAATTTTGAACGATCCGCAGGAAAAGGACATACTGAAATTCTGCCAAAAGATCCACATCTTCCAGACTTTGCAGGAGTCGCTCTGCTCAGGCTTTCTTCCCCAGACCCGTTTTTGCTACCGCAAGGATGACACAGAATCCATCAAGAACAATATCAGCTTTCCTTGCATAATCAAGCCGTCAGAAAAGGACGTCAATTTCTCCTTTTATGCGAAGTACAATTCTAAAATCCTCCTTGCGGAGAATAAAGACGATCTGGAAAAGAAACTGATTGGACTATTATCGGAGAATCACAAGCTCGTAGTTCAGGAATTGGTGAGCCCGAAGCCGGGAAAGGAAATCTCCTGGTACGGATATAGAAGTAAGAGCGGTGAGATTTTCGGAATGACCGCAAGACAGGTCAGGAAATCTCCTCAAATAGGTGGAACCGCCACTTTCATAAAGACAGAAGAGATTCCGCAAATTCATCCTTACGTTCAACAAGCCTTGAAGT
>Ga0315539_1002554_pt1 | contig 13086 bp, 10 predicted proteins | sample SalMarSW160150MG_FD_203097 | JGI IMG/M metagenome (GOLD analysis project Ga0315539, IMG submission 203097) | Salt marsh sediment microbial communities from the Plum Island Ecosystem LTER, Massachusetts, United States - Salt Marsh Sediment SW1601-150 ... | reverse complement strand
CTACAGCATACTCGATGGGCATGCCTTAGGTTCTTATGCCACTAGCCCCAGCAAGCCCCGAGACTTCCTATCGGCATGCAGAGCGTTAGAGTCGCAGATCCGAGCACCTCGTAGCTTCCAAATACTTATCCCTCGGTTACTGCCCGCACTGTATGAAATCCGTAACAACCGGGGCGTTGGACATACAGGCGGAGATGTGGATCCCAACTTGATGGATGCTTCTGCGGTTCTGGCGATGGCCTCTTGGATAATGGCAGAGTTGGTCCGTGTCTACCACAATCTACCTATAGCCGAAGCACAGCGGGCCGTTGACAACTTCGTTGAAAGACGCCTCCCTGTGGTATGGACTGACGGAAACATTCGCCGTGTCTTGGACCCCGGTCTGCCCTTGAAGGATCAGATTGTCCTGTTAATCGCATCGTGTTCTGCTACTGTGCCCATCGATAAGCTCTTCAAATGGACGGACTACCAAAGCAGGGCTCACTTCAATAGGATTCTCCGAACATTACACAAGGCTCGGTTTGTTGAACTAGATGAAGAATCCGGCACTGCGATTATTCTTCCGCCGGGTACTGACTATGTGACGGAGTTGATACAAAATCTCAAATAAAACGGAACACGGGTGGCCCTCACTTGTGCTGTGGGGTACTTAGTTGCAGTAATCAACTTTCATGACCAGGCTAAAACACTGGCATGCCGGGTGCCCGCCCTGCGAACTTCATTTCCCGTTGCTGTAGAACACCAACAGCAATCTGAGCACTTTCACCACTACTTTTGTGGTGAAAAAGACAGGTCACGTGTTATTGAGAGAGAACCGTATAGAAGAAAACAAAAACAAGTTTCAAAAATCGATTTCTAATGATTGGTGAAGAAGAAAAAAAATCAAAACAAGCCTCTCCAAGCTCACCAAGCCCACCAACCCCACCCGGCTGGGTGGCAAGGTAAAGCTGAAGCTTTACACTCCACACTTTAATCGCAATAGATTTTGAATTTCTTTCAGATATGTTGACGTTGGCTAGGTGACTGCGTGTCCCGGTCTGCTTGGGGGTGCCCCGCAGCTCTGCTGTGGGCAAGCGACCGCTTACAACTCACCCCCTTAATCCCCCTCTCTTCTCAAGAGAGGGGGCCTGGGGGTGAGTTCCCAAGGTTTGAGAGTCTCTGCCTGCGTGGCCCGGTCTGCCCTCCATAGGCGGGTAAACTTGCCAGACCGGGTATACCCTCGCCCCTCAGCATTTCACCAAAATCAGAAATTTGTGTTTGACATTTCCCTCAAAAGGTAATATCATTCCACCTGAGCGAACGTGAGCAACTTTTCGCGTTGTCAAACGTCTATGAATTGTAACCTATGAAACTAGATCCGATTCTATCGCCGGTTGAGCAAAATCTCTCCTTCTTTGAAGACAAGCTCAAGGATAGTCTGAATTCCGATTCCCCCTTGATCTCCGAGGTGGCTTATCACCTGTCAAGCCTGAAAGGGAAGAGGCTCAGGCCCGCCTTGGTCTTTCTCTCTTTTGGGTTGTGTGGTTCGCCTTCGCGCACCACCCTGAGCCTGCCGAAGGGTGAGAACTCAAAGCATGATCTCAGCGCCGATTCTTCCGCCATGAGTGTGGCCTTGGCCATAGAACTCATCCACAATGCCACCCTGCTGCACGACGACGTGATCGATCAGTCCCAAATCAGGCGAGGACAGGTCTCGGTCAATCATAGGTGGAGTAATCTGGTGTCCGTGCTGATGGGCGATTTTCTTCTGGCAAACGCCTTTAAGCTTTTGGTGAAGACCGGGTCACCTGATCTTCTTTCCTCCATCTCGAAGGCAGCCGAACAGGTAAGCATCGGCGAGATGAACCAGATTCAGGAAAGCCACAACTACGGGCTGGATGAAGAAACTTACTTTCAAATCATCGCAGAAAAGACCGCCTCCCTGTTTGATGCCTCCTGCGAAGCCGGCGCCATAGCGGCCGAAGCCGATCAAAAAAGCCGAGACCGATTGAAAACCTACGGTCAGAATCTGGGCATGGCTTTTCAGATAACCGATGACCTTCTGGATTGGGTGGGCCAGACCGAAAAGACCGGAAAGGGTCTGGGAAGCGATCTCAAGGAAGGCAAGATCACACTGCCTTTGATCCACACTCTAAAGGAATCGGATGCAACCTCCAGAAAGACGATTCTAAGACTTCTGGAGAATGATTTCAACCAGGAAGATTTCAACCAGCTCCTGTCACTTATAAAAGGCAACGGTGGAGTCGAGTATTCACGCCAAAAGGCCAAAAGCTTTGGAGGAAAAGCCTTAATCCAACTCCGCGCACTCGAAGATTCCGAGCACAAACAATCCCTGGAAAACTTGGTCGACTTCGTGATAAAAAGAGACAACTAACGATGGCATCTGCCCATACGGGCGCTTCTGAAAGTCACCCCATCCCAGCCGGGACGATTGCCGGTCTTCAGATCACGTCATATTTCCTCAAAAACATACAAGTCAACCCCTGCGTATCTTTGTATAAACCCCTCGAGAGGAGAACGTACACTTGCTGGGTATTACAAGACTACTGATAAACTTTCAGGAAAAGAATCTGCGGCTGGTGATTGGGCTGTTCATCTTGGCCATTCTTCTTGCTTTCGCCACCTATAGACGCACCTATCCACCAGTAAGCAAAAGAAAGAAAACTCTGCTATTGAGCCTCAGGATAGTTGCCCTGTTTTCCCTTTTTCTGCTCCTCTCGGAACCGATCTTGACCATCGCCAGAAGATACACCCAAAAACCGGTGATGGCAGTCCTTCTGGATACGTCCAAAAGCATGGAGCTTGCGGGAGGCCAGGCAAGCAGACAGGAGGAGCTAAAAGAAATATTGGAAGGCGATCTCTTAGGAAAACTCTCCTCCCAATCGGAGTTGGAGATATATGGTTTTTCGGATACGATTTCCCCTTTGGATTTGAATGAGGGTTTCCCCGACTCTCTGGGACGGGCCACCTCTATCGGAGAAGCCGCAAAATCGGTTGAGGAGAAGCTGAAAGAGAAAAATCTAAGCGGCATCCTGATCTTCAGCGACGGTGCAAACAACCTAGGTGATGATCCTCTCTTCGTAGCCAAATCCAAGGAGATCCCCATTTATACCTGTGGAATTGGCGAATATACGCCTCCCAGGGATATCGCCATAGAGAGAATGGCCCACCAGGATATCGGCTATGTGGACAACAGAATCCCCATTCAGGTGGATGTCTCCCAGGTTGGCTTCGATGAGTTGAAGATTCCGATCTCGATAAGGGAAGTATCCACGACTCCGGGAAAGGGGATTCTGGCTCAGAAGAATATCACCCTGGGCGCATCAGGAGGAACCCAGACCCTGGAGTTCGACATCACTCCCCAGGAGGAAGGAATACATCAGTATGAGCTGACGGTTCCTCAACAGGAGGAGGAGTGGGTCAAAGAAAACAACTGCCGGATATTCTCGATCAAGGTCCTCAAGAGCAAAATCAAGGTACTATTGGTCACGGGAAGTCTCGATTGGGAATACACTTTTTTGAAAAGGGTTCTGGAGAAGGACAAGAATATAGAATTAAAGAGTCTGGTTTACGGGAAAAACCAAAGAGTAATCTCAGGGGGATTTCCCCGGAACGAAGAGGAGCTAAGCCAGTTTGATATTCTGATCTTTGTCGATCCGCCGAATTTCATCTTTGCCCAGCACAAAGAAGAGATCAACGACTTCGTCTTTCGCAATGGCGGGTCGGCTCTCCTTCTTTTGGGCAAAGATTTTACGGATAGCAAGGCCTTCATGCAGGCAGCGCAGATTCTTCCTTTCGATCTTGAGGGTGCAACTATTCGCTATTTTTCAGCCAATCTCAGCTTAGAGCTAACTCAGGAGGGAAGGCTCCACCCGATAACCCGCCTGGCCGAAAACTCTGAGGAGAATCTCAAAATCTTCTCGGAGCTCCCTCCCTTTTTGGGAGTGGCAACCATCGGCAAAGCGTCCCCGGATGCTGTCACCCTGGCGAGTTTCAGGAGTTCCTCTGATCCCCAAATTCTTCTGCCCGGCATTGTGGTAAGAAATTACGGAAAGGGCAAGATGATGGCTGTCACCGTCTCCCCTTTCTGGAGATGGGATTTCCTTTTGTGGGGCACCGGAAAAGACAATCAGAGCTACCAGAAGCTTTGGAACAATTCGGTCAGATGGCTGGTGACCAGAGAGGATATGGATCTGGTTAACATCTCCACCGACAAGAAGATATACAGAAGCGGGGAGAGGATAAACTTCTCGGCCAAAATCTTTGACCAAAACTATCAGAAGATAGGAGATGCTTCCGTGCTCCTGAAGATAAACGCACAAGCCGCACCCGATTCGGAGGTGCTGAGCCTGAGCTTGGATGAAACAGGCGATTATACGGGAACACAAAGATCGCTCTCTCCGGGCAAGTATCTCTTTGATGGAGAGGTTTTCCGGGGTGAGACAAAGATTGGCTCGAAGACCGGTGAATTCACAGTGGAGGAATACAGCCTGGAAGACGCAGACTTAAGCACCGATTTCGACCTTCTGAAAAGGATGGCTGAAGTGTCCGGGGGGAGGTTTTACGAAAAGGATCAGATCGAAAACCTGCCCGATGATCTCGAGTTGGTAGAAAAACACCGCGAGAGAACCAGGGAACTGCAGCTCTGGAATCATCCCGTCCTTTTGATCCTCTTCATCGGATGCCTGTCTGCAGAATGGGCCATAAGAAAAAGAGCACAACTCCTGTAAAATTCAAAACTAAAAGAGCAAAACTAAAAACCTCAACTCAAAGCTTAAAATAAGAACCCGTCGGTTAGAAGGAGCAACTGAGTTTTCATCTTTCAGTTGAAGTTTTAAGTTTTTCTCTTTGATCTTTTAGCTTGCTTTAGGGAACGAGACTACCTCACCGGCAAGCTCGAAAAAAAAAGCCCCCGAATTCGATGTTCGGGGGCTCTTCCGCCATTCAGTGGCATTTATTACTTTTTAGTCTTCTTGGTGCCACGAGCCTTCTTGCCTTGCTTAGTGGCTTTCCCTTTCATTATCTCACCCCCTGCGGAGGCAAAATTGTTAAAGAGCATCTACCCGGCAGTCGATCAAAAGCCGCCGGCGTCTAGTATTGGGATTAATAAGTGCTACTTGTCTTCTTCCTCTTCCCATTCCTCTTCTTCCTCTTCAATTGGCCCCTTATCAGCACATCCTTTACAGCAGTATGGCTGATCGTCTCTCCATACGGTTCCACCTTTTATTTCTTCTCCGCACGAAGCGCAATTCATCTTTCTCACCTCCTCACGCGAATCAGATCCGCGCATGGGGTATATTCAAACCTCTCGGCAGCTCTTTCTTCGAAAACATCAGAGGGTCCGCCGAATTTTAGCGCCCTAATTAATATCGCCTTCTAGTAAGTTGTCAAGAGAAATCTTTGCTTCCCGACAAAAAACTTATCGCCCCAACAATCCATATAGTCTCGCGGTTGGCATCGGGCACCCTACCCCGCACCGTTTTTGATTTCTCCGTAGGGGCGACGAGACAACCAAGGATTTTTCTCTTGCCAAGTCGTCTCCGGTCACGTAGATTAGCAAAAACGGAGATCAGCTTTAACCTGCAAAAAAGGAGAAAACATATGCCAAACATCGTCGGATGTCATGTCAGAGAGATTCTGGATTCCAGAGGAAACCCCACCGTGGAGGTGGATGTGGTCCTACAGGATGGTTGTTTGGAAAGAGTGGCGCTCCCCTCTGGCGCCTCTACCGGCGAGCATGAGGCCGTAGAGCTCGGAGATAACCACAAAGGTCGCTATCTGGGAAAACGCTTAACCAAAGCGGTGAAAAACGCCAATGATGCTACGGCGTCACAATTGCCAGAAGACGGTCTGGACGTGGTGGCCTCCGTACTTGCAGACTTGCCCGCAGTTGTTAATGACCTTAACTCCTTACTAGGAATTGACATATCAAAGCACACCAAGAAAGAAATAGATTTGCACTATTTCGTGGAAGCCTTTTTGAGACCTCTTGGCTTTGGCCTTGACCACAAGCCAAAAGTGGACGGCGTTCGCAGCTGCCGGTACCCGGATACGGGTATTGAGAAGCTAAGTCTGCTGATAGAGTACAAGTACATGCGTCGGCGGGAGGACTACGAAAGGATCAAGAAGGCTGTAGCCGAGGACATAGGACTCTATCTCAAGTCTCCCTGGCGCCATTTGTTCTTCGTAATCTATCAAAGGCGTAATTTCTTTGACCAGACTGTATGGCGTGGCGAATTCTCTCATCAGCAGCTCGTTCGATTCTTTTGTATGAGTTTCGGGTAACCACGAATTCTCAAGCCTTCTTATCAACCCGCAAAAATGAGCTTCTTGTTGGTGCGGGGTGCGCCTACCCCGCACCTTTTTTACGTTTCCCGCCAGAGGTAACCGAACCAACAACGTATTTTTCTCTTGCAATGTTCTTTTCCATAATTTACATTAGCAAAAACGGAGATCAGCTTTAACCTGAAAAGCATGAATTCTGTGTCTTGAGAAAGGAGAAAACATATGCCCACCATCATCGGATGTCATGCTCGAGAGATTTTGGATTCCAGAGGAAATCCAACCGTGGAGGTGGATGTGGTGCTGGAGGACGGCTGTGTGGGGAGAGCGGCGGTTCCGTCAGGCGCTTCCACCGGCGAGCACGAGGCTTTGGAGCTGAGAGATAAAGACAAAAGCCGCTACCTGGGAAAAGGAGTTACCAAGGCGGTGGAAAACGTCAACACCATCATTGCCCCGGAATTGTTCAAAAAGAGTCCGGATGCATTGGATCAGGTGGAGCTCGACAGATTTCTCATCGAGTTGGATGGCACCGAAGATAAAAGCCGCCTGGGAGCCAACGCTATCTTAGGGGTATCACTTGCCGTTTGCAAAGCCGCCGCGCTGTGCTGCGATCTGCCTTTGTATCAATACATCGGGGGCGCAAACTCCAAGATCCTGCCGGTGCCCCAGATGAACATCGTCAATGGCGGGTCCCATGCAGACAACAACGTGGACCTGCAGGAATTTATGATCATGCCGGTCGGCGCCCCGAACTTCAAAGAGGCTTTGAGAATGGGGGCCGAGGTCTTTCATAACCTCAAGAGCGTGCTTAAGAACAAGAACTATAACACCTCAGTGGGAGACGAAGGAGGATTCGCTCCGAATTTGAACTCAAATGAGGAAGCTCTTCAGGTTATCATGGAAGGCATTAAGAAAGCTGGTTACGAGCCGGGCAAGGATGTGCTTCTTGCACTGGACCCTGCCGCCTCGGAATTTTATGACGAAAAACAGAAAGTCTATAACCTGAAAGCTGAAAACAAGAAACTCAGCTCCGAGGAGATGATCGGCTTCTACGAGAATCTGGTGAACAAATATCCCATCATCTCCATCGAGGATGGATTGGCTCAGGATGATTGGGATGGCTGGGTAAAATTCACCGCGAAACTTGGAAAGAAAATCCAGATCGTGGGAGACGATCTTTATGTCACCAATATAAGAAGATTACAGAAGGGGATAGAGCTCAAAGCCACCAACTCCATTCTGATTAAGCTTAACCAGATTGGAACCTTGACCGAGACTTTGGATGCCATCGAGATGTCGAAAAAAGCAGGCTTCACCGCAGTGGTCTCCCACAGATCAGGAGAGACGGAAGATACCACCATCGCCGACGTGGTGGTGGCAGTCAACGCCGGACAGATAAAGAGCGGCTCCGCTTCCCGAACCGACAGAATCTGCAAATACAACCGCCTTCTCAGAATCGAAGAGGAGTTAGGCGAAAGAGCACAATTTCTGGGGAAGAAGGTTTTTTATAACATGAAGTAGTTTGCAAGGAATATTGTCACCCTGAGCGAAGCGAAGGGTCTCTCAGATTCTTCGCTACGCTCAGAATGACAGTCAATAAGTCAAGCATGGTCGAAGACATGCTTAACCTACAAGTGCAGAAATGCGAAAAAGAAGAAAATCCAAACCTCTTTTAAAGAGCGACTTTTTCAAAAAGATCAAAGAGCGAACCCTCCAGAGGAAAAAGAAGATTACAAGGGTTTTGTTCCTTTTGCTTTTCGTCTTTGTCGGTTATCGCTTCTTTGCCGGGCCTTATGGATTCATCCAGATTCATTCCCTGTGGCAGAAGAAAAAGAACCTGGAGGCCGAATCCAAAATGCTGCAGGCGAAAATGGTCGATTTGGAGATTGAGAAGAAAAGGTTAGAAAACGACGAGTTTTATATAGAAAAGCAAGCCAGAGAAAGATTGGGGATGGTGAAAGAAGGGGAAAAGGTCTACAGGTTTGTCCCCCTCAAACAAGCTCCGCCCGACTCGAGTAAAAAGACGTCCTCCTCCGGGGAGGCCCCACCAGAATCCGATTCCCTGCCCAGATGAGCATCACCAAAACAGAAGCCATTGTCCTAAAGGGGCTGAAATTTGGAGACACCTCCAAGATCGTCACCTTATACACTAAAAATTATGGGAAGATCAAGGTGATCGCCAAAGGAATAAGAAAGCCCAAAAGCAGGCTGGCCGGAACCTTAGAGACTTTTTTCCACATTCATATCGTCTTCTACAAGAAGACAACCACCGAGATTTATCTTCTGTCTCAAAGCGAGATTATGCAACCACTTCGGCAAATCACCAAGGATTTGAACCGCTATGCCTTCGCCTCCGCAGCCTTGGAGCTTTTGGACAAGTTGATCACCGGAGAGGAGCGAAACGAGAAAATCTTCGAATTGACCTTGAGCACTCTGTCGTTCATGGAGAGCTGTGCCCCAGAATCGGTGGAAAAATCTTTTTTGTTTTTTGCCTTAAGGCTGGCCGATATCTTAGGATATAAGCCCAAATTTGACCGGTGTGTTTCCTGCAGCCAGGCCATTCCGGACAGGTTAATATTGTTCAGTCCGGATAAGGGAGGGATCATTTGCCGCAGATGTGCCAGGCAGGATCAGGCGTATCTCCGGCTATCGAAAGACTCGGCAAGATCGGCGTTGAAACTTCAGTCTATCAAGCTGGATAGATTGGATTCGTATAATATCACAAATGACCAGTTGCGCGAAATATCGAATGTGATCTTAAATCTTTTGGATTATCATACTGGAAAGGGAAGAGACCTCAAGTCTTTGGAATTCCTGGAAGGAGCAAAGAACTGACCCGATACGGTCGACCAGAAGCTCGTCCGTTGTTTCGGGGTACCCCTACCCCGAAACGTAGGCGGTGCGGGGTAAAGGTACCCCGCACCAACAATGATGTTTCGGGAACCTTAGTGGAGTCTTTTCGAAATGATATTGCCCGCTAGCCTGTCGTTGCGAGGAGTCCCGCCTGTGGCGGGACGACGAAGCAATCTCACCCCATTTCAGTCACCTGGGGATTGCTTCGGAGAAACTCCACTCAGAGTTATGGCAAAACGACAACCCTGAAGGAGGAGAAGTGAAAAAGCCAGAACCGGATTTGATGGACAAGCTAGTCTCGCTGTGCAAAAGAAGAGGATTCATCTTTCAATCGTCTGAGATCTACGGCGGCGTCACCAGCTGTTGGGATTACGGTCCCCTGGGCGTGGAGATGAAGAAGAACATCAAGGACGCCTGGTGGAAGTCCATGACCCAGTACCGGGACGATATCGAGGGGCTGGACGCTGCCATCCTGATGCATCCCAAGGTCTGGGAGACCTCCGGGCACGTGGAGGGTTTCACCGATCCTTTAGTGGACTGCAAGAAATGCAAACAGAGATTCAAAGCAGATGATATGACTGGAAAAGTCTGTCCCAACTGTGGAGGCGAACTCACCGATGCTCGCATGTTTAATCTCATGTTCAAAACTCACATGGGGCCGGTGGAAGACGATGCTTCGGTGGTTTATCTGAGGCCCGAGACAGCTCAGGGAATATATGTCAATTTCTTAAACGTGATGGGACCTGCCCGGCAGAAGGTACCTTTCGGCATAGCGCAGATCGGCAAAGCTTTCAGAAACGAGATCTCTCCCGGAAATTTCATCTTCAGATCGCTTGAATTCGAGCAGATGGAGATGCAGTATTTCATCCACCCCCAGGAGGACCAGAAATGGATCGACTATTGGAAAGAGGAGAGGATGAAATGGTATTATCATATCGGGATACGAAAAGAGAATTTGAAATTTCACGAGCACGAAAAGAAAGAATTAGCCCACTATGCCAAGGTTGCCTATGACATTGAATATGAATTCCCCTTCGGCTGGAAAGAGATCGAAGGTATTCACAACCGGACGGACTTCGATCTCTCAAGACATACCAAAGCCACAGGGAAGGACCTGACCTATTTTGACGACCAGACCAAGGAAAGATTCATACCCTACATAATTGAAACCTCTGCCGGTGTCGACCGAACCTTGCTGGTCTGCCTTGTAGATGGATATTACGAAGAAGAGGTTAAGGGTGAACAGAGGAAGGTACTCAGATTAGACCCAAAAATCGCTCCCATCAAAGCCTCTATCCTGCCTTTGGTCAAGAGGGACAACATGCCGGAGATTGCCAAGAAGATAGAGAAAATGCTCAGGCCGCATTTCAATGTATTTTACGATGAGGGCGGTGCCGTCGGTCGCCGCTACCGCCGCCAGGACGAAGCCGGCACACCTTTTGGCATCACCGTCGACTCGCAGACTCTGGAGGATGATACTGTGACTCTCAGAGAAAGAGACTCTATGGAGCAAACCAGACATAAGATAGATGATTTAATTTCCATCTTGACCAATAAGATTTGGGGATAAAAATCCACTTTCATGTTGGATCAGGAATTATCGTCAACATTCCGTTTTGCGAGAGATTTTCCTTTGTTGGATCGGGAATTGTCGTCAAGATCCCGCTTTGCGGAAGAATTCCCGATCCACAGTCAATCCTGTGCGGGTCACCAGCATTCCGCCCAAGGCAGAAGAATCCAATTCCCGCACGAACGAAAAGAGATTCCATTAAGCAGGCGAGGCATAAGCTGGATAATTTGATTCCGGTGCTCACCAGGAAGACTGGCGCTGAAAATCCCATTTCACGTTCAATCAGCAACGGAAATTGCCGATGCATAGAATGACCTCGTACGGGTCACTTTGATTCGGCCCCAGGGAAGATTTTACTCCTGTATGAATAAGAAGGTCGAGGTCACCAATCGGAAAATCAAAGACAGAGTGACAAAAATCCTAACACCCCTAAGAAGAGAAAAACGGAAAAAGGTTGATTAGGACAGATATGAAGCAGGTAATACAAGACAACAGGACCCCACAGGTGAGAGTCGAAGAGATGCCTCCTCGGAAAATGCACCTGAGAAAGACCGCACAAGCATCCGAGACGGTTTACGCAGCCGCCCCTGAGAGGAGAAGGTCCATTGCAAGCCTTGTGAAAAGGCACTGGCCTCTGTTCACAGCCATTGGGATGCTTTGGATAGTGGTTGGGATAGGGCTCATGTTCTCTATCAGTCTGAACCAGGGATACCTGGTTTACGCTCTTGACGATACCTATATACACATGGCTATGGCAAAGAATCTGGCCCAACATGGAGTCTGGGGAGTAACCAAGTATGGTTTCTCTTCGTCATCATCTTCGCTTTTGTGGACGTTATCATTGGCTTCGGTTTATCTCTTATTTGGGGTGAACGACGTTGCTCCACTAATATTGAATCTGATATTTGCGACTGTTATGGTTTTTTTGGTGTACGCCATCCTTAAAAGATACAAACTAAGCTCCTTTTTCAGCTTCGTCATGCTATTGTCACTGATATTTCTAAATCCTCTGCCTTCGCTTGTATTCTGTGGGCAAGAACATATTCTGTATGGACTTCTGACTATTGCTTCTGTTTACCTTTCGGCTAGGATTCTCTCGGATCGAACCTCCCAGGAGAAAAAACGTCTTTCCCTGAGCGAGAAATCATTATTGCTCTTGTCTCCATTCGTTACCATGGCTCGTTATGAGGGCATCTTCTTGGTCTTTGTCATTTGCCTGTTGTTTGTTGCACGGAGAAGATTACGGTATTCTTTGATGTTAGGAGGACTGGGTATTCTACCACTTGTGATACATGGGTGGATTTCGGTATCAAAGGGCTGGTATTTCTTACCCAACTCAGTCCTTTTGAAGGGAGCTACCCCCGATCTTTCTTTCTTTGGAGGCATCATCAAGTTTTTTGGCTACTCCGGTTATTACCAAACGCTACTGTCCCCTCACATTCTATTTTTCATTCTTGCAGCATTGGTTGTCTTCATTCTTCAACATAACAAACCAGAGGGAATATGGAGAGACCCTAGCATCATGATTATTGTTTTCATTGCTACCACCCTTCTACATATGCAATTCGCAAAGACAATAGTGATCCAGTTTATGAGATATGAAGCATACCTTGTGGCTTTAGGCCTATTGGTCACCGCCATAGCATTGAGTCGATATCTGCCTGGAAAGCTCTCGTTTAAGACAGTTAAGAGTTTAGCGCCAAAATATGCAGCCATAGCATTGCTTATCATTCTTGTTATTTTACCTCTGGCTAAAATACTTGTCAAAAGAGGATTTGCCTCCTTAATTAAGATACCTCGGGCCACAACAAACATCTACCAGCAGCAGTATCAAATGGGCTTATTCTTGAGAGAATTTTATCAAGGTGCAGCCGTTGCCGCCAATGATGTCGGTGCCATTAATTACTTGGCCGATATCAGATGCCTCGACCTCTGGGGGCTGGGTAGTATAGAGGTTGCGAAGGAAAAAAAGGACGGCGATTACCATGAAGAACAAATATATCATCTGGCGAAATCAAAGGATGTTAAAATTGCCGTGGTATATGACGATTGGTTTCTACCTGGAGGACGGCTATGGGAAGGGGTTAGATTTGATGCAACACCTTCTCCCGCTCGCAGAGGAATACCTTCACAATGGATCAAGGCCGGGGAGTGGAAAATTCGAAACAATGTGATATGTAATCGTAATACTGTTTCGTTCTATGCAGTTGATTCAAAAGAGGCAGATATTTTGACTGAAAACCTTAAAGGCTTTTCATCTCGTCTTCCAAAAGACGTTGTGCAAACCGGAAAGTATACCGAATGAAGTCTGGGTGACTACATAACATAAGAATCTGTCGAAAAGCTTTGTATTAAAAACAAGGAGAAGAGGTTTATGCAGG
>Ga0315539_1002553_pt1 | contig 13089 bp, 7 predicted proteins | sample SalMarSW160150MG_FD_203097 | JGI IMG/M metagenome (GOLD analysis project Ga0315539, IMG submission 203097) | Salt marsh sediment microbial communities from the Plum Island Ecosystem LTER, Massachusetts, United States - Salt Marsh Sediment SW1601-150 ... | reverse complement strand
CTCGAATATCCATCAAGTTCTGGCCTATCTTAATCCGGCTCTGGCCATCCTGCGGCAGCCTTCGCTCGGCGATATTAAGATTTGCCATAATTTTTAATCGTGACACGAGAGCTGCAATCTGGTCTTTCGGCAAAGTAAATATATCATGCAGCACGCCGTCAACCCGAAAGCGTATCCGAGCTTCATCTTCGTATGGTTCAATGTGAATATCACTGGCCCGGCTGTGTACCGCCTGGAAGAAGATTTTGTTGACTAATTTTATGACGGGTGCTTTGTTGGCAATATTGAGCAGGTCTTCGGCCTGGGTCCCGCCGCCGGCTCTATCAACGTCATTATGATTATCAGATGAGTCCTGAACATTGGGATTTTCATTATCGCTGCTGATACTTGAGCTCTGATAGTAGCAGCGACTTATAGCTTGTTCTATTTCAGAGGCGGGGCAGATAACCCGGCTGCATAGTTGGCCTAAGACGGTCATAATAGCATCATATGCTTCCACATTGAGCGGATCTGACAATGCAATTGCAACCTCGCCATTTTCCAGCATGATCGGAATAGCACATTGCTTCTTAAGAAACTCAAGCGGCAGCTTTCTTACGAGTTGCGGACTCAACTGCTCCGGCAGTATAGTCTTCAAATACAAATACTTTTTTGCAATTTGTGCGTCCAATTCTGTATCCACCAGTTGGCATCCTCGCGGCCAATAATTAATCGCCCAATTGTTAATGCTCGGTATTCTTTTTCTCGAGCTCTTCCAGTGCCGGCGCCATCTCTTGTTTCTTTTTCTCGGTTATCTGCTCCAAATCTTCCTGACTGCTCAAGATATGAGGTGTTATAAATATAAGCAGATTCGTTTTTTGCAGTTGGTCTTTCTTGTATTTAAACAAGCCACCAACCAAAGGAAGATCGCCCACCAGGGGAATTTTCTTCTCGATAGTGGTTTTGTCATCTCGAATAAGACCGCCGATTACGACTGTTGAACCGCTATTCATAGTAACAATAGTCTCCGCCTGTCTTTTGGCTGTTGTGGGCGTATCTGTAGAAGGGGCGGTAACATCCTCAATAAGTTTTGTAAACTCACTGTTGATTTCGAGTCTGACGAAGCCGCCCTGGCTGATGTGGGGGGTTATCTCCAAGCTAATTCCAACGTCTTTATATTCGAACGTTTTTATCACTGTGGGAGTAATAAAATCTGTAGTCTCTGTAATTCGCGATTGCGTAGTGAACGCCCTGTTTTCACCTACAATTATCTTCGCTTTATTGTGGTTGGAGGTTGTGATATGTGGTGTCGAAAGGATATTGACATCGCTCTGTTTCTGCAAAGCGTGCAAAATTGCTCCGATTCTCACGTCTGTTCCGGCTCCTTTCCACATACCAACGGCCAGGCCCTCGAGGTCTCCACCGGCAAAATCCACTCGTGGGCCGAAATTTGTTGACCCAAAAAATCGAACACTATTTGCCACAGCCTCATCGAGTGTAGCCCAGTCGATACCTATTTCCTGTAAGCTGTCTTCACTCACCTCCATAATGAGCATCTCAACTAAAACCTGCTCGCGCACTATATCTAGCTTTTGTATAATCTCGGCAATAACCTCAAAGTCCTGCGCTGAAGCGGTAATGATCAATGCGTTTGTACCTTCATCGGCAGTAACCTGAACGTTCTGGGCACCTTCGATTGCACCGGCAATTCGCATGTTTGCAAGGGCCCCTGTAAGGGATTGAGCAGTATCCGCTGCCTGTGCGTTTCTGAGGTAAACCACATGAACATTGTTTGTCCCGCGAGGCCGCTGAGTATCAAGCTGCTTTGCCAATCTCTCGATAGTATCGGTGTCCTGAGCATTTGCGACAACAATAAGAGAATTTGTTCTTACATCAGGCAGAATTTTTATGCCCGTCTCAATCGTCGGCGTGGTGCGACTACGCCCGGGCTGTGAAGAAACGACCTTGCTTTTGTCCATTATGCGGGTTATTTGCTCGCTGAGTACCTCTGCAGAAGCATAGCTCAATCCGATTAGGGTAACCTGCTCTTGCGAACCCGGCACGTCAAGGTTACGAATGATTTTGGCAATATGATGTATATTTGAAGATGTATCCGTAACCATAATCGAATTTGTTCGGGGGTAGGTTGCCATATGTAAGCCTGTAGCTAAAAGAGGCCTAATTATCTGACTCACTTCTGTAACATCAGCATACCTCAACGGAATAATCTGGGTGACAATAGAATCATTCTTTGGGATTTCCAAAGGGTTACTGCCAATGCGAACCTGTAAGTTTCGTTTTACAGCTTCTGCTCTCGGGACTATTTTTACAAGGTCTCCGGCACCACCCGGCACAGCAGCGTACCCCTGAACATCCAGAATAGACTCCAAAACCTCATAGATTTCACCAAGATGTATTTTTGTAGGTGACATCACCGTGACAGTGCCACGTATACTATCATCTATGATAAAATTAATACCGGTTATATCGCCAATAGTCTTGAGCATTACTCGAATATCAACCTGGTCAAAGTTTACATATATAAGCTCGTCAACCTTACCTGGCTCATCAAGTATAGGCAGATTTACAGGTGTCTCTGAATATGATTGCTCGGCAATTGGGATTGTGCTATCGCTCGGGGTTGAGATTCCGCCAAGAGAATAAACCCGCGTTTTCGCGGGCGCAGGAATTGTTCCCTCTTGGGCTGCAGTAACCTTTCTGGAAAGGCTTACTGGAGGTGTAGAATCTTGTTTGGCGTTGTCGAAGCTGGTATCCAAACTGAAGGCTGGAAATCCGAGCTTCGAGTTTCCAGGGCGAGCATCGATACGAGAATCGACAACCTTAGACAAAATTTGCTTCTCTTTGGTGCCAGGGCTGTCAGTTACCTGTGTCCCATTCTCTTGCCCGGGTGTAACACTTACAACTTCTGATTCAGACTGACAGCCTACAAAACCTAAGCAAAATATGCACATAAGGTAAAAGAAACCATCCAGCAGGACATGCTGTTTTCGCCTATCTGTCTTTGAGCTCTTTAACTCCATCTGTTTTCCTTACTCACTGATAGCTTCTGAGTTTTCTGCCATCTACCTTAACGGGAATGATAACGTCTTGTTTTCGTTACCCCGCAATAGCTCGATATTCGCAGCCGCCTGTGACCTTGCCTTCTTGAAAATTTGGTAAGCCTGTTGCTTGCTGGTCAATCGCTGTCCATTAACTGCACGAATGATGTCGCCGTTTTTTAAGCCAAGGTCTTCTGCTTCCCTTATGTTCTCTAAGCCTGTTATTTTAAGTCCTTCTACTTGGCCGTCGATCGTATAAGCTTCGATAACCGCCTTCGTCAACATTATCTCTATGTCATACCCGAGCTTAGCTCCAGCAGAAGTATGAAACTGAACTGGCGGATTAGTCTCAACTGCTTGGGCGGCATTATTTGATAAAGCTGCCTGAGTGTTGTCAGCGTCATGCTGTTTGGATTCTCTGGTACCAAGATCTAATATTTTTCTCTGACCCTTATGAAGCAGAACTACCACATCCTTCTCGATACTCTCGATACGGGCGGTTGCAACGGTATCACCGATCTTGTATAAGCTAAGTTCATTGGTCTTAATATCTTTTATGATTGCCCGGGAAATCTCCGGACTGCCGGCCACAGTACCAAGCAATACTATGCCGAGTTCTTCCTCGGCTGATAACGCCAAGTCAACGCCATTGTTACCCTGCAAAGATGTGTTTGTCTTTAATGATGAAGCGGAGTTGCCAAATATATCGTGCTCGACAATGGCTGAATAGTCTTCAACCGGAGTGTTCGGGAAGCTCGTCGGTTCAACTGTGGTTATATTTTCGGTACCAACTGCCGAGTCTGGCACGAAAATTTCACCCCTGTGCTGCGGCATCAGCAATATTGTGACGACTACATAACCCAGAATCAAGACCAGCACTAACTTAATAACAAACAAGGCCTTGTGTTTATACATTTGGCCACCTTTCTTTATCTAAACAGACCTACTTCACTGAAGAATCTATCGGCTTGTTGCCCCCCCGCATTTAAGACAGACTCCCTTCTTCGTTCTTCAATCCTTTTTAATTCTCCATTCCTTCCATATTTTCTATTTTCACAGAAATCTGGAGTGTGCGTCAAGGGGAAAAAATAAAAATTTACATCAGAAGATATGCCCAAAATGCTGTTCTCAATAACATAACAAGCATTTTTATAGGACTATGTAGTCGTTGCTGGGTCGCATGAATCATCACCCGAATCGTGCGCTTACGTAAACACAGGTGCCATCACGAGATAGCAAGCATTAGCCGATCCGTGGGATAAAATAGGCACTAATAGCGACCTGGTCCGGATAAGCAGCCAGCCAAGAATCAGACCCGAAAGAAATATAAGGACCGATATTATTTACCTCAAAACTGTGATATGAGCAATTGCAAAACAAGCAACCGACAGTACAAGTCCAACAAATCTTATCCGAGGAATTTGACCTACAGTGCAAGCTATGGTGATTAAGTTAAACCAAATCCTTATGGTAAAATTAATGCTAAATGTTTTTTGCAGAGAATTGCGGAAAGCAGGAATTGACACTTCAAAGAAAATGAAAGTGCAGTCTTAAAGAAAAGTGTCTAAAACATTATCATTTCATTATATATTTGGTATTGTTGTATAGAGCATAGTCAGGAGGGCTTGCTATGTGGTTAAGCACAGTAATTGAGGAATCCTAATTGATGAAAGGAACCATAGTATGAGTAAGGTGGAAATAACACGAACTAATTGTATGACTCGTCGTAGTTTCATGTCGGGTGCGGGCGCGGCTGCTCTTTCCTTTACGATTGTCAAACCCGGTAGTGTAAGAGCAGCAGGAACCAACTCTCGCATCGAGGTCGGTTGTATAGGCCTCGGTAATCGTGGGAAAATGATTGCCGGAATGTTAGAAAAGCATGGAGGGTATCAAATTACGGCTGTGGCGGATTATTTTGCTCACGTGGCCGAGGCCGCCGGGGAACAGCTTAAGGTTCCCAAAGCACGTCGGTTTTCCGGACTGTCCGGCTACAAAAAACTTATCAGCAGTAAAGTGGATGCAGTATTTCTGGAGACACCACCTTATTGTTTTGGCGAGCATGTGGAGGCAGCCGTGGAAGCTGGCTGCCATGTGTATATCGCTAAGCCTCTGGGATGTGATGTACCCGGGTGTCTAAAGATAGCCAGGATGGCTCGAAAAGCTACTGCAAATAAAAGGGTGTTTCTTGTGGACTTCCAAACCCGCACCGACCCATTTTATATTGAGGCCATCAAGCGAGTGCAAGAGGGTGTGATTGGCAGGGTTGGAATGCTAAGTTCGGAATATAATGATGAGAGTTTTCGCGACCCACCAAAAACGGCAAATATCAAAAGTCGGCTCCAGCATCTGATATGGGTCAATGACAATGAATTGGGCGGCAGTTATCTTGTGAATGCGGGTATCCATGCGATTGACGTTGCCTTGTGGATTGCCGGTCAGAGACCCGTCAGTGCCATGGGCAGTTCCCGAATTGTGCGAGGTGAGCCACATGGGGATTCTCATGATGTCTATTCGGTTACTTTTGAGTTTGCAGATGGGCTTATCCTCAACCATCGAGGGGAGCATCTGAAGAACCGCTCCGAGTTTCGCTGCGATTGCTTTGCGCAGGGCCGGGATGGATATCTTGAAACCGGCTATACGGGACGCGTCCGGATACTGGGCAATCGAGGCGGATACCGTGGAGGCGAAGTGATAAACCTCTATCCACGCGGAGCAGAGCGGAATATTGATACTTTTTATAAATGTGTCTCGAACGGTATCTATGAGAACTCGACGGTTGAAGCAAGTGTAAACGCTACCCTGACGACCATCCTGGGACGGGAAGCCGCGAAAAGAAACACCAAGCTCACTTGGGACGAGGTAATCCGAGAGAATAAAAAACTTGAAGTGAACCTGGCTGGCTTGAAAGTGTAAAGCGCCAAGAGTCAGCCTGCCCAACTACTCGTCGGACATGTTGGCGGCAGTAAGGACTTAGGTACTAATACTCCGTGAAATATGATTTGAGGAATTGTCATTCCGCACCCATTCGGCTTTGCTCAGGTTAGGCTTTGATGCGGAACCCAGAACATAGACACATCTGGATTCCTGCTTTCGCAGGAATGACATTCATCAATCGAGTTATCAACAGAACACTACATTACTTTTCCGATAACACTTTATGCATCGCTTCCATGGAGGACAGGTAGATTCCATTGGAATAGTTGGCCAACATTCGCATCGCTGCTACTTTATTTTTTGTGTATAGCCGGCAAGCAGCTTCTTCAAGCGGCTTCTGTAGAGCAAAAGCATCATCCTCGATTTCCTCAGTAAGAGTTTTTACCCGGCTAATTGTATTAGCAGAAGCACCATAAACCTTATTGTAAAAATTTGAGAACATCCAAAAGGCCTGGAGCGGGTCGGCCTGGAAAGGGCAACCGACTTTTTCATCAAAGGCGATTTTCGATGGTCTTTGTGACTCTAAGCAAAATCCTGCGGGGAATTTGGAAACACCGAAATGAAAAGGAATATAAAACGAAGTCCGAGGTGAAGCAAGGCAGGTCCAGTAAACAATGCCGATATCCAGAGGCATATTCCTGCGTAACTGAGCAACAAAACTGGTCTGGGTGGCTCCGCTGCAGATGGGGCAACCACTTTCCTGCGGACTTTTTAGGGGGGATAAGGATTGAGCCTTTGTCCCCTTATAGTCGTGGCGTAGAATCTGCATAATCTCAGATACACCTACCTTGCGTCTCGGCACGACCGAAAATGGCAGTTCCGGCCCGGGCGGAATCGGTTCGGCAGCAACATATCTAAGGCCGCTCCACCGACGGCCGAAGTTGGAAAAACTTGAAGCGGATTCGGGATTTGAATAAACAGCAGCAAAATCAAAAGGCCTGTTCCCTTTGGGATTATACCAGCCCCTCGATACGGCATATTTGATGATATCCTTCGAGGCCAGGAAGTTTTTCTTATCAGAGAGGTCAACCTGGTGTATTGTATATGTGTTGGCTACCATTGCCACTTGGTCATCGCCGACCCGTTGAGCCATCCAGTGCTTGCCGTTGATGACGCAGAAAAGCCATCCTTCGTCAGGGTCACAGATGATGTATGTCCGGCCGGAGTCGATGTAGCCGAAGCGTTCCACGAGCTTTCCAGCCAATAAGACACCTTCGCGGGCAGTTTTAGCTTGCTCAGCAACCAGGCGCCGCAGCATATAGCCTATCCCGCCATTAGTGATTTGGGGCTTGTCCTCTCGTGAAGGGCAGTTGTCCGATGTGACACTGACGCCCCATTCATTGATGTAGCTGTCGGAGAAAAGCATGCCCGGCATTTCAGACCAGATGTAAGCCCAGGTTTGCTCGACCTGAGCTAATCGGCCACCGTTAAATAGATTCTCTTTCTCTCCAGGTAGATGTTTTCTTCGTGGGATTTTGTGATGGTTTACAATTTGAGGAGGCCCATCATCCTCATTGTGGGCCATAATCACATATCCATCCACCGAAGCCTCCTTGCCTGCTACAATCGAAAAACATCCCTCGCATCGTGCTGCGAGTATTGTCAAGCTGAGCACAAATGCAGCGGCAACCGGCAATATCCTGCTAACAGTTTTTTTTGCAATCATATTCATTTCCTTATCAAATCAGCTAACTGTTTCAATAAATTATAGCTTTATAATTCACCTTCGCTCGAAGCCACAACCACCGCACAGGAGGCATCACCCGTAACGTTTACCACGCTGCGGCACATGTCCAATATACGTTCCACACCCATAATAAGGCCGATGCCCTCCAAGGGTACTCCGATACTTTTCAGTACGATTGCCAATGTAATTACACCTGCCATTGGCGTACCGGCGGTACCAATGGAGGCCAGGACAGTGGTAAGGACTATTGTCAGTTGTTGTGGTACGGTCAGACCCATACCATAAACCTGGGCAATAAAAACAGCGGATACTCCCTGGTAAAGAGCTGTACCGTCCATATTTATGGTGGCTCCTAATGGCAGTGCAAAGCTGGCAATTTGGCCGGGGACACCTAAATTTCTCTCAGTACATTCCATAGTGACGGGTAGAGTGGCTGAGCTCGATGCAGAGCTAAAGGCAATCAACTGGGCTGGACGAATTCCTCTGAAAAAAGTGCCGATTTTTTGTTTACTGAATATCTTTATTGCCGAAGAGTAAACAATCGTGACGTGAAGAATCAGCCCTACAATCACTACTAAGGAGTACTTAAGTAGAACAAATAAAATGCCTAATCCAAAATCGGCAACAACTGCTGAAATCAGGGCAAATACACCGTAAGGAGCGAGCTTTATAATAATATGGACCATTTGAATTATCAGCTCATTAATGCCCTCGAAGAAATTTATTACAGGCTGACTTCGTTCGGAGGGAATTAAACTAAGGCAAATCCCGGCCATTAAAGCAAGGAAGATAATCTGCAGCATCCTGCCTTCAACGAATGCTCGAATAGGATTTGTCGGCACAATGTTCAAGAGGATATCCGTGATTGTTGGTTTTTTCACGGTCGTATCAATTGGTGTTTCTTCTTCTTCGCTACTATTTTGGATTAGCTTTTTCCGCGCTTCCTCTGAAAGACCAACGCCGGGTTTCAAAGTATTCGCTAAGAATAAGCCGATGCTAATTGCAATGATTGTCGTACACAGATAATAAGCCACAGTCTTGGCACCAATACGCCCTAACTTCCTGATGTCATTGAGACTGGCTGTTCCCACTAATAGAGAAGCAAAGACCAGAGGTACAACAACCATACTAATTAATCTGATAAAAGCCGAACCAATGGGTTTGATATAGCTCAAGACAAAAGCTGAAAATCCCCACTGATTGGCGAGCACACCAAAAATTACTCCCGCCAACAACCCTATCAAAACTTTAGTGTACAATTGAAGTCTGGGCAATTTCATTGGTATTCTCGGTCATATAGTTTTAAGTTTAAGGAGATAATAATAAAGAGAGGGATAGAAGTCAAAGAATAATGCTCCAAAGATGCTCTACTACCCTGTTCGTGCATTTTATGTCGCGCTAACTTTGGGGGGTCTGGTCGTTTCATATTGTTCTTGGCCAAGGCTCCTCCAGGATAATCAACTTTGCTTCCATATTATGCTTTTTTCAAGTATAATAAAACCCGCCAGTTCGAGACACTTTATTAACGGAGTGTATGCCGGCATCCACCGGCAGGAGACAAATGATGGAATTTGCAAGGCTGACACTTACAATTGCTTTAGCGATAGTAGCTCCGGCAGGAAACTTAGTTAAGACCGGATTAGACAATGTCCCCGAATATAAGCAATTATTCGACGCCAGGCGCATTGGAATCATAACTAACCACACCGCTTACAACAGCAAAGGACAATACATATTGGATGTATTTCGCAATATCCCTAACGCGAAGGTCACGGCACTTTTTAGCCCGGAACATGGTATCTATGGTACCCAGGGAGCAGGAGAGGCAATCGAGGACGGGACAAATACGCGCTACAATCTTCCTGTTTACAGTCTGTATGGAAAGACACGTAAGCCCACCAAAGAGATGCTGAAGAATATCGATATTCTTGTCTTCGATGTACAGGATGTCGGAGCTCGCTTCTATACTTACATTTCCACTATGTCCCTAAGTATGGAGGCTGCAGCCGAATGCGGCAAACGCTTTGTCGTTTTGGACCGCCCAAATCCCATAAATGGCTTAAAAGTCGAGGGCAATATTCTCGAACCAAACTTTGTTAGCTTTGTCGGAATGCATCCTCTTCCTGTAAGACACGGCATGACCATTGGAGAGCTGGCAATTATGTTCAACGAACAAGGCTGGCTGAAAAATGGGGTCAGGGCCGACCTTGTCGTTGTACCTATGACGGGTTGGCGCCGCCGAATGTGGTACGACCGGACGAATCTATCGTTCATAAAGCCCTCCCCCAACATAGATAGCCTGCAGACTGCTGCCGTTTATCCCGGCCTGTGTCTCTTGGAGGGTACGAATATTTCGGAGGGCAGAGGTACCGAAATGCCATTTAGACAATTTGGCGCACCCTGGATTCATTCAAAAAGTCTCACTACGCGACTTAACCGGTTGAATCTGCCGGGTTTGCGATTTACGCCGACCAGCTTCACACCAACCAGCTCCAAATACCTGGGCCAAAAATGTCACGGCGTTAAAATCATCATAACTGACAGGGATTTGCTTGAACCGTACTATAGTGGGATTCTGATTATTAATGAGCTTTTCAGGATGTATCCGGACGCCTTCCAATGGAAGGCGAGACACTTCGACCATTTATCTGGGACTTCGTCAATACGCCAGGCCATTATAACCGGCTCATCGCTGGAAAGGCTCAGAAAAGACTGGCAGGCGGAGCTGAAATCGTTTCTGAAAATCCGAAAGAAATATCTGATGTACGCAGAATGAACATTATTAAAGCGTCAGCGTCACAATATATGAGGACCGTTGCCAGGTCATCTTATGCAGTTGTTTTGTTGTTCTCGCTCTTCGTAGGTGGGCAAGGCTCTTAGTTGTAAAACCAAAGCCAGTACGTTTAGACACTGGTAGGAATCATATGCCTGTTCAAATATACCTAAAAATAGCATAGATCGGTAATCTCATGAAAGGCTGTCTCCAGTCGTTTGTTCTGATATGATAGAGGACAAAGAAAGGAGATAGCCATGAAAAAAATATATCTAAATGTAGCATGTGCTGGTATGGATGTCCATTACAAATTCAGCAATGTAACGTTTCGAGATGAAGCCGGACGTGTTGTCCGGCGAGAGCGTCTGGAACACCCGCAGCGTGGCCCGCTGTGGGAACGTCTGAATCGCTGGCCCAAGGGATTGCCGATGGTCCTGGAGGCTTCGTTCGGCTGGGGCTGGCTGAGCGATTTGCTCAGTGAGGCCGGCCTTGAGCCGCACCTGTCGAACTGTTACAAGCTCGAACAGATGCGTAAGGCCCGCGGCTGGGTCAAGACCAACAAGAAGGATGCCGATATGTTGAGTCTTTTGCCGTTTGAGACGACCGCCTGGTGGGAGGTCTGGCGAGCCCCTCGCGAGGTCCGCAATCGGCGGGAGCAGATGCGGTTTCGCGGCGATCTGGTCGGATTGCAGACCATGGTAAAGAACCGCATTCATGCCATTTTCCACCGTCACGGGATATTCCACGAATTTTCCGACCTGTTCGGGGGCCAAGGGCGAAAATTCCTCGCCGAGCTTTGCTTACACAATCCTACAGATTTATCCTATCAAGGGCTGCTGGCTCTTCGCGGACAGGTAAAGCTGCTTGACTATCTTCGCCGGCAGCTTGCCGACGTCGAGCGAATACTTCACAAACAACTGGTAAAGACGCCATTGACGATGCGGCTCAAAACGATTGACGGCATCGGCTTGATACTCGCTCACGTATTGGCCGCCGAGATAGGTATGATTGAGCGGTTCAGGAATCACAAGGCACTGGCCTCCTATAGTCTTCTGGCGCCTCGTTCAGATGATACCGGTCAAGACGATCCCAGGCATTCTCCGCTGGGACGTCATTTGGGCAAGCGTGGCAATAGGACACTCAAGTGGGCATTTATCGAGGCCGCTCACGGTGCGGTTCGCTCCGGCGGCAAATGGCGTGCGATGTTTGATCGGGTGACCAACGGCGGCAAGAAAGACCGCAATCGAGGATATATCAAGGTGGCTCGGGAACTTGTCAAGGTGGTGTATGTGTTATGGAAGAAGGATGTTGCCTACCGCGATGTTCCGCCGCAGCGTCCTGGTGCCAATAGGAAAAAATCTCGTTCGGGAACGGGCCAGCTCTTGCACCCTATGGTCCATGCCTCGACGGCATAGAGACCTCTTTGTATGTGGGCCGCCCGCACCGGACGAGATCGTGTAGTCGCAGTTGTAAACAGCGGCGAGCATGGTAAGACGCATGTGTACAAATGAATAGGTGGACCGAATAAAGTCCTTGACCGGTGCACGAACGAAAAAAGAAAAAGACAAAGGAAAAAGATTGCGGTTCAAGGTGAAAACACCATGGCAAACGTTGAGATTTTCCGCGACGAGTGCTGATGGTCCGGCGAAACTGCCGGGCGTGACAGAGAACATTAACAACAGGTAAGTATCGAGGCAGCAAAATGTTATTTGAAAACAAAGAAAAGATGAACAAACAGAAAACATTACTTGACAACCGGCAGCCTTTCATGAATAGGGTGCGATGAATCGCACCAATTATGGGAAGGAAAAACCAGGAGGGGAAAATGGTTCATGAGCATTTTCTGCCTCGGCCGAGAGGTTGCAGAGCCGGAGGGACAGCCTAATGATTGATGCAGTTTTTTAGCTTTTTTCCTTTAATCCATGCTAATCCGCTTCTAACAATAACCGTTCTTAGCCAGCTTTTGAAAAAGGCCATTTCGATGGCCTTGTGGACGAAAGCAAGTCTCTGTGGCGAAAGCTCGCTTTCAGAACAGAGTTTGCCGAGAACACCAAGCTGGCTAAAACATAATCCGTGTAATCAGTGTAATCCGTGGTTAAATATTATTGAATTCTCTGATTTCTCTGTGCCCTCTGTGGCTAAAAAAAGTGCTTTTTTGTCATTTTTTTGTTGACTATTGTTTGAAAAATGTTAAAATACCCGCATGTTAGCCAGCAGGCTAACATAAACCGCCAGTAGGCGAAGATGACATTTCAGTTTGCATGTCGTAAGCCACCGAGTGGCAAGGACTTAGAGCCAGCAAACCCAGTTGAATTAGTCAATAGTCAATAATCAATATTAAAAAAGAAAGGTTGGTTCTCCCTGATGACCTGATATTTTGATAATCACTTCCTGATAACCCGGTAACCCGATGACCTATACACAATATACAATACTCTATACGAGATATGCTTCACGCAATACGCAATACGCGATACGCAATACGAGCATCTGCCCTCTACATCTGTCGAGAATCCTCTACAAATCAACCCTTTTTATGCAAAACAAACCCAATGTCAAGGACGCTCAAATTAACGTAAACTCTTATATGAAAAGTAAATATGAAAAATTGGACACTTGGCTAAGTGGAAAAAACAAACCCAATTCAAACCCAATCA
>Ga0315539_1002541_pt1 | contig 13126 bp, 9 predicted proteins | sample SalMarSW160150MG_FD_203097 | JGI IMG/M metagenome (GOLD analysis project Ga0315539, IMG submission 203097) | Salt marsh sediment microbial communities from the Plum Island Ecosystem LTER, Massachusetts, United States - Salt Marsh Sediment SW1601-150 ... | reverse complement strand
TTAAATCTTATAAAAAAAGGGGAAATTTAATGCAACTTAGAAGCCGGCAGCAAGAATCCAGAATCTCCTCCCTACCCAAAAAAAACTAATTGAACCACAGAGCACACAGAGGAACACAGAGAACAAAAACAGAAAATCATATTTTTGTTCAAATCCCGTCCCACAACACCAAATTAATCTCACACAGAGCCACGGAGACACAGAGAAAAAAACAAATTTTGTTGTTTTAACTCTCTAACTTCCCAACCTCCTAACTTCCTAACAATAAATTAGCCACGGATTGACACTGATAGACACAGATTCCCAACCACACCTCTTTTTATTTTATTTATTTAAAACCCAAGCCACAACACCTTAGAGTAACAACGAATTGCGCGAATAGCACGAATAATTTTTGCAGTTAGTTCGGTAAATAATTTTACATTTTTATTTGTCATTTTGCTTTTTGATTTTTTATATTTAATTTATGAAAGATAGAATTACAATAATAGAACGAAATATTTTTCCTGGAAACTGGGACCTGGTATCTAGTTCTAAACTACGCGTCTTCGGCACCGGGGTTTAAAAGTTCAATAGAAATTTCATCTCCTTTAACAGAAAAATCGCAACCCATTCTACTAAGCGTCTTCTTTATAGCAAAAAAAGGTAGTCCCTCAATTTTATCAGAAAGTTTTTGAAAATCATCAACAGATAGTTTGGCAAAAGACGAAGAAACAAAATTGATAACACAACCCTTAGCGGAAGGAGTAACAGATAACCTATAGCTAGTACTACCACAAAACTCTATCAAGGTATCAAGAATAAAACTAAGTTTTTCCCTGTCCGCCTCCGTCACATAAGAAATACCAGTTTTTATATTATATTTATCCTTCAAAAATTTTCCTATTTCAATTTCTTCTAAATTTAAATTTCTGAGCTTTAAAAATGACTCATAAATTGCCTGCAATTCTTCCGTCTCCTCTTTCAAATCATTAAGAACGTTTTCTTCGATCAACCCACGGAGAGCTATAACGAATTGCTGAATTCCTCTTACTTTATGATCAATGGTTGAAAGCAACTCTACTGTGACAATTTTGTGAAATTTTTCCATTTCCTTATATCCTCTTAAAAACTATTATACGAAAAAAACCCAATAAGTCAATAGCCGAATTAGGGAAAAACCTAATATTATTTTATTGTTTTTCTAATGTCCTTAGCTTCGACGAAAAGCCGCTCAATTTTCTTTCTGTAATTCTCACTCAAATCCACATCCCTTCTTTTCATAACTTTAGCTGCTGTCTCTATTGCTTTATCCAATCTATATTCTTCAATGCCGTCTCCCCACCAGCTAAAAGGAGGCACGTATTTTGGAGGATAACTCCTGCCAAACAAATTACAAAAAGGTTCAACAATGGTACCCGTATTGAAAGTAGTGTTGATAGCAGCTTTTGAGTGATCTCCAACTATCGCCCCAAGAAACTGCATACCGGTTTCGTAACGTTTTCCCTCTAAGACCACATTTACTTTACCGTAATTGTTTTTTAAATCCGAGTTAGTTGTTCCCGCTCCCAAATTCACCCACTCACCAATAAAAGCATGCCCTAAAAAACCTACATGCTGCTTATTTGAATACCCCTGAAAGATACTTTCCTCGATTTCGCCCGATAACTTAACAACTTCACCAATTGCGACAATATCCAAAAGACTCCCGGGTTTGACTTTTGATTTTCTGCCTATAAAGGCAGGACCTATAATACAAGAATGGCTTTCAATAACAACATCGTCGTCAATCCAGATAGGGGCATCTTCGCCGCGCAGAACAACACCCTCCCCAAGTTTTACCCCCTTTCCTACATAAACATTTTTTTTATTTCTTATATGAACAAAATTTTCAACGGGACTCAATAATTTACCTAAATCAGGATCATCTTTTAAATCCGCGTTTAATCTATCCGATAAATCTTTTATGACTTCCCAGATAAAATTATAAAGCGGTATTTCCTTATCAACTATATCGAAACCATCAAAATTCTTACCCTCAATAATTTTGCTACCCCTGTAACCAAGAATCTCACCATCTCCATTAACAACACATGTATCTCTTTTTAAATTGTCAAAAAAACTAAAGTCTTTCAGCCTTGCATTTAAGAAAAGCGTATCGTTTTCTACTTTAAATTTATCACCGTAAAGTTCTCTTGTAGAATAAGTTAAAGGTTTAGTCTTGAATTGCAGGAACACTCGCTCTTTTTGTGTCCACCTACCTGTTCTGATCTCATCGATTGTACGCATTCTTGTAATAGGATAAAAATTTCTGACTTTTTCGTCCTCAAATATAACAACATTCATAACATTATATTACTAAAATAGAAAAATAAGTCAAGGGTAATTTACGGGGAAAAATCGGTTGTAATACCCATTCTCCCATTATAATATATTTCTCCGTTACTAAGTTTATGAATATTCGTATTTACCACCAAATGAACTGTCTCGGTAAAATCAAACGTAATAGAAGATGTTAAATCGTAGAAAAATCCCGGAGGATAAAGATCGTTTATTCTATACGAATTAACGTTACCGTCAGGATAATGATTGTAACCCATCGTCGTTTGAATCAATCCGTTTTTTCCCCCACCAGAAAGCCTGTATCCCAATCCAAGAATGGGTGAAAAAAGAGTATCTTCTCCGAACGTAAAAAGTCCTTCAAGTTTTATTTCAAAGCCGCTTTGATTCCAAAAGCTCAAGTAACCCCCAAATCGATCCTCTTCTGTGCTCCACTGCTGCGTCAATCCAATCTCTTTATATCCACGGGCATTATTCTCCCAACCCAAATTAACCTTCCCGTAGTTACGGTCTTGTACTCCCAAAAAATCCTCTCCATTATTATATTTAAAATTCACCTTTAAAAAGGCTCTATTTTTACTTTTTTTAGGAAATTTAACGCTCAGCAAACCATCGCTCTTGGACATCAATTTCGGACTATATGTTGAATTTAAATATCCGTTAAGCAAAATCATTCGTTCCAAACGTACGGAAATATTAGTCGAATATTCTCTTGAATCCCTTTCTTCTCCAGTATATACAATGCGCTGAATGTAATTACCGTATGGGTTCACATAATAAGTATTACTAGTCGAATCATAAGAGTAATTCCCTTCTCCCTGTCTTACATCCTGATAGTATTTATCCCAGATACCTGCTCTTTTCCTGGAAACATTAAACTTACTTCTGAGGTAAAAAGCATTTAAGATTAAATTCATATCTAAAGTTCCGTTTGCAATTCCTTCTAATTGTCCCGAACTCAAATTTCTTCTATATACCTGAGACGCAACGAGAGACGCAATTTTATACTTAAAATTGGTTCTTGCCATATATACCTTTGCTGTATCTACTTGATCTCCACCCTCTAAACCGTACAAAATAGATAGATACGAACTGCCCGCGGAAAATTCTTTTCTATAATCTTCCCCTTTATTCAAATTTCTATAAAAAATTTCATAATTATTAATTCTTAATCCTCCTTTTAAATCCTGCCGATAGTTTCTTATGTTTTCCCAATTAAAATAAAAAGGCTGGAAATTTAGATTCATTCTGTCTTTTCGAAGAGTATCAGCCTTTCCATAAAAATAGGAACATTCTACTTTTGAATTTGGAATTAACTTTACACCACCTTCGAAAAAATCAGAAGGGAGATTGCCCATTTCCCAGGTCTTCAATAAATCTTTTTCCCCTTCCCATTCTCTAACAACAAAATCCGGAGTCTTCTTAGAATAATTAGCAGATAAACTCAAAAAATTAAACGGATTAAATTCAGACTTAACATTTGCATTTAAGCCATCTCTTTTCTCACCTCCGGAGGGAATCCTTATCCTTCTCCCTTTTAACTGACCTGACAAAGCAAATTTTTCCAATTCTTTGTTTAAACCAATAGAAAAAAGATTATCTTCCTCCCCAAGAGGAACTTTCCTTTTAGCCGAATACGGACCATTACCTGTCCATAAAAAGTAATGTAATGAATCAACATATTCGTATTCTCCGTTCCCTTCACCAACCCACTGGAAATAAACCTCATAGGAACCGTTTTCATAGCCTTCATAAACAAATATTGAATCCCGAAAGGCATAATCACCTTCTCCTTCACCCACATTCACCGCAGCATACCGGTATCCAAAACCGGAATCAGGATAGGATTCAATTAAATCTTTTTCCGAAAAATCTTCCTCTCTTGTAAAAGAAAAAGAGTAATCACTGCTCTCAAAAGAAGTTTTATAGAAAATATTACTCTCCCCGTAAACACTATATTGAAAAAGAACAAGAACTACTGATTCGTTATCAAGAAAAATAGAGGGATTGAAGGTTAACGAATTTTCAGAGTAATTTATTATATAATCTTCATCTGTCCCCTGCTCTAACAGTCTACCATCAAGCCAAACCTGCTCGGACCCTCTTACAATCGATATTCCGCTTATTTCTTCTTCAGGATTAATTTTATAAGGACCTAGCTTGTCTTCAAGTGTTTTAAACGTGGTTTTTCCGTATTTAGCCCTGGAAACCCCGACTACTCCGGACAGATTTTCCCAGGTGGAGGATAATCCAAGCAATCTTTTATTTACTTCTTCCTCCATAGTAACAATATCCCCCACTCTGAAAGACATATTATCGGAAACAGCCTCAATAAATATTTCGTCTATTTCACGCAAATTCTGTGAAACCACAGCACCTTTAGGAATATTCTCATCAGAAAGAACACCGGAAACATCAAACTGACCGGCCTGTCCCCCTATTTTCATCCATAAACTCTGGCTTATATCTGTTCCTCTTGATCTTACATCTACAAACAAACCCTTGTTTCCATTTATAGTAAGTTTACCTACATCTTGTTGTTGCAAATCACCGATAGTCTCTGCGGGTAAAGACGTACGCGTTCCTTTTTCCCACCTCGAATAGGTTTCACTCAATAAAAAATCCAGATGCGAAAATTTGAATTTTAACGGTAAAGAACACTCTCCTATAATTCTCAGGGTCCCTTTTCGATAATTTATTATGTATGCCGAATCACGCAGCAAAAGCTCCTCTTTGCACCATAAGCTATCGGAATTGACAATAACAAAGGAATAACCCAGATTGATTTCCGATGTATCCGGTGAATCAATTATTAATATTTCAGATGATATGGAAAATAACAATAATATCAAATTAACATCCAACTATTTCAATGAAGTGAACCGTAGATAATATTAGCTAGTTTATCCCCAATTCCCGAAACTTGACGAATTTCTTCTTTAGACGCTGCAAGTATCCTATCTTTTGAACCGAAATGTTGTATTAAAGTAATCTTACGCTTATAACCTACACCCACAATTTCATCCAATTCCGAAAGAGAAAGCTTTTTTCTTCTAAGTTTTTTATGATAATTAAGAGCAAAAGAATGTGCTTCATTACGTATCCTGATTAACAACCGTAGAGCATTCGATCTTAACGGTAAAGAAATAATTTCTCCGCTCGGTAAATGTATTTCTTCCGCTTTTTTTGCAAGAGCTACCACAGGAATTTTCAAGGACGTAATTTTTTCCATTGCTTTAATAGCCGAGTTTAACTGTCCTTTTCCTCCGTCAATCAAAATCAAATCAGGTATATCTCCCTCGGTAATCGATCTTTTGATTCTTCTGGCTATGATTTCGCCAATCATTGCCGGATCGTTTATACCCATAACGCTTTTTATCTTAAAACGTCTATATTTTTCCTTAACAGGAAATCCATTTATAAAAACCACACACGAACCTACTGAATCGGAACCGCCAATATTCGAAATATCAAAACCTTCTATTCGCAGTGGTGTTTTTTCAAGAAGAAAAATATTTTGAAGCTCAACAAGAGAGTTTTTTAGTCCTCTCGCAGGATGCAAAAACTCTCTTTCCAATTCGAGTTTTGCATTTTTCATTGCCATCTCTTTCAATTTCTTCAAGTCACCTCTTTTAGGTGTTTTAATTTTAGAAGGAAAAAGCTGCTCTAATAAGCTCTTATCCTCTATCTCAAGTGGAATTAAAATCTCTCCCGGTATATACGAAATTTTAAGATACTTCCAGAGGAGAAAACGCTGAATATACTCTCCTTGCGGTACATCTTCATTCGAACGAAGTATATACCTCTCTGTATTAATTATCTTTCCCTCTCTTATCTGAAAAACAAAAACGCAAGCCATCCCGGCTTTACTACTAATACCAATTACATCTCTTGACTTCCTGTCTTTGAGTACCATTCTTTGCTTCTTCGTCAAATCTCTGAGACTCATAAGCTGGTTCCTATAAACGGCAGCCATTTCAAAATTTAATTTCCCGGCAAACTGTTTCATTTTCTCATGGATAATTTTTTCCAGTTTTTTTGTTTTTCCCTGCAAAAAATCTATAACTTCTCCTATTAGTTCTCTGTACTCATCTTTTCCTATTCTACCTGTACATGGGCCAATACATCTATTGATATAGTATTGAAGGCAAACTTTATCCGGCAGGTTCTTCCTTCTACACGTTCTGAGTGGAAACACTGTTATAACTGTTTTTAGTGCCTTTTTAACAGCCTTTACATCCGCATATGGCCCGAAATAAAGAGAACCGTCATCTTCGATCTTTCGTGTATAAAAAATTGTGGGATATTCATCTTTTATGGTTATTTTTATATATGGATATCTTTTATCGTCTTTTAATCTTACGTTATATTTAGGCTGGTGTTCTTTTATTTCGTTTTCTTCCAAAATCAAAGCTTCAAGTTCATTTGAAGTAGCCGTATAATCCAAAAATTTTGCTTTCTGTATTATTCTCTTTTCCTTTATGGAACTTTTTCCTGTAAAATAACTCTTGATTCTCTTCTTTAAATTTTTAGCTTTACCGATATATAGTATTTTTTCTTCATCTCTGAAATGGTAAACTCCCGGAAGTTCAGGTATATCTTTTAGTGAAATTTCTATCATAAATTATAAATTAAGATTATCCCTTATCATCCGCAAGTGTTACCTTAAATCAAACCACAAGATTACACAAGATTAACACTAGATTACATACCCACACCCCAAAATTATTCTCACACAGAGCCACAGAGAACACAGAGAAAAAAACAATATTTTTTGTTTTTATTGACTTGTGACCAGTGACTAATGACGAGCGACTATATTTCATAATAAGGTTGACAAACAAAAAAGAATAACTATTTTTAACAATCAAAAAGCTCAAAAATCAGAAAAAAAAGGGGAGTAGGTAATATTATGGAAATAACTATTACTTCAAATTATGATGAAATGAGCAGAGTATCCGCTCAAATAATTGCCCAAGAAATTCAGAGAAAGCATGATCTCGTATTAGGTTTAGCAACCGGAGATACGCCTATCGGCACCTACAAAGAACTTGTAAAAATACATAAGGAAGAAGGATTGGATTTCTCTAAAGTAAAATCTTTCAACTTAGATGAGTACCTGGGCTTGGCTCCGTTACATAAAAACAGTTACAACTATTTTATGTGGGAAAATCTGGTTAAACATATTAATATAAATCCGGAAAACGTTTATATACCACAGGGAAAAATAAAAGACCCGGAACAATTTTGCACATGGTATGAAGCACAAATCAAAAAAGTTGGCGGCATAGATCTACAAATACTTGGTATTGGTTCTGATGGACATATTGCTTTTAATGAACCCGGCTCTTCTTTTGCCAGCCGTACGCGTATAAAAGCATTAATGGAACAAACAATAGAAGACAATGCGCGCTTTTTCGATAAAACGGAAGATGTACCGCGTTTTGCTATTACTATGGGTATAGGAACTATTTTAGAGGCTAAAAAAATACTTCTTATAGCAAACGGAAAAAAGAAAGCGGATGTCTGTGCCAAATTTATCGAAGGACCCGTTACAAGTCAAATAACGGCTAGTGCTTTACAATTACATAGTTATGTAAATATCGTTCTGGATAAGGATGCAGCTTCAAAACTTAAAAGAACCGAGTATTATAACTGGGTACGCGACAATAAGCATCTAATACAGAAAGAAGTAGGACGATAATTTAAACAGTAAACCAGAAAATAGATAGTAGTTACGTTTAGTATATTAGCGAATTAGTTGATTGGTTAATTAGTAAAATATTCGTTGCTGACCGCATACCGCTAAGGGCTAACCGCTTTCCCCCCTACTACCCTTTTTTCTTTTGGAATGTTTTAGCGGGAAGCGGATAGCGTAATATTTCTGTGTTCTCTGTACCTCCGTGTGATAATAATTTTTGTGGTTGGGTTGGGTTTTAAACAAAAAAATATAGTTTTTTCTCTGTGTGCTCTGTGTTTTTTTTGTTTTCTCTGTGTCCTCTGTGATAAAAAATGGTAAAGCGGGGTGGTTTTCCCTTGACAAAAGCTTTTATTTTAGGTATTAATATTGGCATAATACTGGTATATTAATGAATATGCGAATAGGTTTTGGATATGATTTACACCGGTTGGCAGAAAATCGGGACTTTATAATAGGAGGAGTCAAAATAGAAAACCCCCTGGGCCTTCTGGGACATTCAGACGCAGACGTACTGTTACACTCAATTATTGACTCCCTTCTTGGAGCTTTTGCTTTAAACGATATTGGCACTTATTTCCCGGACACCGACGATACCTATAAAGACATCTCGAGTCTATTTTTACTTAAACAAACAATGACGATAATACCCGGAAAAGTTATTAATATAGACGCGACAATAGTAGCAGAGTCTCCGAAAATGGCACCCCATATTCCTTTAATGAAAAAAAATATCTCGGAAACCACCAATATAGATATCTCAAAGATTTCGATTAAAGCCACCACAAATGAAGGAATAGGAAACATAGGTAAAAACGAAGCTATTGCCTGTTATTGTGTTTCTTTATGTGAGGAGGTAAACAAATGAGTTTTTTGCTCCTGATGTTAGCGCTTAATCCGGTTAAAGAATTCAAGTACGCGAAAGGGCTTTTCAATGATGGGCTTTATGATCTCGCGGAAACCGAACTTGTAGATTTTATAAACAACTATCCAAACAGCATATATGCTCCCGAAGCCTCCGTTCTCTTAGTTAAAGCATTAAACCAACAGGGAAGTTTCGAAAAAGCAATTGTAAAAAGTAAAGAGTTTGTTTTTAAATATCCTTCAAAAAAGGAAGATTTACTTGTTGAGTGGGTAAAAACGGAGATAAAACTAAATAATTTCGATTCGGCAATAAAAGTAATAAACCGTATTACAGATAAAAATATAAGAGAATTATATCTGGGAGAAGCTTACTACGCAAAAGGAGAACTGAAACAAGCCTTAAACCATTATTCTAAGTCCAATCTCCCTTACAGTAAATTGAGCATAGGATGGGCTTATATGGCTTTAAAAGATTACGGTAAAGCTGCATCCGTTTTTTCAAAACTTAAAGGAGAATACGAAGAAGAAGGAGCTTTTCTCTACGCAAAAACACTTTTTCTCTCGACTAGTGAAAATTCGGACAAAGCTTTTATTTCATATCTTAAAAAATATCCCGAAGGCAAATACAGCCCCAGAGCATATTCATACCTTGCAGATATTAATGAAAACAACGGAAATACAGAAAAAGCAATCCGGTACCTGCGGGAAGTCGCAGTTGTCGATCCTTCGCTTTCCGGATTTTCTTATTACAGAATAGGTTTAATAGAACACGAAAGAGGCAATTATAATAAAGCCATAGAATACTTTGACAATGTATCGGGAAGTGACCCCTATTTTCTGGACGCCATGTACTGGAAATCACTCTCTTTCCATGCGGAAGGAAGAATCGAAGAGGCACTTGTAAACTTACACCTTGTAAGTAAAAATAGCTCCGTTCTAAGGAATGAAGCTATTTTTGAGATAGCACGGATATATAAAAATCGAGGCGATTACAAAAAGGCTACGGAATATTTGAATGACATTGTAGGAGAATTATGGGATGAGTCACATATTGAGATCGGCAATATTTTATTAAAACAGGGATATACCAATGAAGCATATTCAAAGTTTATGGAAGTAGTTGAAAAAGATAAAGGAAGTGTTAATCTTGCCCTTTTTCAAGCCGCTTTAGCGAAGAAAAAACTAAACGAATTTGAAAACGCTTTAAGCCTTTTGAAAACATACGAGCAGAAATTTCCCGCAGGCAGCGAAATTAATAAAGCACATATGTTAAAAGGCGATATTTATCAAAGTACAAAAGAATACAGGAAAGCATTGGAATCGTATGATAAAGTTAATTTAGAAAAGTCTCCCGATTTGACCCCTTATGTCCTCGAAGCAAAGGGATGGGTATGGATGGGACTCAAGAGATACGATATGGCATTTCATAATCTTCAAGAATTATCGAATAATTTTCCTGATTTTTGCAGCAGAGCAGAAATATATTTCCAACTTGGAAACGCTGCTTACGCAATGGGAGATTTAAAATCGGCAGAGCGCGCTTACAGTCAGGTAAAAGGGGAAAGAAAACCAGAAGCTTTATTCAATCTCGGAAAAATGTTCCTTGATAATAAAGAATATAACAGAGCAATCGAAGAATTCGTAAATATAAAAAAGAATTTTTCTCTCTCAGACCACAGCGAAATAAGTTCTTATTATATAGCCCTGACACTTAGAAAGAAAAACGACCTGCGAGCTTCTAACGAACAACTGTATTCAATGATTTCAAAGTCTCAAGATGCCGAAATTTTAGTAGAGTCTTTTTTACTCCTTGGCGATAACTACTTCGACCAAGCGAAATTCGACTCTTCCTTTAAATACTATACAAAGGGATTCGATCTGACAAGAGAAAAGCTTTCTGGTGCTAACGCCTCATCGCTAACGCTTTCCGGAATACGCGGTATTCTTCTTTCCATAAATAACTTATCGGGAAGTTCTAATATGGAAAAGGAGGCAAGAGACTTGCTAAGAAGACTAAGCGGAAGTGGCTTGGAAGGAAAAGTTAACAGCCTTGTGGGTAATATTCTCTTTAATTCAGGGAAATACAACGAATCTGTAACCTATCTTGAATATTCTAATGAACCCGACAGTTATTATAAAGCGGGACTCGCTTTTCTTAAAATGGGAAGAAAGGAACAAGCAATTCAATTTTTAAGCAAAGCGGCAAAATCTGGTGAATTCAAAGATAAAGCTTATATGGAACTCGGCAGGATTGAATATAATAGTGGAAACATAGCTGGGGCGAAAAAATATCTGGTTAAATCTTCGCTGCCCGAAGCATCTCTTCTGCACGCGTTGGCCCTGAAAAAAGAAGGAAAAGAAAAGGAAGCTACGGAAAAATTGTTGAAATTGAGAGGTAAAGCTGACGGTCTTGCCTACATTGAACTCGCCAAAATACTGATCAATCGCAAAGATTTCGCTTCCGCTTTGAAAAATCTCGAAGAAGCGATGAATTTTGAACGCTCGGAAGCTGAGGCTTATTATCTCAAGGGTAAAATATTGTTAGATACAGGAAAAGAGGAAGAAGCTTTAAAAACACTTCTAAAGGTTAGATACTTACATCCTGAAAGTGAGTGGGTATCAGCATCTCTCTATCTTTTATCTGAAATAATGATTAAAAAAGGCGAAAAAGAAAGAGCTTTAAATTATCTAAAAGAAATTGTTGAGAGATCCGAAGAACCCTGGCTTAAAAAAGCAAAAAGCAAAATTTCCGAGCTAAATAAATGAGAAAGAGTTTTGTTATTTACTCAATTTTAATTTTTCTCGTATCCAATTTAAACGCGGACATTCTGGATATCCCCGAAGTAAAAGTATACGGAGAAAGAAAAGTTAAAGTCGAATCCATAAAAAAACAGTCTTTGCCTTTTGAGGATGAATATCTTAAACCTTCCATCACAAATACGAAAAAAGGCTTGCCGTTTTTCGAGGTTCGGAGAAAAAAAATAATCGAGAGAAATATTGGCTTGCGAGCGGAAGGCGTCGGGGGAACATATCTCGGAGGTTATCTTCTCGGCTACAGCAGAAAAACTTTTTATCCCCTGGAAGTTGGATTGAATTTTACCCAGAACTCTACCGCGGAAAGCTCATCCAGACAAATTTTCTCAAGAACTTCTAATGAAACTTTTTACGCTAACGGAGCTTTTGTCTACGGTGGAGAATTACACAAACCGGTTTACAAATTTAACATGGGAAACATATATGATTTAATCGATTTTAATTTTTCCGGTGTATATTCCGATACACTCATAGGAGTCGCCGATGTCAACTTTAGATATAGTCCACTTAATTTTAATATCCAGGCTGGAATTTCCACAAATTTCAATGCAAAAGTTTTATACGAAGAGTATCCTATTCAAGCCGGGGCAGTCTTATTCGATTACAAAATTTACCCAGAGTTAGTTTACTTTCTTCCAATCTATGACCTATATATAAAAGGTAATCTATTAAATAAAACAGGAACCGCTTATTTATACTGCCAATCTCCGCAGTACCTGCGTGAATACGCTTCAACCGATACATATTACAGAGTAGAATTCGGTCAATCAAAAAGTATTTTACCATTATCCCTAATTTATTCCCATTATTTAAATAATTCCTCAAATTATATTGGCTTAAAAGGAGTATATGAAGAAATATTTTTTGAATTCGAATATCCGTTAGAATCCGATTATGATTATATCCTTAGAGCGGGACTTAGCACTAAACTTTCGGAATTAATATATGCTAATATCTACGGGTATATTAACGGTACTAAAAATTACTTTATTGGAGCTGATTTAGGATATGATATAAGAAACAACCTAAAAGTGGGAATAAAAGCTGATTATATTCGTGGTCTAGGAACTGAAAATGGCTTCGATATCGGCGGTTATATTTTTGTTACTTTTTGAATCACAAAGCTCACAAAGAGCACAAAGATAATAGGACGCAGATAAACGCAGATTATCAGGATTTATTGTTGTTTTTTACAAAGACCTAACACACACCCCCTTATTTAGACAGGATAAAACAGGATTTACAGGATATCTTTGTTGTTTACCCCCCCCCCCATCCAAAAGAATAATCTCACACAAAGACACCAAGACACAAAGATAAACTTCTTTAACCACGAGGTTGTACCGAAAAGTTGTACCACTTTTTTTGATTTTATTGTGGAATTCAGGGATTCTTTCCATATTTAACTTTTCAATTAACATTTATTCCTCT
>Ga0315539_1002536_pt1 | contig 13145 bp, 9 predicted proteins | sample SalMarSW160150MG_FD_203097 | JGI IMG/M metagenome (GOLD analysis project Ga0315539, IMG submission 203097) | Salt marsh sediment microbial communities from the Plum Island Ecosystem LTER, Massachusetts, United States - Salt Marsh Sediment SW1601-150 ... | reverse complement strand
TGATGATTTCACGGTAGGTGTCCAGCCCATCAAAGCCCATTTCCATGATCATATCCAGCACGACGATATCGATACAGTGGTCTCTTAGGTACCTCACGGCATCGTGGCCATTATTGACCGTCTCAACCTTGTAACCCAGGTTGGATAGAAGCTCCTTTGCCATGACTCTCTGTTTCCCGACATCGTCAACAACCAGTACAGTCTCGTTCCCTTCGATATTTATTTCAGAGTCTTCCTCCGCACGCACCGGTTCCTCAGCAACCGGGAAGTACAGGATAAACTCTGTTCCTTCGCCGACAGTAGACGAAATATCGTAGTAACCTTTGTGGTCCTTCGTAATTCCGTATACCACCGACAAGCCCAACCCGCTGCCGCTGGTGGCCCCCATCTTCTTCTTTGAGTAGTACGGCTCAAAGATTTTGTCCAGACATTCTGGGGCAATCCCGATTCCAGTGTCGCGCACGCGCAATAGGACATAGTCCCCGGGAGAGACCTTATCGTAGCCACCCAGAAGCTTCTTTACATACTGTTGTGACGTTGCAATCTCAACTGTGCCCCCATTAGGCATGGCGTCAAACGCGTTAACAATCAGGTTCATTATCACCTTCGACAGGTGCGATGCAGAACCATTGATGGGAACCAGATTTCTATCCAGGTCTATGTTAATCTTGATATGGCGGTGCTTCTCAGCCAGACCTGCAAAGCTCGGCGAGTCGAGGTACGTCTCTATAACGAGGTTCAGATCAGTCGGCTTCATATCATATCTTCCTCGCCGGGCCAGCGTCAACAGATCCTGGATTACATCTGCTGCTTCCATAGCTGCATTACTGATACGCACGACCTGTTTCCTAAGGGGGTCACCCTCCGGCAGCTTGGAAAGTATCAGCTCAGAATAGCCGACCAACGGTCCTAACATATTATTCAAGTCATGAGCCACACCGCCAGCCAGTATTCCTAACGATTCCATGCGTTGAGCTCGTTCCAGCTTGTCCTGCAACTCCCTCTGACGTCTGATGGCCTCTTTGCGTTCCGCGATATCTTGGGCAAACGCGCAGTTGTATTCATCTCCCTCAAACTGGATGTAGTTGAACGTAATCTCCACAGGAAACAGCTTCCCGTTTTTTGTTCGATGAGTTGACTCAGTGGTAAACGAACGACGTTTGGATATCTCGTTCCAGTGCTCTGACCACTTATCTTCCGAGATGTCGGGATCGATGTCAAATATACTCATAGAGAGCATTTCTTCCAGGGAATATCCGAGCGACTTGCAGGCAGCGTCATTTACATAGACAAACTGGCCTTCTTTGGTCATATGAAACTCGGAGATAGCGGCATGATCGATCGAAAACCGCATGAACTGGAGGGCTTTCTCGGTTCGCTTTCGTTCTGCAAGTTCGGTGGCCAGCTTTTCAGCGCTATCTTTCAGGACATTTTGTGCCTGCTGCAGCTTCCGATCTCTATTCTGAATGTCCTCGAGCATGTCGTTAAAACTGTCAATAAGGTAACCCATTTCATCGTGGCTGTTGCTCTGCGCTCGGATGCTGTAATCCTTCTTATCAGACACAACTGTTGCCACGTGGGCTAGATGTAATATGGGTGACGATATTACCTTTTTTAGCCTTGATGCCAACACCAAAGCCAAGAAAGAGGCGACGAGAAGGAAGATTGCGATGATTTCAATCTGGCGCCTAAGGCGTGCGTGCATTCCTTGGAGGCTAGCTTGAATATAAACCGTGCCAATCTGTTCGTTGTCAACAATGATAGGGTGGAATAGATCCAAATGATCACTTCTGAATCGAAAGCTCTCATTGAGGGGCTGAGGTGGCACAAACCCAGAATCCTGCTCCTGCCGATGATAACTTGCGAAGACATTTCCATCCTTTGTATATATGATGGCGTGAGTCACAAATGGCTCCGCTTTCAGAGCTACCAATACTTCCGCAGCGTCGCTGGAATAGTCATACAGGAGAGCAGCCGTGCAGTTGGTCCCACTCATGTCCGCTATGGCTCGCAGGTTGAGTACCATTCCCCTCTTAAAATCAACACGGTCATATATAATAAAAGCAGTGCAAACCAGGAGTAGGACGATTCCCACCACAGACATTATGATTACTGTCAACTTACGGTTGATAGAGACCTTACCGAGGAAGCGCATCCTTGTTCTCCGTCTCCGATCGGTCTTCTGTAACAATCGTTGCTACATTCAGCAACTTGGGGCTTATCTTGAGGCCCGATCGTTCTGCAGCGTTCGTATTTATCTCACAACGAATCTTGTTATCTCTGATGACAAATCCAATCATACCACCGTGTGAGGCGAAGCCCTCTGTTTCGCCGACAGTCAGAAATTTCATCCCTTGGGTGTGCGTGAGTATTTGATCCAGGTCTGAGCAATCCGAACTAATGAAGAGTATATGGCAACTGTCAATGTCATCCAATTCTCGAAAATGTCTGATTGACAGCTCTCTTCCATTGACAGTCTTTCCCGCTATTGTTCGTGGGAGTATGTCATCAAACGGGTCATCCCCGAGTATGCCGATTACTATTTCCCTACCAGTATCGGGAAACGCCTCTACCGGCCATTGGACAAATCGGGCGAAGTTGTAGAGCCCCGCAGCCTTGACCTCATAAGGTGAACGTTTCTGGGCCCAGGTTTCTGAATACCCACATACTGTGGCAACCAACACTGTCAAGGTCACTGATAAGAAAGGCCCTAGTCGCATAACCCCCCACAGACATCAACGTGAAACACGCTGAGTCCCAGCCAAGATGCCCAACGTGATCCTACAATACCCCAATTGCGGATTAGTAACTCCAGCGTATAACTCCATAGAAGCTGCGCTGGACTTGAGTTGGGATTGTCTCAAGGTAGTCTGGCGTGAATTCTCCATGGCTGCCTTCAAGCAGGTTCTGACCGACCAGCGAGAGTTCGATAGACCTGTTCACCCTCCACCCAAGACGGAGATTCACCGTTGTGTGGGCATCTACGTTTAACGCCGGCAGGTCATGCACATAGTTTGCAGTCGCGTCAAACTCCAGGTTCCGGGTCAAATCGAAGGACGACCGCAGGTAGGCCGCATGACGCGGGCTCTCTCCATCGAGGTTCTCAATACCAGGGTCCTCGATTCCACTTTTCGAATGAACATCCGTGTGCAGGTAAGAGTAAGATACTTTCAGACGCCACCAGTCTTTTGGCTGTAGAAACAAGCCAAGTTCGGCCCCGTACGTCTCACCTTCCGCCTGGTTTTTTACATACACGGGAATAACCAAGTGGGGCGGTGCTGGGGTGTCCGTCAGATACGCGGTACCGTAACATAACTGCCTAAGGTCGTCGTACACGTTATAGAACAAGGCTAAATCGGCGGATATATCACTGGTCGGGCAAACCCGGTAGCCAAGTTCATAGGCAATAACTTCCTCCGGCCCAAAATCAGGATTACCCATTGCAATTACGAGAGTCGTGGGTGATCCGGGAGATAGGGCTCCGGGAGGATATGCCTCCTGAACAAGCCTGATGGCCGACTCGACCCTTGATGGAGTCCTGACAGCTCTCGCTATAGCTGCCCAGAGTGAATGATACCGGTGTGGTTTCCACATCAACCTGACGTTGGGTTGTAATTCGACTCCGGAATGGCTGCTGTGCTCGATTTTCGAACCAATCGTGAGATGAACCCGGTCCTGAGCTAGACGAAAATTATCCTGGATGAATGCACTCAAAAGATGGTCGGTCCATTTTTCGGGATCGTGTGAGAGGGTAAAAGAGCCTTTGATAATATCATTCGTCCGTCTGTATCCCGCACCCCAGATAATTTCCTGCACCTGGGAAATCGTTATTCTGTGCTGGAAATCTACGTCAACAACATTGTCGCGAAAATGCGATGTTACATCAGGGCAATCGTGCCAGGCGTAGTACACTTGTGCTGCCAGATCGGATGATTCAGAGTAGCTGTGTTTCCACCGACCTAACATGTTGATCATGTTTTGCTCCGTAGAGAAATCGAAGGTCTCTCGATAGGGATATTCCATAGATGTAATAATCTGATACGTCTGGCTGGAATTTTGGTGCTCGACATCCCCAAGCACAGTGATGGCATCTCGGTCTGATTTGTTCCAGTCAACCCTAAATCCGCCACGGACGTACCTCCAATCATCAAAAGCTACACTGCCCGCAGAGTCTACATACGAATCGCGATCTGAATACTTCACGTAGGTACGAAACCAGGCTTGCTCACCGATTGTACCGCCATAACAGATATCTCCGAATCCTCTCTCCTCGGTACCGAAACCGGCATGAATACGGCTGCCTCTGGTATCCTTAGCATTCTTGGTAATGACATTAATAATCCCATTAACGGCATTGGCACCCCAGAGGCTTCCGCCCGGGCCGCGTATGACCTCAATTCGCTCGATGTTGTCAAGGCAGGGCATAAGCTGATTCCAAAATACACCGGACCAGATGTGTGTGTACATACTCTGCCCATCAACCAGAACCAGCATCTTGTTGGCAAACCGTCCGTTGAATCCGCGAGAGGATATAGCCCACTTATTGGCGTCAATACTTGCCACCTGCAGGCCCGGTACCATGCGAAGAGCATCGGCAACAGATGTGACCCCGCTGCGTCGCAGATCCTCTTGGCTTATTACAAAAACCGCAGCGGCGGCGTCCGAGAGCTTCTCTGGTTTTTTCGAAACTGAAGTGACTTCAATATTGAAGAGGTCCTCAAGACTCAATTCCGTTAGGTCTACAGGATGATCCTCTGCCCAGCTCGAAATCGGCACAAGTTGAACCAGTAGCAGGACGAGGATTATACTTAGGCTCGTTGTAATTCGACAATTATACCCTCCGTCTGCTTTCCTTTTTAGAAAAGATGGGCGACTAGACGCTCGTGACCACGACAACCAATGAAATGACCTCATCTTATCCCTCCTCTTTTGGCTTAAGTCTATACCTTCCATTCTCTTGATGCGGGTCTGATGCTACGGCTCGCACCTAAACGAGGCACGGCCTGCAATATAGAGCGTCGAAGCTGTCGCCGCACCCCGCCGGGACACGACCTGTAAGTCATTACCCCTATTAGACTGTATATCGGTCAGTAGCTACCTTTTATCCAGTCTTGACGAATCATCTCCGACCAGAGACAAATGACCTCATTTGACCGATCAGAATACCGGTATTCCATTGATTGGTAAGAAGTTGTAGTTCGACTGTGTCCGTGGTAATATCAAAAAACAAGGTCAACCAGTGCTGACACCGAGATCAAGAGCGATCAACCGTGGTCAGAACGTTAGCCTGTTCACCGCTTCAGCCAAGTGGTCCGGTACTAGGTGAGCGTAGATCATCGTTGTCTGACAACTGGACTGGTTCATCTACAATCGATGTAAACAGATTTATCCCTATCGCAACAAGTAACCTCCGGGTTGTACTATGAATTCGAACCCCGAATGCCAGATTCGGGTTGCATTCCGGATCTATCCTTTTCGGGTCTGATTGTGGCGGTTTGGGATAGCATCGATTCTCAGTACGACCAGACTCCCCACCGTCGGTCACCAGGATGTAACCCGCTGTTAGTCAGTGTGTTACTAAGTAACAAGACCTACCCAAGTTGTTTGAGCTTCTCTATTAGACTTGGATCGTGATCTAGGCGTCGGTCGAGAATATCTACCACGCGTTTATCAGAAAGCAGTGCTGTCAGCAACTGATCGTAGATCTGCAGCTTCTGAGATAATGCAATAGACCCTTCGTCTGATGTGGGACTCCCACATCGCCCGCAGAACCGAGAATCACTTGCGTTGTCGAAACCGCAGCGCGGACAAGGTCGGTTCACTATCTCAGGGATAGCGGGCTTTGCGGCAGTGCCTTTTCCGTACATCTGCAGAATTGAATCCTGGATGTCTCGCCCTGAAAGATGAACATATATGACAGCCATATCTGAACCTTGCGTCCAGCCAAAGAACTGTTTCATCTGTGCTTCGGTGAGCCGATTTGCCAGAAAAGTCGCACGACTATGCCTGAACAAGTGAGGGTGAACCCTCTTTTTGAATCCAACTCTCTCAGCAAGCTTTTTCAGCATTTGTTGCAGGCCAGAGTAGGTCATGTATTCGGTTCGGCCGCGGATTCCGAGGTTCGGCCACACGGGCGATTCCGGTTCATCTGCTTCCGGATGAAATGAAAGCCACTTTGTCAGGTGGGGAACGCAGGCAACTATGGGGATCCTTCTCTGCCCAGTCTTACCAGAAACGTCCAAGGTACAGAGATCGCCATCTCCTTTGAAGGACTTGATCTTGAGCGTCAAGAGCTCCCCGGCTCTACACCCCGTTTCCCAAAGCACCGCGACAATTGCTCGATCTCTGGGGTTCTTGGCCGCTGACGTTAGCATTGCAATATCACTCTCGGTGAGCATCTCAGAGGGAAGCTTCCTGCTGTTCTTTCCAACCTTGCCCTTGATCCATTTCACTGAGTCTGGGTAGTCATCTTGCCCAGCCATCCACCTCCAAAAGATCTTCACGGCAACTCGATAGTCGCGTTTAGTACATGCTGAACGATCCGAGAGTTCGATTTGCCTAATCAATTCCTTGATGTCGTCGATATCCACCTGTGGAAAAGGCTTGTTCAATTTGATTGCGATACATCTCAAGAGACCAGTGTACTTCGCTACACGAGCATGGCTCAGCCCCTCGGCGTACCTGTCTCTAGTGAATGCCCTTATCAGTTCCTTGTTCTCCGCACATATGCGCTGATCACTCTTCAACGTACCCATTTCCCTCTCAGCGATTCTTCTATAATCCATCGGGATGATTATGCCGACCATGCGAATTCTTGTCTCCAGGTACATATAAGACACGCGGGCGTTCAGCCATAAGGCTGAAGCTCCGGTAGAGCGTTATCGTAGGGAATGAACGCCCACCACCACAAACTTCGCACCTACATTATTCTATTCGCCCGCAGACTTATAAATGTTTGTGGCTGTCTGCTCGAGACTGCCAACGGCGGTATCTCTCCCAGACCTGGGAAGCATCCGAAGACCTCCTTCTCCCACGCGCGCAACGTATTTATAACGACTACCGGAAAAGAACAATATGGCCGTAAGGAGCTCGGACTCGAGAAGTGCTGCTGGCAACTACGACACTGCAAAGTCGTTAAACCGCACCCTGCGTGCCAGCCCTGATCTTGTGCGGCTTATGCTCACTGCACTGGCGCTCAAGAATTCCGAACTCTGTTCTCAAGGCAGACTTTTGGGCAACCGCCCTGACCTAACCTGGTATCAGAATCAACTGTGTAGGCTCGGGCTTAGCGCCAGCCTTCTCCAAGTCCGTCACAATCTAAAGCGCCTCTGCAAATCAGAAGTGTTGGTGGAGCAGACAAATCAGTGTCCGCTGAGATCAACACTGGATCGAGTTCTATCACTACGATTCAAGATGTTTGAGTATCGGATTTCAACCCCGGCCAAGTCTTGCTTTCTGCGAGTATTGGAGCCGATTCGAGTCATCCAACGGCGGCCTGTTCAAGCTAGTGAAGTAACTAAACCAAAACGATTCATATCCAGAATCATTTTTGTCATAAAAAAGAGATTCAGGTGGTGACATGAGGAGAAAAGTTCAAAAAAAATCGCGGGAGACTTTTAGACATGGTGGCGCCTACCTGCTCGTACAGATTGACCTAACAGGCGATCACCGGCAGTGTGGGGCGGTGACGTACGTAAACGTAATCGCATGTATTTTGATGTCTCCTGTCATAAACCTGTGCAACTGCTGAGGTAGTAATGACAGGCAAGCTCGATCCACGCCCAATATAGTGACTTCGGTGCGTCTAATAACCCTTGATCGGTCGCAGGCTCCAACGCCGTCGTGCTTGTGTTGCCGAACGGCCTTCGTGCCAAAAGAAAAGGGACAGCCGTACCAGCTGTCCCATGACCTTCAGGGAGTGGTGCGGTATTATCTCTGCTTTTTGTGAAGGTGGCACATTTTAGATGGCGGCGTCACCATGCGTTTGCATCTCTTGCCATCCTTGGTCTTGCCTGCACAGCGGACCTTCTTGACCGCCTTCTTCCTCGTGATTCTCTTCTTGGCTGCCTTCTTCCTTTTGGCTTTCCGTACTGCCATGTCGTTTCCTCCTTGAACGAATCAAGTGTCCTGGTTCGCTTGGCAGATTACGATTCTTGATGTCAGTGTCAACAAGAAAAAACGGAAGCGCGAACCCCCGCATGGTCAGAACCGATGAGAAACCAGCAATGCATTAGTATTTCTGGAAGTGATTAGCGCATCGAGCAAGAGGAAGCCTGCGAGATCTAAGGGTAGCTGAAGTAATTGAGCTCGGCATGACATTGGTCACCCATCGAGACGGTATACCCTGTTGCAGTCTTGACGCCGGAATGCGTCATCAGCCTCTGAACTATCGTAGGCATCGAATTCATAGTTCGTATATCAACCAGGAATCCCAATTTCTTAACAAATCATTTGACAAATAGTTATATTCGACCGCCTCTTGGCACTCTTTTACTCCGCCCTTTACAATTCCTACTTGTGGAGGTGCGCTTTCATAATATCATAACAAGGAGCCAACCTTCGAAGACCAGGCGTGCAGAGGCTGGCTAGATCAAGTACAGCAGACATTTCCCATGCCACAGGGACTAGGGTAGAGAAACTGTGAAGGAGTCAGAAAAACTGTGTGGTAGGTGTCAGGCCTCCCCAACAGGATCAGTCAGCTTTGCCCTTTCGTTTTCGTCTATGAGCCGGCAGCCTTCCAGCAGAATCGCCTCGCTGGAAACCTGGATGTTGTGTTCGCGCTGGTCGTGTTTGCTGATAGGCTCGACGGTCCAGATCCCGTCATCCCAAGTCAAGCCCACGTAGATTGCCTCCGCGCCCTGGAAGTTATTGAGCTGCGCGTAGACGATATCGCCCTGCTCTAGGTAGATTTCAAGCAAATCAGAAGGGCGCACCGATGGTACCACAGAAATCTTCATGGTGCGCCGACTCGGACCGAGGACTTGAAGGAGTTCCGCGAGATTCATGTCACTCAGCTTTCCTTTGGAAGCGAAGTGCTCCTCATGGGCGTTGGGCGGCTTTTTACCTATATCCATCCGGATCCAGGTCTTATTGATCTTGAGAACGATTTGATCAAGATCCGCCTCAAAATCAAGAATGTCTTCAACGCCCCACTCTAAAAGCGAGGTCAACGCATCGATAATATCCCGCTTCGCCAGGACAAAGGTCGGCGTGCCTTTGATTTCGACTCCGGTATCTTTCAATTCATTGACAGTTGCGATGACTGATCGCGGTGGCCCGTCTACATGAAGGATGAGTAAGTCTGGCCGGCAACGCCTGTATAGGCGAATAAAGGACGACAACGAGAAAGCACCAATGGTGCGGAATCCGTCTGCTTTCAGCCGGCTATTTAGCGCAAAGACCAGTTCCGGTGCCCTTGAGTAAAACATGATTTGCCCGCGCCGCGGCAAAGCAGGAATATTGACAGCTTCCCGCTCCAGTAGCGCCATGAAAGTTGCAAAGACCTTTGGCAACAGCAGGCGGCCGAGGCGATCCTGAATTGAGCCTCTGAACTCTTCCAGCTTGTCCAGTGTTAGTCTACGGGTCGGTGGCAACGTCTCACAATACAAGTCCACGATAGTAAGTATATTGCCAGCTAAGACGTTGAACGGTACTTCGTCGAGTGCTTTTTTTGACAGGTCGCAATACATTGAGCGCAGGATTTCGATGACTGTCGGCTCGTAATAGACGGACTGCAGGAGCTTAGTGGCAAGGTCGATGAGAAGTCGGAAGTCACGAGTAGTGACCGACATATAATAAAACTTGGCTTGGTCATGAAGATATGCTGCGCTAAGTACTATTACTCGTTGCTGGTCGGTCAGAGTCAGCCGGCGGCACAGCTGATCAACGAGATAGCCGACCAAGGAGCTGTGACTCCTCGGAACCCGCTCCTTAATGGTTAAGAGGGAAGTGAACAGGTCCAGCTTTTGTTGAAGCTTAGTGGTGTCTTTGGTGCCCTGTGGCTCATCCACAAGCAGGTTCACTAGCGATTCAAAGCGACGGACTTTTGTCGTCGGTGAAATTATTTTCAGCCGATTGGCCAGATCCAGACAGTTTCCGGGAACACCATTCTGGATGAATATTGTTCCAAAGTGTGAACGTTGAATGACATCAACAGCCGTGTCAGCTGAGTCAACGTGCTCAACCCTGTGTCCGCCTTTCTCCAGCACTACCTTTAGCAGTTGACGGACGCTCTCCTGATCGGTTACAAGCAACGTCGACATTCCACCAGCACTCTCCTTTGATCCGGAATGCGCCTTGAAGGTACTTTTCGGCTGGGGTGAGGCTTCAGTGTTGCCAATCTGAGTGCCATAGTAGTTGTCAATTGCGCGATTGAGTGACAGGTCGACCGAGACGTGCAATTCCACTGTCGTGTCGCCCAAGATATAGTTGAGTTCAGCCAACAAACCGGTGTCAGCGGGGTCAATGCAAGCCACCTTGACAACATTTCTATCTGTATCGTACTCAAAGGGCAGGACCCTACGGGTGTATGCTACATTGCTCGGTATGAGCCGCAATACTTCTGGAGCAATGTTAAGCCCCGAGACGACTACTCCCGGGAGGCCGAGCTGCTTCGACAGCGCATCAACGAGATCTTCCTCGCTTACGGAGCTGTTTTCAAACAGGTGCGAACAGAGCATACCGCCTAATGCTTTCTGCCGGTTAAGGGCTTCAGCAATTTCAGTTTCCGACACCTTTCCCTGCTCCAGCAGGATTTCATCTATCCGTTTCTGAAAATACTTGCTACTCATTACATGCTCCCGCGACGAAGATGCTGCGGCTACTGTACTTGCGGTTTTAGCACCGAGACAGTGCCCGGTCTAATCTATCTTTGATATTGTTATCGGTATACGCCGAAAAGTGTTGAACTGGCTGAGGTAGGATTGTGCTGTTTGAATTATGCCGGAGAAGGCGAAATCATACCCTAAGTTCAAACCGTTTAAGGAGTTATTGTCCTGACTCAACAGAGGTAAGGGTCAAGGTATTAGCGGAGGGAGTGATTGGAGACTCACCCGTTTACCCCTAACTTGATTATCATCCAACGATTTCTACCGGCGACGGCATAGTGTAAGCGGCTTGAATATTCGAAGCTGTTTCCTGGTTATCTGATCCTCGCGCCCTAAAAACGTGCAACGAATAATAAGAGGCCCCGATATTGATTGTTTTTTTTGCTGTTATAAGTTATGACAACCTTTCCATCTGAACGTGAGTATCGCTATCACCGATACTTTTGAATCCTAATCTCTGATATAACGCAATCGCATGTCTGTTTGCCTTCAACACCCACAGTCGGATGAAAAGTTTAGAGGCAGTTGCATCCTCAATCGTAAAGCTTCCTTTCATCGATCAGAACCGGACAGACCTATTGGAAGGATCTATTTGATGTCCCGCAGAATATGCCTGTAATAATCCCATGATATATCAGTTGCATCCGATGCGGCATACCGGCTAATGGAGTCTGCCGGTGATGACAGCGTCACGTATTGCGAAGCCACGCGTGCCGGTTCATCTTCAAGCCAAACGGATGTGCCGTATCCCATCGCAAGACCAATTACGATAAGGGCGGCTGCCCGAAGTAGCGAGAAAACTACATTGTGCCACCTTGAATCTTTAGATGTTGCTGCAACCGGTCGGTGCGGTCGAATGCTGCTGATGATATCGATATCGTTCTGCAGCTCTTTCAATCTTGAGCGACACGATTGACAGATTTCAAGATGCCCTTCAATCTTTGCGCGTTCGTTATCGTTTTCGGTAATTTCAAGCGCGTACTCAAGAAGTTTATCTTCACTGATATGCATCAGCCTATCACTCCTTTCCGCCGCAATATATCGCGACAGGATTTAATAGCGTAGAAAATCCGTGACTTAACCGTTCCTGTCGGAACGTCCAGCAGGTTGGCAATCTCCTCATAGCTATGCCCGCCGTAGTAACGTAAAAGGAGAACATCGCGGTGCTCAACGTTAAGGCTGTTAATTGCCGACGCAACAAAGCGTTGACGTTCATCTTTCAGGACTTGTTCCATCGGACTTTCATCGTGATCGAGTCGTTCAAGCGTATCCAGGTAGACGTTTTGCCGCAGGCGCTGTGCCTCTTTCACGGCCAGGCGATAGGCGATCGTCCCCAGGAAACCGTGTACAGTGCCTGAGGTGTTCTTAATGGTGGCGCTAAACGCCCGGACGAATGTTTCCTGAACGACATCTTCCGCAGCAGCGCCTGAACCGGTAATGAGTAGCGCCAGTGCCATTAGACGTGGCCAATAGTTTTCCGTCAACACGCGCCACGCTTCTTCATCTCCCTGCCGACCGCGAAAGAAACAGTCCCACTCCGGACTCACTGTTCCTGTGGCTCCGGGCACTTTAATCCCTGTCTCTTGCACCATAAATCAACTTGCGTGAGGTCCGACGCATAACATGCCCATTCCTGAGCGATTTTGTGTCTCATCTCTTCATTGAGGTGTTTCTCAATATGTGCAATATACCAGTTAAACATCGGAAGGCGAAGTTCCGGTGCATTTTTCTTCAGAGCCGGCAGGTTGACCGCGATTCCCGAGGCATAACTACGCACCAGTGATCGACCTGCGTCAGCTTCAGGTGCATGATGAAGTCTCCAGCTATCCAGTCCACCGGTTCGGAAATCGGCTGTCCACGTGGCGAAGGTATGCTGCAGTTGTTCGTTGTACGGCGTGTCGGATGACGTGATAAGCGTTGCCATGCCCAGTTGCCTACCGTTCTCAGCCAAATCTTTCAGGTTTTCGGTAACATAAAATGTATTCGCAAAATACACCGGCCGTTGGGCACGCTCGGCCGAATTTACAAGCAATTTAATGAGCGTATCGCTAACCAACCCTCCCGGGGGCATATCCGTATCTTTCTCTTTTAACCTTTTTGCGGCTGAGTCACGCATCTTTTCCTGTTGACTCTTACTGATGAACCGGGGCAGACCCTGCTCAATGACATACATCGGATACCATTCCGTATTCAACAAGCTGCGATTGACGATATTTACATCAGTACGGATATGGAGTATTCGCATCAGAATCCACGCCGGGTAAGTATCATTGTCACCGTTGGTTATGAGAATAGCGTTCTCTTCAAGGTTAATAAGCG
>Ga0315539_1002534_pt1 | contig 13147 bp, 10 predicted proteins | sample SalMarSW160150MG_FD_203097 | JGI IMG/M metagenome (GOLD analysis project Ga0315539, IMG submission 203097) | Salt marsh sediment microbial communities from the Plum Island Ecosystem LTER, Massachusetts, United States - Salt Marsh Sediment SW1601-150 ... | reverse complement strand
GCTAAAGCCTTTATGCCATCGGCAAAATCAGAGCCAGCAGGAACGAGACGATGACCCCTGTGAAACCGACTATAGCCAGCAATGGCGTCCAGGATTTGAGCCCTTCGGCTTCGGTCAGCCCGGTCATTTTCACGAATATCCAAAATCCGCTGTCGTTCATCCACGAGCCTATCATCGAGCCGCCTCCGATGGCGGTGGCCAGATACGCGGGGTGATAACCCAACGTCTCCGTCGATGTGACCATTGCGGCAATCATCGCTGACGATGTTATCATCGCAACGGTGGTCGAGCCCTGTGCTATTTTCATCAGCGCAGCGATAAGGGCACCCAATACCAGCAGCATCATACCACTTGCCGGTTGGCCACTGTCACCCTTGAATAGGTTTTCGATAGCCGGGCCAATCTGGGCGGCTTTAAGCATTGCACCGAAGGCACCACCTCCAGCCGTTATCAGGATAATCACACCGCCGCTCATCAATGACACCTCGACAACTTTCGCCAATTGCGCGTTCGTTAGAGCACGTTTGCTCTTTAGCATCCACATGGCAATTGCAGTCGACATAAGCATCGCCAGATTCACATTGCCCAATACGGCGGTTATGCCAACGGCCCGGCTTAAGCCCGAACCCTCAGCGGCGCCCTCGGCCATCGTGCGGACAATTGTATTGGTCGAGACCAGCAGCACAGGTAGAATAATCGGCAGAAGTGACACCAATAGTCCCGGCAGCTGATGGTCTTCGAGCGGCTCCGGCTCAGACAGCTCGCCGCCGAGCGGTTTCATCTGTATATTCATTCGCCGGTCTGCATACCCGGAGAAGAGCATTCCGACGACGGCGGCAGGAAGCGCCACCAACGCGCCAACCATAATCATAACACCGATATCAATGCCAAGGTTGTCAGCCATGATGAGAGGCCCGGGAGTTGGCGGGACAAGAGAGTGGGTAACCACTCCGCCGGCTGCAATGGCCATCGCATATTTCAGGTAATGTTTCTTTGTCCGCCGGTGCATGGACCGCGCCAACGGCACGAGCAGATAGAAAACCGTGTCGAAGAATACCGGGACCGAAAGCACAAAACCGCTGGCCATAAGCGCTGTGGAGCTGCGTTTTTCCCCAAGCAGTGACAGGAAACCTCTAACGATGCGGTCCGCTGCGCCGCTGTCCATCATGCACTTGCCGATGACCACGGCCAGAGCGATGACAATACCGATACTGCCGGCCGTGTTTCCAAATGCCTCGGCCACCCGGCTCATCTTTTCAGTCAAAGCCCCGGGACTAAGAAGACTAACAACCACTGCTGAGCTAATCAATGCGATAAAAGCATTCATCCTCAACCGCGTAATCATAAGTATGACGGTCAGCATGCCGACAACAAGAATTATTAGCGGGTGCAGATTGAACATAATACCGTTTTACCCTCAAATAATAAGACAACGGTCTAAAGTGAGCTAAAGTGTCTATAGTGAAAGTGTAGAAGCTCGTTTGTCGTTCTCGAAACTCGTATCGAAGCTCGAAGCTGGAGGCTGGATGCTAAAAAAAGCGAGTTTCAAGCTTCTATGACAAGCATCAATACGAGCATCGACAACCTTAAACGAAAACTGCACTTTTAGGCACTTCAAACTTTAGGCACTTCAAACTTTAGGCACTTCAAACTTTAGGCACTCTAAACTTTAGGCACTCCAAACTTTAGGCACTCTCAAGATATTTTTGACCAAGCATGGCAGCCCCCTTCATAGATGACTGCTCGTTATGGATATATTCGCAGTCCCTCATCCACTTTGATTTTGCCCGCATCAAAGCGGGATTTGTCGCACCCCCGGTCACGTGAATTACATTTTGAAGGGTCACGCTCTTACCAATCTCTTCCAGGTGTGCTTTCTGATACTCGCATAGTCCTCTGACAATCCCGGCTAATATTTCCTCACGGGTTGTTTGCTGGGTCAATCCCAGCAATTGAGCTTTAAGCGGCTCCTGGCTGTATCGCGAACCCATAAGGTACGGCACATAAGTAACATCGCTTTGGCGCTCGAGCCAGGTCTCAATCACCTCGGGAAGGAAGCTGTCGTAAAACACCTCAACACTCAATTCGCTGCAGAACAAGCTTTTGTACCAGTCCAGCGCCTTTCCTCCGGCATTCATAACATGCAAGGTCAGCCATCGATTCGGTAGCACGTGGGCCCGGATGTTGTAATTAGCAGAGGCCAGACATTTATCAAGACATACCAGATTGATTTCACAGGTGCCGTTTACATTAATTATGTCCCCCGGCTCGTTGATTCCCATCGAATAAGCCGCAAGCACCGCATCATTACCGCCGATCAGTACAGGAGGCTCCTTTCTGAAGCCCAGCTTTTGTGCGAGTGACTTGTTTATTCGGCCGACACTTTCATACGCCGGCACTATTTGCGGCAGTTGGTCAAGTGAGAGGCCAAAGGTTACGGCAATATCCTCATTCCAGGCCAAGTCGTTGCGAACCGTATTGTACAGGGCTGTCAGCGATGCAGACGAGGGGTCGATGGCGAACCGGCCTGTCAGCCAATGAGCAATGTACGTATTGGAATGGCCGAACTTGTAAGTTTTGCCAAAGATTTCGGGACAATTGTCTTTAATCCAAAGAATACTCGCCAGCGAACATCCGCCCGCGACCGGCATATTAGCCGTGGTCTCTAAAAGATGCTCTATTCCAATGGTCTCTATTATGAATTTGGCCTGCTTGCGGGAACGCTGGTCGAGCATTAAGATAGCCGGGTAAAGCGCCTGGCCATCTTTATCCATCGCCGTCAGCCCGGGCGTGGTCCCGGAAAGGGAAACAACATCGACGTCGCCGATAAGGTCCTCCATTTCTTTGCATCCGGCGGCCAAGGCCCTCTTCCATTTGTCCTGTTCGATATCACCAAACAAACCATCGTTATATATATTTACCTTGTACTCTTGCGTGAATTGTCTAACCAGGTTAAGCGCATTATCGACAATCCGAAATACGCCCATCTTCATACTGGTCGTTCCTATATCAACCCCTAATATCGTATTTCTGTTTGCTGTCTTTTGATTTTCGGTTTGAGTCATCACGACCTGCTTGAGAACACCTAAATTATATTTTCACAGGAGACCTTCTTATCGTAAGGCTTCTGCAAAATTGAGGTTAGGCATATATTATTTAAGAAAATCTTTTTTTTGATTTTCTTAAATAATCACCTAACTGATTATTACACAATGACTTAATGTTTGAAAAGAAAAAACAAAAAACGATTTTTTTCTTTTCAAAGTATGCCTAACCTCAATTTTGCAGAACTCATTCTTATCGTATTTAAGGAGATATAAAACCTTCATTGATAATCATCTGCCTGACTTGTTCCCTGTCTTCGTCGGTACAACCTTGTAGTGGATGCCGCGGCTGACATCCCTTGAATCCGACTAAGTCCATGGCAGCCTTAACACCCGCGACGCCCCAGGCCCCTGAAATAGCCTGATTGAGCCGGGCAAGTCTGAAGGCAAGCTCTTTGGCATCATCGTATTCGCCTTGTGTAAATAAGCTATATAGGTCACAGCATGGACCAGGAAGAACATTAGCGAGTGACAGCACGCCGCCGGCAGCTCCCAAATGAAGGGCCGGATAGAAAAAATTGGCAGAACCGGCAAGAACATGAAAATCTGCCGCTGGTTCAAGACGAGCGAGGAATTTGCCCGGCCCCGTTGGAGAGGAATCTTTCATACCCACAATGTTGGGATGCTGTGAGAGTTCCAGAACAGTCTGTGGCGGTATCTCTACCCCGCCTGCAAAGCCCGGAACGTTATAGAGTAATACGGGAATATCTATCGAATCAGCTATTCGCTCGAAGTAACACTGTAGAGTGTCACCGTCGATTTGTTTGGCAAAATAGTTCGGCGTGATAATACTAACATAGTCAAAGCCCATCTCAGCCGCCAATTTTGACTTTTCGATTGTTTGCCTGCTGGATTCACAGCCGGTTCCGACCATAACGACTTTGTTGCCTTTTTCTCCCGCGAAAACATCGAGGACCTGAATCTGCTCCCTGTCGTTTAGGCTCCTGAACTCTCCGTTCGAGCCGAGCGCGAAATAACCGGCAAGGTCGGTCTTACTGAGTTTTCGTAAGTTAAACCTCAGGTCATCGAGCGCAAGTTCATCGGAACGAAACGGCGTCACCACGGGAGCGAAAACCCCCGAAAGCTTCCTCTTGTTTTGTCCCATAGTTTTATCCTTATTAACAAGACTTTTGCAAAACTTCAGTTATCAAAAAAAGAACACGCCTCTCAGAAGTCCGCCCCAGGCGGATATGGATACATACGTGCGTCATCCGGCGCCGCATCGACGGACTTCTTACAGGCGTATCCGCATCACAGTATAATAATCTTGTGTCACTTCGACAATGTTTCCTTGCCGGCTTTTAATGTTTCGACGATTGCATCGACGTCAAACACGCAGCCGCCCCGCGTGCCTCCGCCAATCTCCTGCATGGCGGCCCACAAGCGCGTGTCATCCGGAAGACCTGGATGAGGGGCCAGGTCGGACCGCAACGAACGTTCAGCCAATATTTTTGTGCCAAGCTCTACACTTCTCTTGTCCGGTGGGGAGTCGGCGTCTCCAATCAAATCAACACTTCCTTCCATATTATTACAGTCAATAATAATTTGAATGAGGTCACCGTCCAGTACCTTTCCAATCGGCCCGCCCGCCAATGCTTCCGGCGCTGTGTGTCCGATACAAGCGCCGGTACTAACGCCGCTGAACCGCCCATCGGTAATGACCGCAACATCCTTTCCCCAGGAAAGATGCTTCAGCGCACCCGTAACTTCCAGTATTTCCTCCATTCCGCTTCCCATTGGGCCTGCGCAAATAAGCACAATGACATCGCCGGGCTGAATAGCATTTCCTTTTATGGCCTGTATGGCGCTGCGCTCTGAGACGAACACACGAGCAGGACCAACCTTGTGATACAAACCTTTAGCATCCAGCAGCGACGGGTCGATAGCGGTACTCTTAATGACCGAGCCTTCCGGGGCGAGGTTACCCTGCGGCAGTGTCATAGTGCAAGTCAGGCCGCGTTCACGAGCTCTTTCAGGACTCATTATCACTTCACCCGGCTCGATACCGTCTTTTTGATAAAGCACCTCCCGCAGCCGCTTTCGGCGTTCCGACCCTTCCCACCAGTCGAGCAGCTTGCCTAAAGGCTCACAAGACACCGTCCGGCAATCCAGGTCTAAAAGGTCCAGAGACCGCAATTGCAGCATTACTTCGGGTACACCGCCGGCCAGAAAGACGCGTACAGTCGGATGTCCTACCGGCCCATTGGGCAGAACGTCAACAAGACGCGGCACCCCTTGAGTGACCTTCTTCCAGTCTTCGAGCCCCGGACGTTTCAATCCTGCTGCGTATGCAATCGCAGGAATGTGTAACAGCAGATTCGTAGAACCGCCAAAAGCCGCATAAACAACCATCGCATTACGCACCGATGCATCGGTTAGAATATCTTTCATAGTCAAGCCGCTTTTGTGCATCCGCACGAGCGCTTTGGCTGAACGGCGCGCTATGTCCAGCCAGATTGCCTGGCCGGAGGGCGCAAGCGCGGAATGCGGCAGGCTCATGCCCAAAGCCTCTGCGACAACCTGAGATGTCGCCGCAGTCCCAAGGAACTGACAGCCGCCGCCAGCACTCGCACACGTTCGGCAGGTCATCTGCCTGGCGTATTCCAGCGTCACTTCCCCGTGGGCAAAACGCGCCCCGATGGATTGTATCTTGCCCAGGTCCTCACCATCGGCAGGTGGAAGAGTCACTCCCCCCGGCACCACCACGGACGGCAGCTCACGCATAGTGGCCAATGCCATCATCATTGCCGGCAGCCCCTTGTCACAAGTCGCTATACCAAGCACTCCTTTTCGCCTCGGTAAGCTGCGGATGAGCCGCCGAAAAATCATCGCGGCATCATTACGGTAAGCCAGACTATCCATCATCCCTGCGGTGCCCTGGGTCCGGCCGTCACATGGGTCCGTGCAAAAGCCCGCAAACGGAATACAGCCGAGATTTCGCAGCTCTTCCGCCGCCGCCTGCGCCAGCAGGCCAAGCTCCCAGTGCCCGGAGTGATACCCTAAAGCCAGGACAGTGCCGTCACCTGCACGAATCCCGCCCTGGGTACTTATCAGCAGAAACTGCTCCTGGGCCGTCTTGGCCGGCTCCCACCCCATGCCAGCATTCTGACTCATTCCAAAGATATCACCGCTTGGAGCATCGACAAGAAGACTATCGGTTAAAGGAAGATTTCCTTTTGGCCCCGCCGCGTTTGTAGTAACCTCGTAAATGCCGTCGTCTTTACTATCCAGAATATCTTCGAGCCTTGTCCCGTTTGGCATAAAGTGCCTCCTTTCAATAATGAGTAAAAGGCTTCTGCAAAATTGAGGTTAGGCATACTTTGAAAAGAAAAAATCGTCTTTTTTGACTTTTTCTTTTCAAACAGTAAGTTATTGTTTAATAAGCAGTTAAGTAATTTCTTAAGAAAATCAAAAAACATATTTTCTAAAATAATATATGCCTAACCTCAATTTTGCAGAACTCAATAATGAGTTATCCATGCGCATAGTCTAACAGTTACCGTTACTTTTACCAGCATTTCATTGCAGAGGCCGGCTGCCTTTGCGTTGTTATTAGCCGCCCCCGTACCCGACAAATTTGGACACGATTACCTACACGTATGACCCGGCCGGCAGGCGCATCAGAAAATTAGGGACCGCCATTCGTGACTGTCCCTAATTTGAAAAGGATTGCATAAATGAAGTGTAATCTGTTATAATGAGAGTAAGAGCATCTTACATCTCCATATCTTAGAGTTTATAAGAGGAGAGAAAGTATGAGTGGGAAAAAAACTACAGGAATATTCTTTATTGCTGGTATATTGGTTTTGTTAATGGAGACTGGCGCGAGTGCTTTTTCCATCGTTGGCTGGGGCGACCAACTTGTCAATACCGATTTGAATCGCCAAAAGATTGTGGCTATCTCTACCGGTGGATTTCACAATTTAGCCTTAAAGGCAGATGGTTCAATCGCAGGCTGGGGTCTGAACAACCTCAGCCAAGCCTTTCCACCGGATGGCAATGACTATGTGGCTATTGCTGCTGGAAACTCACACAGCTTGGCGCTGAGGTCGGATGGTACGATTGCGTGCTGGGGTTTTTCATACGAATGTAAGTCTATACCAGAGGGCAACGATTATGTGGCTATAGCTGCCGGAGATGACCATAGCCTGGCATTAACTATTGACGGCAGAATCGTGGCCTGGGGACAAAACTACTTTAACTTAATTGATATGCCGGATGGTACCGATTTTGTGGCGATAGCCGCCGGGGAAACTCACAGCCTGGCACTTAAGGCGGACGGAACAATAGTTGCATGGGGCGGTAATGAGTTCGGCCAGGCAAGTCCACCAGACGGGAATCGCTTCATTGCCATTGCATCAGGCGAGCATTTTGGCTTAGCCATAAAAGCAGATGGAAGTATTGTAGGTTGGGGTCAGAATGACTATGGCCAGGCAAGTCCGCCGGATGGCAATGACTATGTGGCCATAGCTGCCGGAGACACATACAGCCTGGCGCTCAGGTCAGATGGGACACTCGTCGCCTGGGGACGTGACGATTCAGGGCAGAGCAGTCCACCGGATGGCAACGATTTCATTGCAATTGATGTGGGTATTTCTTGTAATCTGGCGCTGAAATCTGACGGCACGGTTGTTGCCTGGAATAATCCGACGGCCATTCGAAAGACGGCCCCTGTAGATATGAATGACTACGTCTTGACGGTTGCCGGACTTGTCCATAGCCTCGCATTGACATTAGATGGAAAGATCGTGGGCTGGGGTTTGGATGGATATGGTCAGGCGAGTCCACCCGACGGGAATGATTATATAGGCCTTGCAGCCGGAGGACTTCACAGTTTAGCATTGAAAGCAGACGGCACGATTGTGGGGTGGGGATGGGATAAACACGACCGAACCAGTCCGCCGGATGGCAATGACTATGTAGCTGTCGCAGCTGGAGGTGGTTATAGCTTGGCCCTGAGGTCAAATGGGAAGCTTGTTGGCTGGGGCCTTAACAGTTACGGCCAAGCCGAACCGCCCGATGGGAACGACTTCGTTGCTATGGCTGCGGGGGCAATCCATGGCCTCGCATTGAGGTCAGACGGTAGCATTGTGGGGTGGGGCAAGAACAACTACGGCCAAGCCAGCCCGCCAGAGGGCAGCGATTTTCTGGCTATTTCAGCCGGAGTTGATTATAGTCTTGCATTGAGAACAGACGGCAGCATTATAGGGTGGGGGCGCAATCACTATGCTCAGGCCAGTCCGCCAGAGGGAGATGGTTTTATTGCTATTGCCGCAGGTTACTTGCATGCTATTGCCCTGCAGGTGGACGGCACCATCGTAGCCTGGGGTGATAATGATTATGGCCAGGCCGACTCTATTCCTGGCAACAATTACACAGCTATTGCAGCAGGAGGTTATCACAGTCTGGCGCTAAAGACCCGGGAAGGAATCAATGGGATCAGTCCTGACAATTAATGACCAGCCGGTAGAGAACAGTCCACGGGATGCCTTATGGCAAAGACAGTCCTTGGGACTCCTTACGGAGAAATCAGCCCGTCGGGGTGCTCGCCTCGGCGCTCGTCGGGTCAAAGGCGCCCCGCCGTAGCCCGCCGCAGCCCGGAAGCCAGAAAACAGAATATAGAAGCCAGTCCACATGATGCCTTTCGGCAGATGCCTTACGGCAAAGACAGAGAGCGTCCGGCAGAGTGGCAAAAGCACAAAGACACAGAGAAGGCAAATAATAGATTGCAAGACTTTCTTTTATTCGGAACAACAATAAAGTTTGTGCATGTGAACACATTCACAAACTCCAATAAACTTTTTCTTTATAAACGCTAAATCTAAAGCAGTTGACGTAGAAAGTTTATAGTCATTTGCAGTAGTCTATGATTATTACATTAGCACCTTCGAATATGACCCGGCCGGCAGGAGCATCAAAAAGAATGTTGTTGGTAGTTACATAGTCAAATACGTCTATGATGGCGACCACGTTATCGCTGAATACGATGACAGCAGCCTCTTACGCAAATACATCTATGGTGCCCGCGTCTGGTACAGCGATTATGATAGTGTAACACTCCTAAGACCAAGGCTTAGGTATCCAGCTTCGGCCACACAGGAAACTCTTCTAAAGTTTTGTCGGCCTGTGTACCGAATAAATCAAGAATGGCAACAATACAAATTAATCTTCTGTCCGAGCGCGAGATTCAAGACATACACGATGCGAGCATAACAATCCTTCGGGACGCCGGCGTTATGGTGCATCACGAGGAAATATTGCAGCTCCTGGGCGAGGCTGGTGCAAAGGTAGTCCAAGACCACAAGATAGCACGTCTTCCAGAGAAGCTCGTCATGGACGGCATCGCACGGGCCGGCAAAAAATACAAAATCTATGGCCGGGACAAGAGCCGGACCGCTAATTTCGGATACGGCGAGCTCATTCTAATGTCAAGTCCCGGACAATTCGGCTGGATAGATGTAAAGACCGGCCAGAGACGGCCTGCAGCTATCCAGGATGTTAGGGACGCAATTCGTCTTGGAGATGCCCTGGACAACATCAGCATCGTCGGCACAATGGCCCAGCCGGATGAGGTCTGCGAGAAATATCGAGATGTCTTTCTCACCGGCGAGCTGGTCAAGGCAACCACGAAACCAACCCGCTGCTGGGTTCGCAACGGAGCGACGGCCCGCTACATTTTGGAAATATACCGCACAGTCGCAGGTGGCGATGCTGCACTGCGGGCAAATCCAATGGTCGAAGCCTTTCTCGAACCCATTAGTCCGCTGCAGTTGCCTAAGGACGGGCTCGATATAGTCAAGGAATTCGTGCAGGCGGGACAGCCCGTCAGTATCGGCCCGATGGCGATGACCACCGCAACGGCTCCGGCAACATTGGCTGGCACGCTGGCACAGGAAAATGCCGAGATATTGGCAGGCATTGTCGTGACGCAATTGCTGGCGCCGGGCACGGCAGTAACCTATGGCGGAATCCCGCACATTATGGATCCGCGAACAAGCATCTGTTCATTCGGCTCGCCGGAGCAGGGACTAATGGCTTTAGCGATGACTCAGATAGCACATTTCTATGGCTTTCCCATTTACATCAATGTTGGTCTGACCGATGCGAAAGTGCCCGACGCTCAGGCAGGTATCGAAAAAGCAAGCACGATGCTTTTGGGTGTCCTGTCAGGTGCCGATACTTTTGGTCACTGCGGCATTTGTGGAACCGACCATGCCGGCAGTCTGCTGTGGCTGGCTTTCGACAACGAGCTTATGAATTACATCAAGCGAATCGCACGTGGTTTCGAGGTAAATGCCGGGACACTGGCCACCGACGTTGTCAAGTCGGTAGGCCCGGCCGGAAACTTCCTGGCCGAACCACACACGGTCGAACACTTTCGCAAGGAACTCTGGCTGCCCGACCAAATATGGACACGACAAAGCTATGAGGGTTGGCAGGCTCAAGAAGCTGCCTCATTCGCAGATCGGCTCGCCGAACATGTCAACAGCATCTTAACAACACACACCCCGCAGTTACTTGATGAAGCTCTGTCCCGGGAGATCGACCGTATTGTCAAATCTGCCGAGCACGAGCTCGGATAAGTCTTGACGGATGCTCCCAATGTGGTATCTTTGGCAAAAAGTTTGACTACCCGGATACTTCCTTGACCACCTTAGAAGTCAAGCACGGTATAATCTATTCGGAAGCCGTTCACTTATTGTTTAGGAAGATACCGGGCGAATTCCAGGAAGAAGTAAACAAGGTTTTTCAGACTTAATTAGTTCCTGTTGCGGAAACAGTATTTGTCATTCCCGCGAAAGCGGTAATCCAGTTTTTCGCTCTGGACCCCTGCTTTCGCAGGGGTGACATCATCGGTTTTTATTTTCCGCAACAGAAACTTATTAGTACCCCGAGAATCCACGGGAGAAAGAGCATTGTGACATGATGAGGTCGCTGAGCCATGAAGAGCTGTTGCAATTGAAGCGCTGGAATACACCAACGATTTACAATGGCTGGGAGCAGATCACTAAACACGACCGCACAAAGGGGTGCATGAATCTGGAAGAGACTCGTGACTTCATGCCTCAAATGGGGCCGATGATCGGCTATGCCGTTACGGTTGTCATCGAGCCCGGCAATCCTGACCATACCCGGAACAGGCCGGATGCCTGGAAGGCTTACCAAGAGTACGTGGCCGGCGTGCACGGACCAAAAATCGTTGTGGTTCAGGACTTGGATAAACCCAATTGTGTTGGTTCATTTTGGGGAGAAGTCAACGCGAATGTGCACAAAGCACTGGGGTGCGTCGGCACTATCACGGACGGTGCCGTAAGGGACATTGATGAAATGTGCAATGCGGGCTTCAAAGCAATCGCGCGAAGGATGTGCGTTGGGCACGCATACAGCGTGCCTGTGCGATGGGGCGGCGAGGTAGAGGTCTTCGGCTGTAGAATCAGTGAATGGGACCTCATCCATGCCGACAAACATGGTTTCCTAATCATTCCACAGCAGGAGCAGAAGTCCTTGTACGAGGCTGTCTGTTTCATGGATGCCAATGAATGTCGGACAATGATTGCCGCCGCCCGGAACACCACTGGAAAACCGATTGCCCGGATATTACGCGAACTAAATGATGCCGGGAAGGCATTCAAGAAAAACGCCGCGGAGAAGTTTCATCGAAAGGGGGAATAGTAAGCATGAGAATTGTCGTGCTTGATGGTCATACGTTAAATCCCGGAGACCTGAGCTGGGCCGGGCTGCATGAGCTTGGCCAATGTCACATTCACGACCGCACATCGCCGGGCGCCATTGTTCGAGGCGCGCAAGAAGCAGAAATCGTATTAACCAACAAAACGCAATTGTCCAAAGAGACCATTGAGCAATTGCCAAAGCTCAGATACATCGGCGTATTAGCAACCGGATATAACGTCGTCGATGTCAAGGCGGCATCTCAACAGAACATTTGTGTCACCAATATACCGGCCTATGGTACGGTTTCAGTGGCCCAAATGGTATTTGCCCACCTGCTGAACTTGACCCAGCATGTCGCCGAGCATTGGCAATCCGTTCAGACGGGCACCTGGAGCCGGAGCCAGGATTTCTGCTACTGGAATTTTCCGCTGGTTGAGCTGGCAGGCCTGACTATGGGCATCATCGGGCTGGGCCGAATCGGCCAAACAACGGCAAGGCTCGCATTGGATTTTGGGATGAAGGTCATATATTTCGATGTAGAAAAGTCGATAACTCCGCAGGTCAACGCCCAGGCCGTGGATTTAGACACGCTATTCCGGGAAAGCGACGTGGTGAGTCTGCATTGTCCCTTGACCGATTCCAACTATCGACTGGTCAACGAGCAACGGCTGCAACTGATGAAACCAACGGCCTTTCTCATCAATACCAGTCGTGGTTCGCTGATTGATGAGAAGGCACTGGCCGATGCGCTCAATACCGGCAAAATCGCCGGTGCAGGATTGGACGTTTTGAGCCGGGAACCACCTGAAGCTGATAACCCCTTGTTGAAGGCGAAGAATTGTTACATAACTCCACATATTGCCTGGGCGACCAGGGCAGCTCGTCAGCGCCTGATGGATATTGCACTAACAAACATACAGGCGTTCCTGAACGGCAGGCCTCAAAATGCAATCTCTAAGATATTAACCTAAAAAGGATTTGACTTAGCTAACGGTCTTTACTAACCGTAACTGGTTTTATGTAACTTCGCACAAACAATTTAGTTAACAAACTTTCAAGATTTTGGGCGCCTATGGGTTGTTAATAGAGATTTAGGGCAGCTAAGACCGTGTCGAGATTTGGAGTGGAGTCATTCATAAGGACAACACAATGGACCACAAGACTGTAGAATGTTGATTCGTTGTTGAATATCTCCCAATAACGGCTATAATAGCCGACTGACAACCTGATGACACTGATGGTACGTGAGTGCATCACAGATGATACGGATCCTTATTACTTAGGAATGACGATGGAACAAGGATTGTTGTTTCGCATTGAGAACCAAAGCACAAAGAAGCAGCATTTGAAAACACCTCAAGGGTATCGTG
>Ga0315539_1002529_pt1 | contig 13160 bp, 9 predicted proteins | sample SalMarSW160150MG_FD_203097 | JGI IMG/M metagenome (GOLD analysis project Ga0315539, IMG submission 203097) | Salt marsh sediment microbial communities from the Plum Island Ecosystem LTER, Massachusetts, United States - Salt Marsh Sediment SW1601-150 ... | reverse complement strand
CATCCCCGTAGATGCAGGGAATCTCCCTGGCGCGCAGCGCCGAGATGACCTGGTGGTCGAGGTCAATCACCAGGTAGGAGAGGTTGCGCCGCTCCAGGACCCTGGCTAGGCTGCTGCCGACCCGACCGTGCCCGCAGATTACGGCGTGCCCCGATAGCTCCCGCCGTGGGCTCAGCCCGCCTGGGTCAGGCCGCCTGGCTACCAGCCGGTTAAATCCTTCCCTCTGGCTGAGGCGGCGGTAGAGGAAGGAGGCAAAGCTCAGGGCGAATGGGGTCAGCAGCATGGTGATGATGGCGCTGGTCACGGTCAGGGAGTAAAGGTATGAGGAGATGATGCCGGATTGGGTGCCCATTCCCGCCAAGACGAAGCTGAACTCACCTATCTGGATTAGCCCCAGGCCGACAAATAGGGTTGTTTTGGGGCTGTAGCCAAAGAACCAGGCTATAGCCGCGCAGATAGTAAATTTGGCCACGATTATGACCGCTATTATCGCCGCCAGCGCCGTCCCGTTGGCCATGACAAAGTTGGGGTTGGCTAGCATGCCCAGTGAGACAAAGAAGATGGCGCCAAAGATGTCGCGCAGGGGGACAATATCGGCGAAAGCCTGGCGGGCAAAGGCTGACTGGCTGATTAATAAGCCGGCAATAAAAGCACCGACCGCCGCCGAGAGGCCGAAGAAGTAGGCCCCAAAGGCGGCCGCTAAACCCAGAGCAACCACCGTCAGCAGGAATAGCTCCTGGGAACGTGCCCCGGCCACCCGCCTCAGTAGCCAGGGCAGTCCCCACATGCCCATGGCTAGCATTACCCCGACAAAGAGCACCGCCTTGAGGATGGCTACCCCCAGGGGCAACCATATTTCCCCGCCGGTTCCGCCTATAGCCGGCAGGATTATCATCAGCGGCACCAGGCTTAAGTCCTGCACCAGCAGAATACCAATCATTACCCGACCGTGCCCGGAGTCGAGTTCGCCCCGTTCCATAAGGGTTTTGAGCACAATCACGGTGCTGCTGAGGGCAATGATAAAGCCAAAGAAGATAGCCCTGACCAGCTCCCAGCCTAGCAGCTTGCCCACAGCTAAGCCCACCGCCGCCGTGAGCAATATCTGGGCAATGCCGCCTAAAACGGCTACTTTACCAATTCGCCTCAGTTCACTTAAGGAAAACTCAAGCCCCAGGGTGAACAGGAGCAGAATTACCCCGATGGTAGCAAGGGTTTCGATTGTTTCCAGGTCTTTGACTAGGCTGAAGCCATAGGGGCCGATGGCGATGCCCCCCACCAGGTAGCCTATAATGATGGGCAGCCTCAGCCAGCGTGCCAGTATGCCCCCGGCTATAGCCACGGCTAAGACGATGATGAGGTCAAGAGCCAGCCCCAACTCTTCCATAGGTAGTCCCTTATAGTCCCTTAATGGTGAAAATAGGGCAGCATATCTATTCTAACATATATAAGCGATTTAGCTTCAGGTGGTACTTTTTAGTACCACCTTGTTGTTTATAGTGGTGAAAAGTTCGTTAGCAAAAATGTTAGCAAATGGCGAGGGGGGCGAGAGTAGGCCGTGCAGGTCTCGAACCTGCGACACCCTGATTAAGAGATTGAAGATGCTCTTGGCAGCCCTTTTCAACAAGTGAGTTTCAATCCCATCCTATCAGCGACCATCTTTGTCTTCGTACCTTATAGTTATATAAATTACTGCTCCATGCTATCCAGTATGTTGGTAAAATGTTGGCAAGCGGCCGTCTACAGTTTGCTCATTTCGGGTTACACAATCCAAGCTCTTGTTACCTTCGGGGTACATCGTCGACTTTTACTTAGGTCAGTCTCGATGCACCACGCTTTCGCCAAACATAGAAGTAGAGCAGTAACAATACAGCCACTATAGCAGCGATGATGCCCCCGATAAGCCACCAGTTAAGTCCTGCCTTAACCACAAATGTACCCGGTAGACCATTAAGATCTACCGTATAGGTCCCAGCAACAATCTTAGAGGTAGTAAAGGTTACCCCCTCACTGGCACCGCCAGCTAGAGTAACACTCTTGGTAGTTACTACTACATTATTTATCTTAAGGATGACTTCATAGGTGCTGGTATTGTCACCAGTGTTGGTAACTAGGGCACTTATGGTTACACTTTCGCCAACCTTAACTTCGGCTGGAGATATAGACAGGGAGCTAATGGTGAAAGCGACTGGTGCTTTGACCACTACCGTACCTGATTGGCCATCAACGGATACACTATAGGTTCCAGCAACATCTTTCGATGTGATGAAGGTTACCTCCTCGCTGGCACCACCAGCTAAAGTAACACTTTCAATAGCCACCACTACATTCTCTAGTTTAAGAGTTGCTCCATAGGTGCCGGCGCTGTCACCAGTGTTGGTAACTAGAACACTGACAGTTATAGTTTCGCCAACCTTAACTTCGGCTGGAGATATGGACAGGGCGCTGACAGTAAAAGTAGCTGGCGTTCCCATGGTGGTAAAGTTGTTTTCTTCAGATGCCGCCTTATTACCGGCGCTATCCTTGGAAATAACGCAGAAATAATATAGACAGCACGGTTTTAGATTGGTCAGCTCAACTTCGTGGGAGAGAACCAAGTTTTCGTCCAGGGGTGAGAACGTGTGCTCGCTGGCCCAAGTTTCTGCCTGGCTGGTGCTGCGCTCATCGGTTATCCATTTAATGATAATGCTGGTCTTGGTGCAATCGGAACATTCAATATTGGAGATGACCGGGGGTCTAGTGTCACCTCCACCCCCACCCCCGCCGCCACCGCCGCCGCTTGAACGTACTGTAGGCCCGTCGTGGCTGTCAATATCACCGGTGGCATCATCAATGCCATCGCTGGCGGCAAACTGGAAGGTATGACTGCCCAGACCAAGGTAGGTACCGGCAACAGTATATTCATAGTCCTTACCGTCAGCATAATCTGTATCTCCTGGGTCAACCTCGGTCATGTCTTGAGGAGTCCCGCTGTCAATAGTAATGGTGATGGACATCGGGACATCATTATCATCATCGGCATAGACCACGGAGTAGGTAAAAGCAGTGGAGGCGTAACCGGAAGTAGGGCTTACTGTACCATCGGAGAGGACAGGTGCTATGTTTGATGCCTTAATTGTGCTAACCGCCGTATCAGCCGAGCTATCAACGGTTCCATCATTTACCACCAGGTTAAAAGTATATGTGTCAGCCACCGTCGGAGTGAAGGTAGGGTTCACTGCTGTTGGGTCGGACAGGATAACAGCGGGGCCATCTGTTTGCGTCCAGGAGTAGTCAAGGTCGTCATCATCGGCGTCTGAGCTGCCGCTTCCGTCGAGCATAACGGGTGTACCTATGAGCGCCATTTTGTCAGGGCCGGCATCGGCCACAGGCGGGCTGTTTTGCACAGTAGGTCCGGTATGAATACCAGTATCGCCAGTAGCCGAAACAACACCGTCGCTGGCGGCAAAACGGAAGGTATAGGTAACACCCTTTGCCAGCCCGCTGGTGGTGTACTTATAATCCTTACCATCGGCATAATCCGTATCTGCCGGGTTCATCTCAGTCATATCTTGAGGTGTGCCACCATCAATAGTCACCGTAATAGATATCGGGGCATCATTATCAGCATCGGTATAGGTTACCGAATAGGTGAAGTCGGTAGTAACATAGCCCAGGTCTGGGGTTACCCCACCATTGGATAGCACTGGCAGAGTACCGGCTTCCTGGTTAGCGGCATAAACCGAGCAGGGCAATAATGCAAATATCAGTAATGCCCCGATAATCAGGGTCTTGATTCTGTCCCTAAGCGGAGACATGTTGATACCCCCTTAAAAGACCAAAAGCCCTACCAAAGAAGCTCATGTACTTTCCCCCAGAATGGTGAGCGTTGAACCTCCCCCCACTCCTTCTAAAGCGCTGAGTACTACCTCTAGGTAAAGGTCCAGGTAACCTCCAGCAGGTATGGCTACGCCCGTATCAACACTGCTGGCATTACCATCTGCTGATAATACATCATCAACTATATTGACATCATTAGTACCAGTGTCCACCAGCTCGTAGTTCTCGGACGTTACCACACCATTTTCCCAATTTGTTATGCTGAGCCAAACCTGGAGATCTCCCCCCGAGTTGTTCCAGAGTCTCACCACTGGTTCACTGGCAGTGCCAGAGAGTATTTGGTGGTTAGGAGAACCATCAAGGTTATTAAACGGCGTGGAAACTGTGGCGTTAGTTAAACCCGGAGGAAACACGATTTGGCTTACAGGGTCATTATCGGTTTTGCCCACGATATTTATTGCCGTTGACGTAGTGGAATAGGTGATATCCAGAGTCTCCCAGTAGAAACTGTAGTACCAATCGGGATCCAGATAAAAAGTGCAATCGTAGTCCATGTGCATATCCAAGCGAAACAGCCCGTTGGGGCGATTAGTATTCGTTCCCCAGCTGTTTAACATAATCCAGTAGTCGTTGCTATCGCCGTCCTCATCATTATAACCAACGCACAGAACGGCATGACCAAGGGCATTGGGGCCAGGGTTGGTATGACCGCAGGAAAAATCCGGGTTCCAGATGGCACTCTCTGGTTGGTTCAACCAAAAACTACGGAAGTTGTCCCAATCATCACCAGTAGCCAAAAAGTAGCTAAACCAGACCGCCTTGTCCTGGTCGAGAATATCCATGATGTTGGCGATGGCGGTAGCTTCACCCACCTCCTGAGTAGTGATTGTCTCTTCCTCGATGTAAGTGATAGCGTAGTAAGGGGTGGTGGAAATATTACCAGCAGGTACACTGGTAGACCCAGCACTACATAGAAGGCCGCCGTCCTGCCAGCTAGCATTGGTATTTGACCAGGGGATAGCCTTTCCCGTGCTAGCGTAAAAATTTGCCAGGCCTGTTAACCAGCCTCCGCAACAGGCCCAATTCGTACCGCTCCCTCCGTTATAGTTGGAGTTAAGGTATTGTATTGATAGCCGGTCTTCGATTCCATTCTGGACATCAAGGGCAATCTCCATAACCCCGGTGCCAGCCCAGGCCCAGCAGTTGCCGCAGCTTCCCTGATCGCGCTCATCCGGGTCGTATTGCAAATGGTCAAGAAGGTTAAGCGAACCCATCGGGCTTGGAAGCTGAACTCCTGACACAGACATAGGGGCCGTAGGCGCACTATTGTAAGCTTCTACCCATCTCTGAAGGTTCTCCGGGGAGAGTTTCATGATGGTGCATTGCTGACACTCGTCGCAAGGCTCACCCTCATCTCCCCGGGCCACTCCATTGAGCAGACCATTGATTGGGCTGGCAGCTATCAGAATCAGCATTGCCAGGGCAATAACTATAAACTTAAGTCTTGTCATCTCATTATCAAACCCAAATTTTGGCCTGTTTTCCTTACCCTCCTCTGGCTCTCCTCCTTGTCAGTAGGACTGCCAGCAGTATGACAATAATGACTCCCAGGATAACTGCGATTATGTTGTCCTTAATAAAGTCTAACGCCGACGACGGTGAACCTGATTGTTCCGGCGGCGGCGACTGTGGGCCTGTCTCTTCCGGTGGCGCCGGTGGACCTGTCTCTTCCGATGACGCGGGTGGACTCCCCTCTCCCAGGACTACCACTGAGACCGGAATGAGCATACCTGAGTAGACATTTCCTCCGCTAACCGTGTCCTTGAATATGATGTATGTCCTTCTCTCGGCGGAGTGACCGGTCTGGCAGGCTTCTTCGGAGGTTACCCCCCACACCCCCGGCGCGGCATCAGCCGGTATTTTTACACTGACAGCAAAGACTATGTTCTCCCCCAGTTTGATGGTATACTCCTCAGGCTCAATAGTAATCCAGGAGGTGATGTCCATCCTCTCATCATCCCCCTCCACCCTGTTGTAGTACGTAGACCAGTAGCCTGACCTTTCCTCGGCGTCAGTTCCCTGCAGGGTTATCTGTGCCTGTATAGTCTCGCCGGGGTGTCCCTCCAGGTCGCAAAGCAAGAGGCGGTCGACCGCCGTCGCCAGTGCCACCGAGGGCAGGCTAAACAGCAGCCCCGCCAGTAGTAAAAATGCTACCAGCTTGATAAAAAGCCTTTTAGCCATCAGACCTCAAAGCCGGTTTATGGGGTACTCCCCAGAACGGTAAGCAGTGAACCTCCCGACAATCCAGGTGTAGTGCTGAGGTCTACCTCTAGATAAAGGGCCTTGTATGCTGCACTAGCTATGGTTTGGTTCGTAACAACCATGTAGGCACCACCATCTGGCGATAATACATCATCAACTACGGCGACAGTAGTATCAGTAGTGTCCACCAGTTCGTAGTACTCAGCTACAACTACTCCACTCGTCCAATCTGATACCTGGAGCCAAACCAGGAGCTCTCCCGCCGAGTTGTTCTTGAGTCTCGCCACCGGCTCACTGTTACTGGGATCGAGTACTTGCCAGTCAGGAGGAGGAGGATCGGTGGCGGGATCCCAATCAGTGAAATTAAACGGCCAGGAAACTGTAGTCCCCGGCTGAGCCGGAGGAAACCCGATAATGTCTACAGCATCATCAGTGTGTTTGCTCACGATTTCTATTGTGCCCGAAAATGTTGAAGCACCCTGACCAGCTTCATTGGTAGCCAGGGCTGCCACCGGCACTAACATGGTTACTACCAGGGCCAGGGCAATACTCAGGGTTAAGATTCTCTTTTTCACGTTATAAACCTCCCTTTATTTTTAACGGTGATTTTAAATATTTATACTTTTCTATAGGCACCTCCTCTGCTAGTTAATTTGCCGCATGATGTACGGCTTCAGCCAGCTGTCCCAACACTCATCACAAAATCAAATCATTCTCGGCTGCGATAAAAAAAGCACCGGCGACCACCTATCACTTAGCGGTTCCGGTGCCCTTCTTCATCCCATGATTCCTGAGCAAGCACTATATTTTAACTTCCGGTTCAAGCGAATACTTCATATATGAACCAAGCATCCTGCGGCTTGCATTCTAATAGTTCATTTGTGAATTGTCAATATACCTCAAACAATAACGTCATTCAATGGCGTTGACAGCACCCTTGGAATTGCCCTATGATATTCTCTTGTGTGTCCCATGAAAGCCAGCTAGAAAGGTGTAATAAGAATATGGAAAGATTGATAGAAATAGACCACGAGGATACTATACTGAGCACCTTTATTCTATTCGTGCAGACTGCGCAGGCAGTATTGAAGTATGCAGACGCCTATTTGTACAGAAAAACGCGTCTGTCGGTAAGCAAGTTAATAGTTCTGCAAGCCCTAGCTAGCAATAGCGAGGGTATGATGCCTTCTGAGATAGCGAGGTGGACGAGTACGGAGCGGCACAATATCACGGCGCTAGTCGGCCGCATGAAGAAAGACGAGCTGGTCACCGCCGAGCGTAACAGCAGCAACAAGAGACTCGTGAATATCAAGCTGACGGACAAGGGACGGGAAGTTTTTAGCCAAGTTATGCCGGTGGCGCAAGAAGTTGTCAACCAGGTGATGTTATCAATCACTGAAGGTGATGCAGCGCTGCTCAAAGAAAAGCTAACAATCCTGAGGCAAAACGCACACCATGGCTTAGAAGGTTCTGTCAATCGTGCAACGCTGGCTCATTGAACAATTTGGACCTTTGTTACCTAAATAGCTCTCGCTTGCCACAATGCTTGCAGGTGAAAATAATCCCACCTTGGGTGCTATCGAGCCTTTTATTCCAAGGCACATTACCCTTGACAAAGCGCCCTCTATCCCTACGTTCTGCCATCGGCTATCCATTCCTATATGTTTACAGGGTATCCGTTTACACCCTCGCCCGAGATTTCCTGTGTGCCCTGGACGATATCTCTTTCCATTTCTCTGGATTTGCCTTCCGCCACGCCACACACTTCTTTCGATACTCTGCCTTCTCTTCTAGGCTTAGACTCCTGTAGTAGTGTTCTCTTCTATACCGGCTGCACTCTCTACAGAACTTCCGGTAGCCTGGTGGGCGTGGCTCGCCGCATCGCTCACACCTCCTCATATCGGCAACAAGTGATGGTATCTGTCTAACCTGCTCCTCCGAATAAAGCCAGTGACCCCCGGGCTTTGTCGGGTTGATGATACCCTCTTTTCTTAGCTGGATGAGCCACTCGACTGAGTATCCCAGCTTAACCGCAACCGTGTTTTCAGGTAAGAATGTAACTCGTAATGGGCTGTATTTAGCTAAAATCTGCCTCACTCCCTCATGGCTTATGCCAAACATCCGCCCAAGCTGCCGGAGGCTCTTACCCTTGTTTCTCTCGCGGATGAGTAGCTCTATATCGGATGAGACTCTATTCATTTTTTGCATGTTCCACAGTCTTTTGCATAGCCATAGTGCAGTCAGGCTCCCCTAACCGGAGGGGTTGGAGATCATTTAAGCTGCTAGGCAGAAAAAGATTAAAACGTCCTGCAGCACCCTGATTTCCCCTGGCAGAGCCCGCCTTTACCAGTTTATTCTCTAGGTAATCCCAGTTCACCTAAAGCAATTAAGTTCTTTTGAATCTCTGATGTCCCAGTTATAATAGTTGCTCCAATGGATGCCAGGTATAGGTGTGCAAACCACCCATGTAAAGGGGCTAAGTTCCCCCTCTCGTCAAGCTGACCGTACAATCCTAGCAACTGCGTAGCAACACTTGCCGCACGCTTAAGTAACTCGCTGCTATATAGCCTGGATATAGCCGCATCCTGAACTGTAGCCATCCCCTTATCTTGCAGCCAAGCTACTCGATAGCAAATCAAGCGTCCAATCTCAGCCTCTATTGCTAATTGGGCTAACGTGTGTCTGCTGTTTGACCTATGCCTTTCGGGGGTAGCCTTTATATAATTTACAAGTCTGTCAATCATGCTTTTCACCACCGCCACCGGGGCAATTGCCGCCCGCTCATAGCTCAATAGCGTTTGTGCTACCTGCCAGCCTTCATTTTCTCCGCCGACTAGATTCTCTTTTGGCACCCTAACACTTTCAAAAAATATCTCGCTAAAGTCTGATTCTCCGAGTATGTTTTTTATAGAACTGACGGTAACGCCAGGGCTAGACAAATCAACCAACAAAAAGCTAAGCCCTCTGGATCTCTTGGAATATGGGTCTGATCTAGCTAGCAGACAGCACCAATCCGAATAATCGGCGAAGGTACTCCAAGTCTTCTGCCCATTTATGATGAAGTGATTGCCATCTTTAATAGCCTTCGTTTGGAGTGAAACTAGGTCAGACCCTGCCCCAGGTTCACTAAAACCCTCACACCAAAACTCCTCTCCTCCGGCAATTGGCTTGAGATGTCTCTCCTTCTGTTCCTCAGTCCCATGCTCAATAAGGGTGGGTGCCAGCATTTTTACGCCAATAGCGTTATATCCCGGTGACCCACGGCGTGCTATTTCCTCCAAGAAGATGAGATAGTCGACATGAGAGCAAGCCTGGCCACCATATTCTTCAGGCCAGAAAAGGGATAGCCACCCCCTCTCCCCCAGTTTAACCGCTATATCCTTGAATACCTGCCAGCCATCCTCCCTATTGACAACAGTGTCATCTATGGTGGGCCCTATATAGTCCACCCAGCCCCGTGGTAACCCTCTATCCAGAAAAGCACGAACTTCCTGCCGGAATTTCTCCTGCTCCACAGTAAATTCAAAGTCCACTTTTAAATTATGCCAGCCCCTTTCAACTTCTTTAGCTTGGAAGGTCCAAAGCCCATATATTTGAGGTAGATGTGCTCGTTGTCATAGCCCACCGGTCGGCATACCCATTTTGTCCTTATAGGTGTTTCTGTCATTTTATGTTGTGCCTGAGCTACGACGAGTTCTCCATAAAGAGGGTCTTTAACCGGAGTGAATATTCCCCTATCTAACCAGTTGGCGTCTTTCATGGTTTCTCCGGGAGAACAAACTGGCGCCACTACCGGGGTAATGGGAGCCAGGCGGCCATTCTGGGCATATTCTATAGACATATTTACCAGTTCTTCGTTGGTGTATTTGTGTGTCTCAGCAAAGACCAGCGGCGCCCATTTCAATTGCTGCTCCTTTTCTGTAAAGACTGTCAGGTTCGTCCAATCGGCGGCTCCCCACTCGTCCCATTTTCCCACCATGTCGGCAAATGCCTGCCACATCTCCAGCCTTAAGCCGCCCAGGAAAACGGCGCCGTCCCTAGTCGGGGCGAAGCAGTAGAGCCAGGCGGCGGTATCCATGCTGCCGAAGCGCTCAGCAATGACACCAGCTCCCTCATACCACAATGCAGCGTAGTCGTCAAAGCGGGCGTAAGCTTCGGCAGTGGCCACATCCAGCGCCTGTCCTTCTCCAGTTATCCACCGCCAGTGCAGAGCGGCCATAATGCTAACCGCCGTAAAGGTTGCCGGCTGAGCCCAGCCTATCCATGGGCCAGCCTTGGTGGGGACTGCCCAGGGACATTCATCATAGCCCTTGCCATCGGGCATAACCTCTCCTGTGCCCGACTGTATCCCTGACCTAGCCTGAACTATATTATCGTAGTCTGGCATCCGGCTCCGGCTCATAGGCCCAAACTGCCCGTAGGCTGTTATAGAGGCAAATATCAGCCCCGGGTTAATCTCTTTTAATTGCTCATAGCCGATGCCCCAATCATCCATGACGCCGGGTCTATAGGTCTCTATGAGCACATCAGCCTGACTCACCAGACCTTTGAGTATCTCCCTCCCTTCCGGCTTTTTCAGGTTCAGGGTAATATGAAACTTGTTTCTGCCCTCGGTAAGGTAGTTGAGGCCTTCACCCTTATAGAGCATGCCGTACGGTGTGCAGGTTCTGATGAAATCACCCTCCGGGGGTTCTATTCTTAAGACCTCAGCACCAAACTCAGCCAAGAGCGAGGAGCAATAGCATCCGGCGAAGCTTTTATAGCTCAAGTCCAGCACGGTTATATCGTCCAGGGCTTCGGGCCTGGTGTGGGCAATTCTGGGGTCATCCCTCTCTTTTATCCAGTCTGACCAGGATTGTTCCTTGTCCATTACCTTTGTTCCTTTTCTTTACCGTCTCCGGCCACGGTAAGTCCGGCTTTACCATCCCAGTCAGCCGGCGGCCGGCGTCCCGGCACATCAGCCCACTTGCCCAGGGCGCCGCATTCGTATAGCTGCTTGATTTCGTCCTCGCTTTTACCCAGGTGGTGCGCCATTATATATTCGTTGTCAAAGCCTACCGCCCTGACTGACCATTTGACCTTTGGCGGCGTCCTGGACATCATTACCGGAAATTCATAGTCGTGGTATTGACCGAGTAGAGGGTCATCGACATCGGTGATGAAGCCTCGCTCCTGGAAATGATTATCTTCCGCCACATCCTTGACGGTGTACACGCGGGACGCGGCGAAGCCGTGCTTTTCCGCCATCTCTTCAATCTCTTCGGCGATCCTGGCTCTGGCCCAATCGGCGACGATTTTTAGAATTTGAGTGGCATTATCTTCCTTAAGCCGAGTGAGGTGGTCTTTAAATCTAGGGTCGCTGGCCAGCTCCGGCCTGCCCATAGCCGTGCACAGGCCTCCGAATTCCTCTGGGGCGGGGGCGGCTATAGCCACAAAAGCACCGTCGGCGCAGTAGAACGTGTCGGCGGGGCATATAGATACGTCCCTGTTACCGGCTGGCATGGCTGCCTTGCCCGTAATCTGCTGGTAAGGCCAGACCCAGGACATTGCCCGCATAATGTTTTCGCTCTGTGACAGCTCTATATACTGTCCCTTGCCCGTCCTCTCCCGATAGTGGAGGGCAGCCAGTACCGCCATCTCACCCATCAGTCCGCCGTAGTCGTCACATGGGTATATACTGCTCTTAAGAGGCGGCTGACCGGGGAAGCTGGACATCCAGGCATATCCGGAAAATCCCTGGGAGGCGCCGTCGTTGGAAGGCCTGTTTTCGGCGGCGTATTTTCCCCACTGGCCAAAGCCGTTCTTGGCGATGTAAATAATGCCGGGGTTAACCTCTTTGATTTGTCGGTAGCCAATGTTCCAGCCTTCCATCACCCCCGGCCGGAGGTTTTCTTCAATAATGTCAGACTTGGCGGCGAGTTCCAGAAACACCTTCTTCGCTTCAGCATTATGCAGGTCCAGGCCCAGCCAGTATTTGTTGATATTACTGTGAACAAATACCGGCCCGTACCCCCTAAATAAATAGCCAAAGGGAGTCATGTCACGACAGGTATCCCCCATAGGCGGGACTTCACACTTAATAACTTCGGCACCCATCGCTGCAGCAAAACTTGGCCCCGAAGGACCCAGAATGAGGGTGCATACCTCGAGTACCCTGATGCCTTTTAACGGTGCAGGTTTAGAATTTTTCTTTTCTTTATTCTTCCATGTTTCTTCTGCCATGGCAATCAGCTACCTTCCTTGTATCTTATTTATGAATGAATGATACTAACCATAAGTAAAAGGGCGCGGTAGACCGATACCTTCTGGGTCACTAGAGACCGTGAGAAAGCGAGGGTCGCCGCACCCCTCTGGAAGAAAGCCCGAACAGTTGCCATGGCTAACCAAGCCCGTATCGTGCAAGGAAGGGCTATAAAGTATTCGAGGAGGTTATAATGAATCAGGAATCCGCTTTCATCGGAATCGACGTCGCCAAGACACGGCTGGATGTCGCTATCCGCCCCACCGGCCAGCAATGGCAGGTTGCTTACACCGAGAAGGGTATTCAGGGCCTGGTCGACTAGCTTGCTGACCTTCACCCTACTCTGGTGCTCCTTGAAGCATCTGGCGGGCTGGAACTTCCTATGGTCACTGCTCTGGCTGCCGCCGGTCTGCCTGTCGTAGTTGTCAACCCCAGACAGGTAAGGGATTTTGCCAAAGCCACCGGAAAGCTGGCCAAGACCGATGCTTTGGATGCCCAAGTCCTGGCTCGTTTTGCTGAAGCGGTTCGCCCCACTCCACGTTCCCTTCCGGACACGGAGACTCAAGCTTTTACCGCTTTGGTAGCTCGCCGGAATCAGGTGATGAGCATGCTGGTTGCTGAGAAAAACCGGCTGTATGCGTCCCGACCACCAGTACACCAGCGAATCCAGACTCATATCGCCTGGCTCAAGCAGAAATTGGATGAGATAGATCGAGGCCTGAAGGAGATGCTGCATAACAGCTACCCTCGCTGACACCGCTTTGTGTATCCCAGCTATCAAATCTTTTCTGTCTTTTCCTTCAGCCCGAAGCACAACCACCTCTGTTTCAGCAAATACAGT
>Ga0315539_1002527_pt1 | contig 13177 bp, 10 predicted proteins | sample SalMarSW160150MG_FD_203097 | JGI IMG/M metagenome (GOLD analysis project Ga0315539, IMG submission 203097) | Salt marsh sediment microbial communities from the Plum Island Ecosystem LTER, Massachusetts, United States - Salt Marsh Sediment SW1601-150 ... | reverse complement strand
CCCCCAGATGGCAGAGCTTGAAAGCTGGGGCCGGCTTGATCCATCGAACGAGCGGAGTTACACGGTGATGCGCGGCCTGGAGCACAAGTACCCATCTACGGCGTTGCTGCTGGTAAGTAACGTCTGTGGCGGGCTTTGCCGATACTGCTTCCGAAAGCGGGTCTTTATGAAAGACTGCCGGGAGGACCTTCGTGATATACCTGCGGCTATTCAATACATCCGCGAGCACAGGGAGATTACAAATGTGCTGCTCAGCGGCGGCGACCCGTTGAGTCTGTCAACTCGAAAGCTGCAAAAAATTATTCGGCAGCTGCGCCAGATTGAGCATGTCGGAATAATTCGGCTGGGCACGAAAGTCCCGGCTTATAATCCATATCGAATATTGAACGACCGGCATCTTATTAAAACCATTAGCAAATACAGCACACCGGAGAAAAGGATATATGTTATTACGCATTTCGACCACCCGAGAGAGATAACGGATGTATCGATCAAGGCGGTAACGTTTTTGCACAAGGCCGGCGCTGTGATGGAAAATCAAACGCCGCTTATCCGCGGCATTAATGACGACCCCTTTGTGCTGGCGGAGCTGTTCAGGACGCTGTCTTTTATTGGTATCCCACCGTACTATGTCTTCCAGTGCCGCCCTACAGTAGGTAACAAACCTTATGCCGTTCCTCTCGAAGAGGGATACGAAATCTTCGAGTGTGCCAAGTCGATGGTCTCGGGCCTGGCGAAAACGGCCCGGTATATAATGAGCCATACCACCGGCAAAATTTCAGTCACCGGCAAAACCGAAGACGAAATTTTCTTCAAGTATCACCGGACAGCTGATGACGAAGATACCAGCCAAATGATAGTTGCCGCAAGCAATCCACAGGCTTACTGGTTTGAGGACTACCCGGAACTGGTTGAATACCGCGAATTTGTGGAGCAGGATATTGTTCGTTAGACTGGCAGGCACAAATTTGCTAAAATAGGCATTGGAAATAAGGCCGGCAAGAACAATTCAGCCGGGCGCCGATGGCCCATTTATGAGTCGTTTTCTCAAACGGGGACAATGACCGAGTTAAGCCCAAAACTCATACCTTTCTGCAATCGCCTCTTCGATATTTGTGTGGCTACGGTGGCGTGTATTATCCTGGCGCCGATTTTCCTGTTAATCTTTGCGGTAATAAAGCTGAGCAGCCCGGGAGCTGCCGTTTTCAAGCAACAGCGGGCAGGCAAGGACGGAAAGGCATTTACCTTTTACAAATTTCGCACAATGAAAATAGACGTTGAACCGCTTGGTCCGAGCCCGAAATCAAGCCAGGACCCCCGTTTGACAAGAGTGGGTAGATTTCTGCGGGAATATTCGCTGGATGAGTTGCCGCAGTTGTTCAACGTTTTGAAAGGCAATATGAGTATAGTTGGACCTCGGCCGCTGTATATCTCGCAAATGGCTGAATGGAGCCAGCGACAGAAGAAACGGCTGCTGGTCAAGCCCGGCCTGACGGGGCTTGCACAGATTTCCGGCCGAGGCGAACTTACGCGTGAAGCAAAATTAGAACTCGACGTTCAGTACGTGGAAAAAGCAAATTTTTGGCTCGATATAAAAATAATCTGTGCCACCTTCGCCCAAATCGTGAGCAGAAAAAGTATCTACGAGAAGAAATATTCAAAGACCGAATATACGCGAGGAGAAAATTCTTGAGGCACTTCGGGCACCTCATTGTGGCCTTTATTGCACCTCTTTTTTTCACACCGTCCCTGTTTGGCCTGGAGCCGAACGAAATACTCATCATCGCAAATAGTGATTTCTCGGCATCAGTGCGCATTGCCGGGTACTATTGCAAGAAACGCGGCGTACCACCGCAAAATGTTCTCGCCTTGCCGCTCGGCGCAGGAGCCGACGATACTATCAGCCGAACCGGGTACGAAAGACAACTGGCCGGTCCTGTCCGCAGTAAATTATCGAGTCCTGAGTTTTCCGGCAAAATCAAGTGTCTGCTGACAACGTACGGCGTGCCGTTTAGGGTTGCCGGCCGCGGGCCCATAGAAGGGCAGGAGGAAAATCTCAAAAAACTGGAGAATTTAGCCGAGCAACAAACAAACCGCCTCAAAGACATAATAGAGAAATTAGTGGTATTGGGTATCGGGCGGGAGTCCTCAGGACCAGAAGTTTCTCTCAGCCGAAACGTAAAGGACCTTTTCAAAAATGCCGAGCTCCAGAGTAAGGCCGCGCTGGAACGAATACGGTCGCTTTCGGATAAAACACAACAAAAGCAGGATTACAAACGATGGATCGAGTATTACGGACAACTTTTTGGCAAAGGCAGGCAGTTCCGCCTAGCGAAAGGCAACCAGGCATTGAGGTTAAATGTAAGCGCTGCTGAAACAAAAAGGCTTAAAAAGGACCGTGAGTTAATAAGGCAGGCCGGAGACAACAACTGGAGCGCAGCCAAACGAATCGAGGGTGGATACTATGACTCGCTTGCAAACGCCGGCGGTCTTTTTGAATCACTTAAGACCTTGATGGCTAATATAGGTTGGCTCAAAGGCCGGCAGACGAGCGCATCTGTTGACAGTGAGTTATCAATGGTTCTTTTCGGTGATTATGAATTATACAAGTGGCAGCCGAACGAGTTTAAAAATCGCATCATCTGGACAGGCCTCAAGACGCTTATGGTCTGCCGGCTTGACGGCCCGGGCGAGCAAATAGCAAAAGGGCTTGTGGACAAGGCGATAACGGCAGAACAGAAGGGCCTTAGCGGGGTGGCGTATATAGATTCAAGAGGTCTGCAGGACGAAGGGGGACTGTACTCGCATGGCTATTTTGATGAGTCTCTTCGGGATGCCGCGCTGCTGATTAAGACTCGTACAAAGATGCCCGTAGTGGAAGAGCGTACGGAGAAGCTTTTCGAACCCGGCCAGTGTCCGCAAACGGCGATATACTGCGGCTGGTACAGTTTGAAGACCTACATAGACGCGTTTGATTTTGTTGAGGGGGCGGTCGGTTATCACATTGCAAGCTGGGAAGCGGTGGACCTGAGAGACCCGAACAGTCGCCAGTGGTGCCCGGCGATGCTGACAGACGGGATAACCGCCACAATTGGTGCGGTGGCTGAACCATATCTGCATTCGTTTCCCGACGCCCGAACATTCTTCGGTGGACTTCTTGCAGGGCAATGTCTGGTCGAGGCGTACTATAGGGCCAAACCGTTTAATTCCTGGCAGTTGGTATTGATTGGTGAGCCCTTATACAGACCATTCAGAAGGCCGGAACAAGGCGGATAATCACTGTAGAGAATCAGCCGGGCTGCCTTTGACGAGATAAAGCGGAGAAATAGAAGGTGGCTACAACGACCACGATACCGGTAGCCGCGGAGAGTATGTCGGCCGTTGCCGGGTTCCTGTCGGTGATGAGTGTGAAAAGCTTTACAACTGACAAAAAGCCAATTGGCAGCACCGACGCACAGACAATCCATTCCCTCCGGGGGGGCCTTAGAAGTGAGAAACGCTGGAGATATTGAAGCCACAGTATGCTAAAAAACGCGTAAGCAAACAGATGGAATATCGCGCTTGGCGTAGGCAGTAGGTAGGCCATAGATACACGGGACAGATTTGTAGAGACAAAAATAATGGTCCCTGTGACGATAATGGAGGCAGGCCAGAAACTCAAAATCGAAAGCAGGACCAGGCCGGCGGTTGTACCGGCGAGATTGGCGAGAAAATCACTCACATCGGAGTTTCGCCCCACGTAGGCCTGGAGCCATTCGTCAATCACACCATACCAGACCATCACAAGAAGCGTCCACCAAACGGGCGCCTTGCGCCAGTTGACTTTTTTGTGGGGGCTGATGGAGAACCACCACAAAGAGACAAGGGCAAGATAGGCGATAAAATGTGCGGATTTATCGGACACATGTGCCTGATAAATCCAATCCGGTATCTTCGGCCAGTGTGTGACAACAAAGATGACCGGCCAATAAACCAGCAGAGCTGTTAAGACGGCCTTGCGTCTTCGTGAGAAAGCCACAAAAACTCCTTAATTAATTCAAAAAATTACATTCAGGACGGCTGCCCGGCAATAATACGTCGTTTTTTGATTATTCGGCGCTTTAATTTTAAACGGTAAATAGCTAAGATGTAACGATTAAATTATGAAACTACGGAGAAATTAAATGTTACAGAGAATGATGCAGGAAATCACGGCGGAGCCGATGTGGGGGATTATTGGTTTTTTTGGACAGGCGGTATTCGGTACAAGATTCATCCTTCAGTGGATAGTAAGCGAATACAAGAAGAAATCGCACGTGCCGACGGCCTTTTGGTTCCTTTCTCTGCTTGGCAGTCTTATCCTGCTGGTTTACTCTATTCACAGAGAGGAGCCGGTCTTTATTTTAGGATTTTCACTCAATACTTTTATATATATACGCAATATTCATTTGATATACACTAATTCTAAAGCCAGCCAGGCAAGGCCTGTTAGTCAGGTTGAGGATTGAGGGATGGATGTTGTGTGGAGGGCACATAAAATGAGAAAAGTGATTCTAACTACGATATTCATTTTATTGTTTACTGTCGACTTTTCTGTGCAGGGGCAGGAAAGGACACAACCAGGAACTGGCAGGCCGGCGGTTACGCCATTAAGGAAGTTACAGCTTCCCGAGCCGAAGCTGACCGGCGACGTAAGCCTTGAGCAGGCGATGGCTGTTCGCCGGAGTGTACGGCAGTTTACCAGGCAGGAACTGAACCTGGAGCAGGTAGGCCAGCTTGCCTGGGCGGGCCAGGGGATAACGCAAAAGGAGTTGGGTTACCGAACCGCGCCTTCTGCCGGTGCGCTTTATCCGATAAGGCTTTACTTTATCATCAAGGGCGGTATGTATGTCTATGAGCCGACCGAGCACAGTCTTGAGAAATTATTGAACCTGGACCTGCGCCACGCAATCTCGGAGGCGGCACTTAGGCAGCAGGCCCCTGCGAAGGCGGCCTGTGATATTCTTATCGCCGGCTCGGTGAAGAAAGTTGCAGCCAAGTACGGCACAAGGGCCCGACAATATATGCTTTTGGAAGCCGGGCACATCGCCCAGAATATTCACCTCCAGGCGGTCAGTTTGGGTTTAGGCTCGGTGCCAATCGGCGCCTTTGAGGACAAAAAGGTCGAGAAGATTTGCAGACTGCCCTCCGACGAGGAGGCAATCTACTTAATTGCTGTCGGCTATCCTGCGGGCGTCTCGGTGATACCTGGAACGATTAAACAACTACGACCTACAGCCCGGTCACAGGGCAGAAAGGCGAAAAGAGCGCTAATGATAATTGCCGAAGACGAGTTTTTTGGAAAAGAATTTTTTGATGTTCAGGATATTCTCGATGTGGCGGGTATTGAGACGATAGTGGCAAGCTGGGCTTTAGGGGAATTGACAAGCAACAAGGGGGGCAAAACCGAAGCAACGGTTCTTGTAGGTGATGTTAATCTCGACGATTATGACGCAATCGTCATACTCGGAGCCGCCGAGCTTAAAAAATACGCTAAAGACAAAGCGGTATTGAATATAGCTCGAAAGGCGGTCGAAAACGGGAAGGTACTTGCGGCGATAGACGAAGGGCCGAGGATTTTAGCCAAGGCGGGCGTGCTCCGGGGTATCAGGGCCACCAGCGCCGAAAGACAGCGACGGCGACTCCTTGAAGCAGGCGCCAAATATACGGGCGGCGATGTAGAGCGGGATGGGCTGATAGTAACCGGTAGTGGGTTGCGATCTACAACCCAGTTCTCGCGGACACTTGCCGAGGCGATACTCGGCGAAGAACCGGCACCGAAAGACGAAAAAGACCTTGGTCGATACACTCCCAAGAGGGTCCAAAAGCGCCGCGAAGAATACCAAACCGAGGTACCCAAAGCGGAATAAAAAGGCAGGTTCTTTTTTTGCCGGTGATTCTACCGAGTGGATTGGACCGCTGCAGAACCAAAATGGCCCTGTCTCGTCGGTGCGAAAGACAGAGCAGCCGGCGACAATCATCCGGCACAAAAAATAATTATAAGAGTTGATGGATTATTGAAGGCGTTTTTCCTGAAGTCTGCGTACTACCTTCTGACGGGGATATGGTTTTCAGCAAGATAATCCTTCACATCCTTTATAGTGTATTCACCGTAGTGAAAGATGGATGCGGCCAGCACGGCATCGGCCTTCCCTTCTTTCAGGACATGGACCATACTATCGAGTGAGCCGGCGCCGCCCGAGGCGATAACGGGGATATTAACGGCATCGGCGACCGCAGCGGTAAGTTCAACGTCGTAGCCCGCTTTTGTTCCATCGGCATCCATACTGGTCAGCAATATCTCGCCGGCACCCAACTTTTCAGCCCTCGCAGCCCACTCAACGGCGTCAAGGTCGGTCGGCTCAGAGCCCGACTTTATACATACCTGCCAACGACTCTCATCTTTTTCGCAGCGCCTCGCGTCAATAGCAAGGACCACACACTGATTGCCAAACCTCTCAGCGGCCTTTGTAATCAATCTCGGATTTTGAACAGCGGCCGTATTGACGGAAACCTTCTCGGCACCGCTCCTCAAAAGTAAGTCGACTTCACCGGCTGTTCTGATACCCCCACCAACCGTAAAGGGAATAAAGACGTTTTCGGCAACCCTCTCGACCAGCTCAACGATTGTTTTGCGGGAGCGGATAGTGGCGGTAATATCCAGAAAGACCAGCTCGTCGGCCCCGGCCCGGCTATACTGAGCGCCGAGCTCGACGGGGTCTCCGGCGTCACGTAGATTGACGAAACTGACGCCCTTTACGACACGGTTGTCTTTCACGTCCAGACAGGGGATGACTCTTTTAGTAAGCATTTTCAGCCGGCCTTACGGCAAATCCTTTCGAAATTACGCAAAACATTTAAGCCGGCTTCACCGCTCTTTTCAGGATGGAACTGCACGCCGTATATGTTTCCTTTCTGCACCGTGGCGGGAAGCCTGAAGCCATAGTCGGTATAAGCGACTTGTACGCGGCTATCATCTGGCTTGGCATAGTAAGAGTGGGCGAAGTAAAAAAATTCCTTGTCTCCAAGGCCCTCGAATAATTTCATCTCAGCCGGGAATTTGACTAAGTTCCAGCCCATATGTGGGACTCTCAATCCGGATGGGATCGGCCGAACATTTCCACCTATAAGGCCGAGTCCCTCGTGTTGGCCGTGCTCACAGCTTTGCTCGAAAAGTAATTGATGGCCGACACAGATACCGAGCAGAACCTTGCCGGCAACAACGGCTTCTTTTATCAATCGAGCAATGGGGCCAAGCTGGCTCATCGCGTAGCCGAACGCCGCGACTCCGGGAAGGATAATACCGTCAGCTTCTTTAATCCTCTCCGGTTCGCTGGATAACTCCGTTTCACAACCGATGTGGGCAAGGGCATTACACACGCTTTTTACGTTGCCCACGTTGTAATCGATTACGAGTATCACCAATACCTCCAAATGAAAATCAGGGGCTTGTCTGGTCGGTATAACGGCTGGTAATAGGAAGTCTGCGGTCCCTTCCGAAAGCCTTCGGTGTGATTTTGATACCGGGCGGTGACTGCCTGCGTTTATACTCGTTGTGGTCAACCATACGAACGACGCGGTTGACCTCCTCGGCCGGCAGCCCCTGCTCGACAAGCTGCCGGGCGGACCTGTCCTGTTCGACGTATGACTTCAGGATTTCATCCAGCAGCTCGTAATCGGGCAGCGAGTCGGTATCCTTCTGGTTGGGGCGAAGCTCGGCGGTGGGCTGCCTTTTTATTACGCTGGCAGGTATTACTTCACGGCCGGTGGTGCGATTTATGTACTCGGCAATCCGGTAAACCATTGTCTTGTGAACGTCCTTTATCACGGCGAAGCCCCCGGCAGTGTCGCCATATAAAGTCGTATAGCCTACCGCGGTCTCGCTCTTGTTGCCGGTGGTTAATACCATCCAGCCAAACTGATTACTCAAGGCCATCAGAATGCAGCCGCGAATCCTGGCCTGCAGGTTCTCATAAGCAATGCCGTCTCTGTCCCAGCCCGTGACGTCACTTAAGGTCCTGTGAAACTCGTTAAGGCAGGGCTCTATCGGGATGGTTAAAAGCCGAATACCAAGGTTCTGGGCCTGTCTGACGGCATCGGCTATTGTCTCCGGATGGTTAAAATTTGAAGGCATCGTAACGGCAGTTACGTTCTCAGGACCAAGGGCCGCGACCGCAATCGCAGTTGTTACCGAGGAATCTATGCCTCCACTTAGACCAAGCACAACCTTCTCGAAACCGTTTTTCCTGACATAATCACGGGTCCCGAGCACAAGCGCAGGGTAAACTTCCTCCATAAGCTCTACCGGCTCGAACGCGGATTTATCATCGGCCTTGAGCTGAATAGCGCCGGTCTCGTCAGAATCAAGCTCAGTTATCAATAAATCCTCTTCAAAGGCCTTTGCGCAGCTAATTACCCGGCCGGTCGAATCAACAAACATACTCCGGCCGTCAAAAACCAGCTCATCCTGGCCGCCAATAATATTGCAGTAGCCCACCGGACAGTTAAACATTGCCGCACACCGGCTCAGCGTTTCCTGCCGTTGGTTTATCTTACCGATGTGGAAAGGAGATGCCGAGATATTCAGGATAAACTTTCTCTTCGGGACACCCTCAAGAAAACGCTGAAGTTGTTCGCCCTGCCATATATCCTCGCAGATAGTAACGATGAAGTGTACACCTTTAATATCCACCGCTACGGTTTCAGCACCGGGCTGAAAATATCTTTTTTCGTCAAACACTCCATAGTTGGGCAGCACTCTCTTTCGATAGACTTTCTCGATTTGGCCACCTGCCATTATAGCGGCGGCATTGTAGCAGCCCTCCTGCGAGCGTTCGGCAAAGCCGGCAACAATGGTCATTTCAGTACACTCGGCCGCGAGTTTCTCAACGGCCGAGTAATTATCCTGCAGGAAATGGTCTTTTAGCAGCAGGTCTTCCGGCGGATAGCCGCAAACGGCAAGTTCGCCAAAGACCAGCAAATCAAGCCGTTGGCGAAGAGCCTTCTCGTAGATTTTGCGCATCGACTCGATATTACCGGCAAAATCACCCAAAGCGGGATTAAATTGTCCCAATCCTACTCGCAACAACGTACCTATCCTGGAATCAGGTGTGAAATGACAACTTACAGATTCTATTCTGCCTAAGCATTACAAAATCGGCAGATATTTATCTATCTCATACTGGTGGACGTGACTGCGGTACTCAGCCCACTCTATTTTTTTACTGGCGATAAACTTTTCAAAAATATGTTCTCCAAGCGCTTCTCGGACAAGCTGGCTGTTTTCAGTGCAGGCAATCGCCTCACCGAGACTGCCCGGCAGTGATTCTATGCCCTTAGCGCTAAGTTCGCTGTCGGTCATACCATAAATATCCTGCTCGACAGGTTCGGGCAAAGGATATTTTTCCTCGATTCCCCTCAATCCCGCTGCCAGCATAACCGAAAAGGCCAGGTAAGGATTACAGGCCGGATCCGGACAGCGAAACTCTATCCTCGTGGCCCTTTCCTTTCCGGGCTTATACATCGGCACACGGACGAGGGCCGAGCGGTTACGTCTGCCCCAGGAGATATAGACCGGCGCCTCATAGCCCGGAACAAGGCGTTTGTAACTGTTGACCCACTGCGCAACGACGGAACACATTTCCTTCGCGTGTGTCAGTATCCCGGCAATATAATGCCTGGCCACCTCGCTCAAATGATATTCGTCATCCGCATCGAAAAAGGCGTTACGCTCATCGCGGAAAAGTGATTGATGCGTATGCATACCGCTTCCGTTCTGGCCGGCGACGGGCTTCGGCATAAATGTAGCGTAGATTCCGTGTTTGAGGGCAACCTCTTTGAGAATCAGCCGATAGGCCATCGTCGTATCTGCCATTTTCAGCGCCTCGGCATACCGCAGGTCAATTTCATGCTGGCTGGGCGCAACCTCGTGATGGCTGTACTCGACCGGAATATCCATATCGTGCAGGGCCTCGATAGTATCCCTTCGCCATTTGCTGGCCAAATCAAGCGGGGTCATATCGAAGTATCCGCCGAGGTCGAGGAAGTCGGTGCCCGTCGAATTCTTGAAATAGAAAAACTCCAGCTCAGGTCCTACGTTAAATGTGTAGCCGAGGCTCTCAGCCTTTTTCAGATTACGTTTTAGCGCTCCCCGCGGGTCACCGAGATAATTGGAGCCGTCGGGGTTAAGGATATCGCAAAACATCCTGGCCGTCTTTCCCCGTCCGCCGTCAGCCCAGGGGAGAATCACAAAGGTCGACAGGTCGGGCTTGGCAATCATATCGCTCTCATCGATACGGGCATAACCCTGGATACTGGAGCCGTCGAAACCCATCCCCTCGTCAATAGCGTCTTCCAGCTCATCCGATGTAATCTCAAAGCTTTTAAGGAATCCCAAAACATCGGTGAACCATAATCTAATGCTGTGAATCTCCTGGTCCTTGACCGTCCTGAGAATACCGCCCTTTTCTTTGGCAAACTGTGACATAGTTTAGCCCCTTATTTTACAGTGGCAGATTTTAGTTAATGTCCGTTACATAAAATATGGCCTTAGGCCGTACCTACCGGAGAGGGCGGGATTCGAACCCGCGGTCCCGATAAATCGGGACACCGGTTTTCGAAACCGGCTCGATAAACCGCTCCGACACCTCTCCAGGATATTACGCAACAATGGCCGAGTACTAAAATTACACCCAGCCGGCGGATTTTGCAAGTAGATTGAGCCGCGATTTACTCCACGAAGGCGGGTAAAATCCGCCCCCTCCTGAAAAACTGTCCGAATTCAGTTGAAAGCCCGGGCTTCAATCTCTAAAATCGCAGGCAAAAAGTCACAGGCCGAAGGGAGTTGAAAGATGTACGTTTTACCGGCAATTGACCTCAGGGCCGGCAAGTGTGTAAGACTCATTCAGGGCGAATATCACCGGCAAATAACGTACGAGGAGAACCCACTCAGGCAGGCTCAGGAATTTATCGCTGCCGGTGCCGAGTGGCTGCACATAGTGGACCTCGACGGAGCCCGCCTGGGAAAGCCGGTCAATATCGAGCCTGTGCGGGCCATAGCAAAGCTTCAGCAGCTAAAAATTGAATTGGGCGGCGGGATTCGAGACAAAGCCGCCATCGACCAGATGCTTACTATGGGTCTTAATCGCGTGATAATCGGCACAAAAGCGGTCAGGGACTTCGATTGGTTCAGCAAAATGTCGGCCGAATTCAGCGGCAAAATAGCATTAGGACTGGACGCACGCGGCGCGAAGCTTGCCACCCACGGCTGGACACAGGACGCGCCGGAAGAGCTGATTGCGTTTGCGAAGCAAGCAGCCAGGCTGCCCATCGCCGCTATAATTTACACCGACATTAGCAAAGACGGGATGCTGGCCGGCCCGAACCTTGAACGAACAAAGGCCGTGGTCGACGCGGCCGATGCCCCGGTCATAGCGGCAGGCGGCGTAAGCAGCGTAGAGGACATAAAGGAGCTGGCAAAGGCCGGCGTTGCCGGCGCGATAATCGGCCGGGCCTTATACGAGGGCAGACTAACCCTGACAGAGGCCCTCCAGACAGCCGAACAATGTGACCAGGACCCGGACCGGTAACCATCCGCCTAATCCCGTCGCTCCTGGCCGCAACAGGGAACACGGAGCCCCAAGCGTCAGCGCGGGGTCATTGCTTTTGTCATCCTGAGCTTGTCGAATGGGATGCAAAATCCAAATCCTTAAGCCACCAACTTTATGTTGGTGGTTTTCTTCTTTTCTGCAATTTATTGCAGGATTTCTTTTTCGTCCCGCGATTTATCGCGTGGGTTTACAGGGCCGCGACCGTAAGGGAGTGGTAATTTTTTGATGGACCGTTTAGCAGTCGCCGTTCCGGCGACGGGGTCATTCTTATTAATATTGTAGGGTGGGGTCTTACCCCACCAATCCAAATCCTTAAGCCCACCGATTTATTCGGTGGGTTTTGTTGTTTAGCCCGCGGCACCACAGGAGGTCTCTTGCGTCTTCGCGATAATCTTCGCGTACTGATAACAAATCAAATCCCGTATTGTCCTAACATCCCTATCAGGCATAATTCTCGATTCTAATTTTAAATAGACAATAATAAATACCTGTCCTGAGTAAAACCTAAGGATTTATGTTGGGGATCATTTTCAAATCTGAAATTTTAAATCTTAAATAATGAATTGCTTTGCATCCTCCAGCCTGTCTCACCGCCCGCCTCTCGGCGAGGCCGAGGGTAGACCTGTCGTAGGCGGATTCGGGCTTTATTTACTTACTCCTCCCCTAAAGCTCTGCACAAGATGGAAAAAGCTGGGCTGATTAAAAGCAAGTGGAAATCTTCGGGCCTCGCCAGAAAACGAAAATACTACCGTCTCACTGCCAAAGGCAGGCATTTACTCATGGCGAACCGAACAGAATGGATCACCTTTTCAAGGTGTATGAACAAGCTAACTATGAATACCTAAGTATCTTAGGTATTATGTTTCGAGATTTCCTACAAGGCGGTTTTGTATTTGGCCTTCAGGAGATACCTAAGTATCTTAGGTATTATCCTCCGTGGCCAGTTTATCCCCTCACCGTATTTGTCGACTTACTTGCCTCCCAATTCTCACCAAACGCAAGCCAAAAATTGCCTATAAGTGTAAAATTAGTAGTTTACTTCACTGCTGCCTGCGGTTCGGATTCCAATTTTCTTGAGGCCGTAGGCCGAAGTCCCGATTTCGAAGCGCAGCGAAGATCCCGATACCTCGGGGCTGTCTATCGGGATCATCGCGGCTACCGGATGTAAAAGCAATTAGGCAGGCGACCATCTCAATACTAAAAACTCTGCCTTCGGCGGGTCTAATGTCTTGCGTTTTTTGTCTGAACTGGTTTTGGCGATACCTGTCATTGACAGGTAGTGAAATTCCTTATCCGCTTCACACCTCACGCAGTACGAAACGAGCAGCGGTCAACGCGTAGCGTCCCACAGGAACCGCAACCAAATTACCGCCGTCCAACAAGATAGTTTTGGACATAATCCTTTATCGCATCTTCAAGTGAAGTTCTGTGGCCAAGTAAAGAACCACCAGTTAAAACTGGTGGCATTTTAGAATTCAAGCAAAGCTTGTCCGCTGTCTTCTTTGCCCTGCATCTCGATATATTTCTTTATCGTAGCTTCGCTTATACCA
>Ga0315539_1002521_pt1 | contig 13185 bp, 12 predicted proteins | sample SalMarSW160150MG_FD_203097 | JGI IMG/M metagenome (GOLD analysis project Ga0315539, IMG submission 203097) | Salt marsh sediment microbial communities from the Plum Island Ecosystem LTER, Massachusetts, United States - Salt Marsh Sediment SW1601-150 ... | reverse complement strand
TATCCCTTTTATAATAGTGAGGTGGCCTTGCTGGAAGAGAAAGAGGAGTTGATATTCCCTTCTAGCGACAATGAAGAAGAAAAGAGGAGAACGCAAAGACAAGTAACTAGAGATGTAGCAGTAGTCAAGAGATTAAGACAAGAGGGGCTTAAAATAACGGAGCTGGCTAAAAGATTTAGTGTTAGCCGTCAAACTATTCATCAATGGCTAAAAAGATAAAAAGTGTAAAGTTAGGGGGTAGAGTTATACGGTTTTACTTTACATTGGACTTTGAAAAGTGCTACTGGAGAGCATCCTAGAAGTGAAAAACAAGGGGTCTGAGACGTACTGTTCCTATTATCAGGACAGCCCTAGCCATTTTTGGGATTGAAATGATAGTTGCTTGAGCAGTAGGATAAATAAGCTATATTGCTCAATAGAATTTAGGATAAATATTCCTTTAGTGTAAAGGAGGTGAGAGAGAGATGAAGAAAATATTGCTGATTTTCAGTGTATTATTAGTTTTGTTCGTCTCATCAGCAGGCGCCCAAGAAAGCGCTTCTAGTAAATATCTAATTCCCCCAAAACAACCTTTTTCTGATACATATGGAGAATGGCTTAAACAAAAACACTCTGAAATTCCGACACGATACACATTTTTGATAATTCCCTTAAATTCAGCAGAGATAGACTATACTGTATCCATGCTAATCTCATTTCGGGAAATGTATCCGAATCGACCTATCCCAGAAGAGTTTGCACATATTCTTCCAACTGCATTCGAGACGTGGCTACTTTCAAGCCCTCTTCTTGGCCTCAAAGAAAAAGCTCTGATTCCGAGTCTGCTCCTTACGATGGCTTATCAACAGAACTATACAATCAAAGAACTTGCTAATGGTTATGTAATCCTCATCAAGCCTATCTATAGGTATAAAAAAACTATAGGGGAGTTTCTTATTGAGCAGTATAAGAAGGAGAAGAACGACGAAGTAGAATAGGTTTCAAGTTTACGGACAACTTCTCTCTGGTTTTGGAAAAATCTAGTTGCCAGGAGGGTTAAAATGAAGGGCAAAGGATTATTAGCTGCTTTTTTGTTGGGTGTAGGTCTTTGTTTTGCTCCTGCTACGGGGCGTGGGGAAATTAGGGCCTGGCTAGAGGAATCGCTAGTATCATCTATGGAGAGCGATTTTAAGCGAAATTTCCCAGAAGAGCCTTTACAAACTGTTTTTAAGTATACGAGAATGGGACATCCTACTAGGCTGGATTTTCAGCTTTTACAATCTCAAATCCTTTATATAATGGCTTGCCCGAATGGCTTTTTAGCTGTTCAGCTATGTTATGACCCAGATGGTAAGCTAGGAAAGGATATTGGACTTCCTGAAGGTATTGATACGAAAGGTAAAATTGTAGCTTCAATTGTCGATACTAGAGACATCTTTTCTTATAAATCGGGAATAGCTTTACTGGACCAATTCAAGAGGGAATTGGAGAGTCTGTATGGGTGGGGGCTTGTGAAAACAATAGCTACCGACATGGACAACGACATTGTAGCTAAATTTTATAGTAGAGAGGTAATCCCTTTGGGCTATTTTTATCAAGGGAAATATCACCTGTGGGAAAAATAGTAATAAGGATGCGCTTATACCAGAAGAAAAAGACAAGTGTAACGCACTGATTGTAAGACTTTGGAATAAAGACAGGATATAAAGGAGGGTAAAATGAAAGAGAAAGACGCACCTTTTGATGTGATTGGATTTCTTCTCAAATATGAAGGCATTAAGGAATATCCTCCAGAAGCTTTAAGTTTGATTTATAACATTCTCCCTGATAACTTTCCTAAGGATATTGGAGTGCTGTATTACAATGAGCAGTTTCATTCTCTCGTAGATAAATATGGCGATGAGCTTTCTCAAAAAGGGAAGAAAGTGACATTAAAATCTTTAAAGACTTCTCACCCTCTTTTGAAAAAGACCATAGACAGAGCCATCCAAAAGACTAAACCTGAAGAGGATGATAGACAGATATTAAAGGAGTTTTTTAATCCTAAACCTAGCTTTAACTGGGAAGAAGAAAAAGGATCTTATTTGCCCTGGGTTTTCTTCGAGAATATTTGGGTGAATTTTCTTGTTAAATGGATTTTCTATGTTTGGAAAGGAAACATCAAGATTAAAAGGTGTGAAGCAGAGAACTGCAACAAGATTTTCATTCCGAATCCTAGAGGACCTGAGCAAAAATATTGCTCTACAAGATGTAGAGACAGGGAGACAAAAAGGCGTTACAGACAAAGAAAAAAGGAATTGTCCAAGGGCTAATGGCGTGATACCCCTTGACAGTTCGTTTTTTTTTATTATACTTATACTTAGGAGTAAAAACTGGGTGGTATTCAATGAACTTCAAAGAGACCGTAGAAAGAGCAAGGGAGCTTAGTTTTTCTGATTCTCTTTCTTCGTTATTTAATGACGAGCAGAGAGAAGTTTTGAGAGGAACGATTGACGTTATGGAAAGGGATACCAGCAAAGTTTTTGCCTGGGAGAAGGCAGAGTTTCGAGAGGAAGATGCTGGGCCAATATTCTTTATGCTCGATAGGTTATCGGATCATCTGGGTATGAGCATAGGAATACACAAAGAACTCAAAGAGTTTATTCGGGCTTACCTTCAACTGAGTTTCAATTATACAAATTGTCGTAGGCAGACAGGGTGGAGGTCTCTTATGCTAGAGCAAGTCATCGAGAGACTGTATAAACTTTTCCAGTCTCGGGACTCAGAAATCTTAGCGTCTTTAAGAGCAAGAATGAATTAGGAGGTGATTAAAAATGGCACAAACTTATTTTGACCCTGAAGTTTGGGCTCAAATGCCCGCTGAAACACAAGATTGGCTGAAACAATATCTCGGAAGTTTGCCTTTTGTAACGCAAAGCAGTTTGCCCACAGAGTTACAATCGGGTGCAGGAACACAAACTTGGGAGCCTTTCGCTGATGCTTATCCTGGGCTACAACTACCTCAATATAAGCCCTATGGTGAGGAATATCCCTACACTGCACTCGATATTTATCAGCCCTACGGTGAGGAATATCCACAGTTAAACCTTGAGAGGTATAAAGCATTCCAAGAGGCTTATCCAGAACTAAATATGTTTCCTGAAGCTGGCGCAGCAATACAAAAACTTCTGAGCGGCGAAGGTTTGAAGCTACCTATTGAGGAGTTAATGGGAGCTTACACGGCTGAGGAAAAAAGAGCCTTGGAAGAATATATGCCTCAGTTAAGGGAATCCTGGGCTGAGAGAGGGCTGCTTAGAAGCGGGATGGCTCGTGGAGAGGAAGAAGAGGCAGTAACAAAAGCAGGCACGGCAAGAGGCACTTATCGGGCAGAACTGGAGAAAGAATCAGCCATCAGGGTGCAGGAGGGCTTAATCCAAGGTTTGGGTCTAGCTATGCAGCTTACAGGGATGGAATATCAGGCTCAAGTAGGTGCCTGGAGTGCTGCTAACACGGAATACCAAAGAGAATATAGCTCAGCTTTGCAGGCTGGAATAGCCGAAAGCGAAGCAAGAGAGAGAGGATGGACAGCAGCTAATCAAGAATATGTAAGACAATTTGCCTCTGGGATAGATGCTTCTAAGTTCGCTCAAGGAATAAGGGAAAGAGGTTATGAGGCAGCCAGGAATGAATATCAAAAGGTATATGATACCGGTATAGCAAAGGGCTTATCTGAATATGAAGCAGATGTAAAAGCTCGGGAAGCTGCGGAGAGAGAATATGCCAGAGTGCAGCAGATGAGCTTTGACGAGTGGCGGACTAGGTTTATGGCTCAGCTAGAGATACAATTACAAGAGATGAGGTTATCTAGTCAACAAAAACAATCTATATGGGAGAGTATCGGTGGGATCTTCACTACCATAATCGGGAAATTCCTACCAATACCAGTAAAATAGGAGGTATTAAAAATGGCAAATGGACAAGATGTAATGGCAGGCTTACTTGGAGGCATCCAAGGAGCTTTGCCTGGTGCAATACAGACGTATGAGAAAAGAGCAGAGCGAGGAAGGATGTCTGAACTCGCAAAACTTCAGGAAATAGCTAACGATAGAGACGTGCCAGATATCGAGAAATTGGCGGAGCTTTTACCTCTATTGACGGCAGTAGATAGGGAAAAAGCAGTTAAAGACGTTAAAAAGAGAATAGGGCCTGAATCATATCCGTTGCTTGATTATTACATTAAGCAAGCAGGTGGGGCTCCACCTCTAACCAGGGAAACCTGGCGGATAGGAGGCGAACCTGCACCTGAGCGAGCCACAACACGACTTGAGCAGCTTCTAATGGGGACTCAACCTGGTTATTTAGGGGAATTACGTATGGGTGAATTACCCGAGGAAGAACGGATAGCCGAGTGGGTAAGAAGAGCAAGAAGGGAAGAACCAGCTTACCAGGGAATAACTGAGGTTGGTAGAGAAATGCTACCTAAAGGAAAAGAAGAGGTTTTGCCTCTTACTGAGGCAGCAAGGCAAAGAGCAAGAGAGGCTGGAGAGTTCCCAGGGGTTACGGCAGTAACAGAGAAGTGGACTCCCGGGATATTTCCCTGGGAAAAAGAGGAAACGATTGAAGCAGGACTAGCGAAAGGAACGATGACCGAAAGGCAAGCAGCAGCAGCAAGAACATTTATAGACTATACCAAAGTCCCTGATTATGCCGCTGTGCTAACAGATGAGCAGTTACCCGTTTTTGGATTATCTCGCGACCAGCAAGGTAGGCTGGTAAATGCCTTAGCTGATCCATTTAAAGAGCCTGGGAAGAATCTAGGGCAAAAGACTTTAAGACAGATTTTTAGCTTGGACGTAAAAGCTCTACCCCAATGGAGTGCGTATAACGAAGCAGAACAGGGACGGATGAGACTAGCTGCCTTTGGCGTGAGAATGCTTAGCGAAGGAGATCAAGCCAGACTAAAAACAGGTAAAACGACCTTCGGGATGGACTTTGTAACCGTGATTGAACATCCCCTTAAAGACTACGCTGGGACTGACCAGTATCTTAGTGCGATAATGTCGTTGATTCCCTTCTTTGATGTGGGTCAGATCGCAACGATCCTAACTCTTGTCGAAAATCCAGAAATAGCCGGGGGCTTAGATAGACTTATTTCCTTAGACCAAGCTCAGAAACGATAAGGAGAGAGAGATGCCGACACTTGGCGATATTATGCTTAAACGTATGAAAGAGACTGAGCCAGGTATTAAAGGAATGGAAGGCGAAACTCTAGGAGATTGGATTCTTGGTAAAAAGAAGGCACGGAAAGAAGCAGAGAAACGCCCCTGGTTCTCGTGGCTTGACCCTAGAACACATATCGGGACTCTTGGCGAGATGATATTCGGTAAAAAAGAGAAGCCTCTCGTTGCACCCTGGGAAAAAACAGGATTAAAAGTGAGGGGATACGCAGAGGAGGACATTGACAAAGCTATGGGAGGCCAGATCCGGGTTGATATGCGAAAGGTTTTAGAACAGCAAGGGGGAGCGGAGCTTACCTCAAAGGGAATGGCAGAGACGCTAAGGAAAATGGGCTACTCCGATGATGAGATAAGAAGAGCAGGAGTAAAACTATAAATGGCTGATCTAGTAGATGAGTGGATAAAAAGGCAATCAAAGCCCTGGTGGGGAGGTTTTGAGGAGATAGTAGAGGTTTCTCAAGCTGCTCTGGAGAAAACCAAAAAAGAAGCTGCTAATTTAGGCGAATATATTTTTAAGTTTCCTGAAGTAGAAGAAAAAATGGGTGAGAAGTGGTGGAAAGAGACCTTATCCCCCATCCATAGTAAGATTGTAAGAGAAGAGCCTCTTACCCAGGAAGAAACAAGAGAGTGGGAAGCCTGGCTAAGATATGAGCCTCAAGGCATAAGGCCCCCCTTTGTGCCGGCTGAGAAATGGGCTAAAACTCCTCCCGCAGCACAAGAAGCGTATAAATGGGGAGCAGCAATAGCTATACTAGCTGGTTTGGGCTACGCTGGCCTGCCTTACTTAAAGGCTGCCTATGGTAGATTAACAGAGTTTGTCCCTCGCTATCAGCCAATTATTAAGGAAGTGAGGGGTAAAGAAATAGTCACCGTAGGTAAAGGTCTGAAAATGCCAGTCATCGAGAAAACAGTTATCGGCTATCGTCCTGTTACGACCCCGAAAACTGCTGATCTTACCCGACAAGCTGAGGCTTTCAGAAGAAGTATTCCCGCCATTATAAGAGAGATGGAGCCTACCACATTAAGATACTCCACATATTACAAAGAGCTTTACTCTAACCTACTGTCGGTAAGTCAGAGGACGCATCCCTATATTGCGGAACAACTTGCCAGGCAACAAGCAAAGATCGGGACCCGAACCGCAGCTAATTTAGTAAAGCAAGGAGCGGACACCTGGGCCGTAACCGAAGGAGTAATGGCGAAACTTTCTGAGCTAACCCCCGCTCTCGTAGATAGACTAATACAGAGGAAACGACCAGAGGAAGTTACTGCTCTTCCTGGTGAAATAGGGATAAAACCCCGTAACTATCAGACTGAGATTGAGGAGATTGATAGAACGCTAAGAGTAGAACCTCGTCCAGAACTTATCAAATCAAAACAGAACCTAGAAATATCCCGAAGTGTAGCCGAGACGGGCTACTTTCCTGATAAGTTTCAGCAGCAGTTATATGTTTACAACGTGACGGGAAAGCATATAGAAGATCCAACTAGGTTAGATAAAGAATTTACTGACTATCTCAAAGAGAATGATTATACCGCTTATCAAGCTCTTATAAAAAGAGAACCAGTTATCCATCCTGATAGCGCAAGAATTGAGCTAGAGGAAATTAGAAAAGAAAGACAGGAAATATCTAAGGGATTGGACACAGCCTTTGAGGATCTGATTGACTTTGTGAAAGATACCCTGGGAACGGCTGAAGAAACGCTGATCCAAAAAATTCAAAAGCAAGGGGGAATAAAATTTACCCCTGTCGTCCAGGATTATGGGACAAAGAAAGATGAGGGCTGGCAAATATGGCCCCTGGCCGTTAAAAATAATAAAGGTCTCCCTTTTGATGAGATGGCGGAGACTCTTGGTATGACAATGGATGAGCTTAACTCAAAACTCGAGTACTACAGTAAGAAGCCAATCAGGGGGGATTACCTATCCGCAGCAATTAACCTCGTCTATGACAATCCCGATGATTACCCTGAACTTTTTGAGACTATGACCAGAGATGAGGGCCTGGAAGAGCGACAATTTAATCTGCAACAAGTCCTCACAAACGCAGAAAAATCGGATATGACAAAAATATCAGAGGAGACAGCTTTTAGGACTTCAGAGCAAAAGATTACGGCTACCGATAACTGGGAGGAATGGGAGGGAATACAATCTTTAGTTGAAATAGAGGAGGCGTTACCTGCTAAGCCTCTTGTGCCAGAAGGTGGTCCCCCTACTATTGGGGCTCCACCTTCTATTGAAGAGCTTTTTACACCAGAGGAACCCGATTACAGGGTCGGAATTAGAGCGCAATTGGACTCTTCCGAACATTGGTCAATGGATTACGAGGAAAAGACAGGCGTTCCTGTTTATTCACAGGCTATAAGACCCATCATTGAGACAGGAAAAGTAAGATTTAGAGATAACAAGTATTTTGACCGCTATATCTCCGGGCTGTTTAAGGGCTTATCCAGGAATGATATTGTTCAGACAACGCTTTATATGAAAGGAAAGCAGGCAAAAGAAGAAGTGCCCGAACTCTCCCCTGAGTTAATGAAAAAAGCGGATGAGATCCGAGCTATGTTCGACTATGGTTTTCAGAGGTTTGGCATTAACCCTGAAAGATATATACAAGATTACGTTCCATTACTATCTGAGACAGAGAGAAAAAGGCTAGAGGATATCCCTATCTCCTGGGAGGGGATTCCATCGGAGGTTGTTCCTTTCTTCAAAAGAGCCAGAAAAAGTATGGGAGAGATTATAGACGCTTTTACCGTAGAGGATCTACTGCGACTTTACTTTAACGCTGGAACTTGGAGTGAATACAGGAACAAAATCCACGAACTGGGGGATGTAAGTAAAGACTTTCCGATCCCTGCCAGAAACGAGATCGAAAAGTTAGCCGTCTTTCTCACAGGCGGAGTAGGAGATTTTGATAAGGCTTTCAAAACCTCGGTATCCCAAATGATAGGGAAAATGACCAAGGGAGATATTGAAGAAGATACCGATGTTATGAGTGCTTTGGTGAATACCGTTTATTTAGGCACAATCGCCGGTAATCCCGGCTCTGCTATTAAGAACCTGACTCAGACCTATCATAACTGGTCGGAGCTACCAGCAAAATGGATGGCAATAGGTAATCGCCTCTACTTTTCTGAAGAGGGACAGAAAATCCTAGCTCAATCGGGAATACAGACAGGCTTTGCCCCCTATGTCCAGAGAAATATCGAGAGATACTACGGAAAATCAACCTGGAGAAAACTCCTCAAAGGACAGGCGCATCTTAGAAACGCAGGAATGTTTTTATTCCAGAGTGTAGATCACTATAATCGGGGGACAATATATCTTGCGGAGTGGGCCAGGATGAATCACTTTATAAGTTTATTGGCGAAGGAAGAAATTGACAAGGATACCTTTTACAGTAAGACTGACTTTGCGGGGCTGCACCCGACCATTCAAAAAATGGGAAGGGCTTTAGTAGAGCAGGAGAAATGGGAGCAATTAGCAGATATGGTGGCTGATCAGCGACAAGCTATGACGCAATGGAGATACCAGAGAGAGGTAAGACCTCAATGGATGAGATCAGGCGTTGGTAAAATCGGAGGGCAGTTTTTAACCTGGCCTACTTATGGTTTAGTGATGCACGGTGGAAGATATAAAAGAGCAGCAGAGGCATTCAAGAGAGGACAGAGGAAGGAAGGGGCTTATCAGATATGGAAAGAAATAAAATGGATGGGTATGGTGGCCGCAACCGTCTATACAGCTAAAAAAGCAGGGGTAAGACTTTGGCCCTGGTTTATGTTCTTACCAACAACAGCAGCCGCCGCCGTTCAGCCTGCAATTTCAGCCTATCAAGCAGCAGTTCTTAAAATTGAAGGGTATGACTGGCTGGCAGCAAGGAAATGGAGCGATGCCAAGTGGTCAGCTAAAATCTTTGTCCCCTTTGGTGTAGAGATTGGCAACATTATGAGGGGCTTAGAAGAAGAGCAGCCCGCAAGAGTTATGGGTATTCCGACTTATCCCAGGGAAGGAATTAGGCGGGAGAAACTTGAGCGTCCCACCTATGAAGTGGATATTTTAGATGCGTGGCTAAAGAAACAAAAATGAGGAGATGAGTCAACGAGAAAAATCTCAAAGGCTTGCCTGGTGAGGGTTTGAGAGAAGAACGAAGACAACATAAGTATAGTTTATCGGATTTTTGATAAATCAAAAGGAAATATTACTTCTTCTCCGACTTGTGTAATTATTATCAATGCCATATTTCCCTTAAGTTCAGTTTCTTCGCCGTTAAAAGATATTTCTGGTAAAAGTTCTTCAGCAGAGAAAGCAAGATAATAAAAAAAGCTTGCGTTTCTACTTTCACTGACCTTACTTTCTCTATCAAAGCTAAAAATACTTTCTAATCCTTTTCTCCTTAATCCTTCATATCCTTCTGGATAAAATCTCAAGATGTACTTATTTCCCGCAGGAAATTTCTTGGATGACCAAACAATAAATGGTATATGGAAAAACCATGCATAAGACATACATAATTCCCCCACTTTTGTGCTCATCTCCCACGATACTATTTTTGCTTCTTCCTTTGTTTCTTCAATTTTGTCTTTGTCTACTCTAAGGGCAGAAATAGCAGCAGCTTTCACTAAAAAAGGCGTTAATATAACAGCGGATGCAAGAGGAAAGCCCCCTACATTACGATCTACGGCACAAAAATAACCGACTGTGGGAATCCCAACCGTGCCCCACTCAGTTTTTGCTATCTTCCACCAATTATACTCACGTCTATGTTCTTCTTCCATTATCTTTCTTTCTGTTTTTGTTAGTATATCTATAGTCTGATCTTGAGGAAGAAATATATCTGGATGCGTTTTACCATAATTTTCCGCTTGCGTTTTTATATCTTCCGTAAAGATAAGATATACTGCTCCCGATGATTTTATCAAAATAAACATTATTAAGAGAGTTATTCCCAGCACTGTTAATTTTTTAAGCATTTTTTACCTCCTTTTTTCATAATATTTTTGACATTACCTTATTTTTTAAATACTCCTTCAGGACCTCCGTATTATCTGTCTAAACATTAGTAAGGGTTTTAGGCTAGAGAATGGTCAACGCTATACTTTTAGCAAGGACGGCAAGAGGAACGAGTTATTACTCAAAGGGAAGAGATACTGTTGCCGATTCATAGATCTTGGCAATTGAAGTTTGTCTAAATAGAATACCATAACAACAGTGCAGATACCAAATCTTTTCCCACAGGTCATCATGCTGTTTTAATTTCTTTACGTTAATCCCAAGTCGTTCAGCTTCATCCGCATCGATTACTACACCATGGCTTAGCCACTTCTTGACATTGCAGAGATCACCTGCCAACCTTTCTGCGGCAGCAGGGTCATCTTTCAGCATGTACTTCTTCAGCCATTTTTCGGCAAATTTCCGAGATCGGTCCATTAGGTTCCTACACATTCTTACAAAACCAAGGTTTAACCCTTCAAGTAAAGGAAAATACGCAGGTGATAGGCTTCCGGTTCTGTCCACCTCTTCTTTGATACGATCAAACTCATCAACGAAAGATTGGGCAGAAGTCTGAAAGACAGCACCGCCAGGGCCAGGGCCCGTAAGCTGCGCATCTATGGGACCAAGCTCTGAAGCAAGTCCCATAATGACTTCATCCGAAGCAAGTGCAATCAACGTTGCCGCGCTTTTTGCGTATTCAGGTACAATCACACGGAATTCCCCGGTTATTCCTCTACACATGTAAACAATCTTTTCCGCCGCATCTATATCTCCACCAGGACTCTGTAGAAGGAGATCGACATTCGGTTTAGATGATAGACGGACAAGAAGGTCTCCAAATGGCTGGATATCATCTTCCCCTATGCTTGAGCGGGTTGACCAAAGGTTAGCTTCATAGACTATGAGTTTCCGTCCCGTAAGTTCCTCAATAGAGGAAATCGCCACTTGTCGAGCATAGCGGTCACTATGAAGGGCTCTATATAGAGGAGTCTGTGGAAAATCTGTTTCTTTGCTTGACATCAGGATTTTCTACTTCTCTGAGGTTGGTGAAAGACCTCAACATAGGGGCGGCAAACCAGATTCGGACGAACCTGTCGACCTTTTTTCGCCCGCTGATATCTATCAAATTGCCTCCTAAAGTCTGTGAAAGTGGCGACCTTTCGTCTTTGTTTGCCCTCAAGTTCAGCAAACTTTCTGACCACATCCTCATCCGTACACATCTTCATGCTATCTTACCTCCATTATTGGAAGATTAAGATCTTCATCGTTTCTTAACCATATATTACATTTCCAAATACTCTTCTTCTTTTACCCGTACCTGTTTTCTTCATATTCCTCAAAAACAATAAATTCTTCTTCTCGGCTACTCACCATAAGAAATCTTGGTGTCCATATAGTGTCTATGTTAGGTGCAAAATGACATAAACTCATACAAATTGGTAGAGAAAGAAAATTACCTACCAGGCTTGTCTGAGCTGGGTTTGCTGCTCCTAGACTTACTTTTGGAATTTGGCTTTTTTGGATTATGAGTCCGCTGCTCTGCCGACTGAGCTATGGGCCCTGACTTTAGCTTAGATATTCCTCCAGCATCCTCTTTTTGGCTATTTCTTTTAGCTGTGTGAGAACCTTCGCCTCAATCTGTCTTATTCTCTCCCTGGTGACTCCATATTTTTCACCTATCTCCTGGAGAGTACAATCCCATCCATCCTCTGTACCAAAACGAAGCTTTAGAATCTCCCGTTCTCGACTGTCCTTAACCTCTTGAATTAATTTATCTATCTCCTTTTTAAGGCAACTAAGATTAACCTCTTCGAAGGGGCAACTAGCCTTTTCATTTTCGATAATTTCTATCAAGTGAGAATCCTCATTCTCTCCAATGGGCATATCCATGGAGGTAGATCTGGTAATCACTCTCTGAACTCTCTCCACTTTGTCCAAGGGAAGATCGCATTTCCTGGCGATATCCCTGGCTGTAGGAGTCCTCCCAAGTATCTGCTCAAGTTCCTGAGATGCACGGTTTACTTTTTTCATGAGTTCGGTTATATGAATGGGAACTCGAATGGTACGGGACTGATCGGAGATTGCTCTGGATAAAGACTGTCTGATCCACCAACTAGCATAAGTGCTGAAACGATTTCCCCTTCGGTAGTCGAACTTGTCCACAGCCCGGGAAAGACCAATGTTTCCTTCCTGAATTAAATCCAAAAAGGGAACTCCTCTTCCTGTATATCTCTTAGCAAAGCTCACCACTAGTCTCAGGTTTGCTTTGATCATCTTATCTCGGTATTTTTCATAGCGGTACTTAGCTCCTCTAATCTCTTCCCGTAACTTGAAGAATTTGTCTTTATCCTCAGGGAGTCTTAAACTGTTTCCTTCCTCTGTGTTCAACTCTAAAACAAAATTGGCGAGTTTTTCCATCTTTCGGGACTTCTTTTTTGCACCACCTAAAAAAACATCTCTATCAATGCCTCTCCTTCGGGAAAGTGCGTATAGATAAGGATTTTTTTCCGCAAGATTAGCCAGGTCCAGTAGCCTTCCTCGCAGGATTTTTCTGCTTTCTTTTATTTTCCTTCCGTATTCTTTTTCTTCTTGGGGAGAAAGTAAGGAAGTTTTCCCAATTTCTTGCAGGTATCTTCCAATTCCATCGTTGGCATCCAGTCCCAACCCGGCTGATTTCTCAATTCCTTCCCCCTCTGCACCAATTATCTCAATTCCTTCTTTCTCAAATAGCTCAAATACGTCCTCAATCTCTTCAGGAGTGGAGATATCATCAAGAATTTCCTCCTCCACTTCCTTATAGGTTAATTTACCATTTTTTTCGCCCTTGGCTAAAAGATTTTTTAGCTTTTTCTTCATTAACTCACCTCAAGGAGATTTGTCTCTTTAAGTGGGTTAACTCATCCCACCATTGATTAATCTTCTCTTCCTGCCCCTTTCTTTGATTCTCCTTTATGTTTTTCGTTAATTCACTGATTCTCTTCTGAACCTTGTTTCTTT
>Ga0315539_1002519_pt1 | contig 13188 bp, 4 predicted proteins | sample SalMarSW160150MG_FD_203097 | JGI IMG/M metagenome (GOLD analysis project Ga0315539, IMG submission 203097) | Salt marsh sediment microbial communities from the Plum Island Ecosystem LTER, Massachusetts, United States - Salt Marsh Sediment SW1601-150 ... | reverse complement strand
CAGGTCAGCTTGTGAACCTCCGCCTCTCACAATGCAGATAACATCGACTTGCGCCTGTGTGAGTTGTTGCAGTGATGAAACGAGTCCTTGTTCCATATCCTCGCCCTGCATAGGGCAGTCGGCAAAGACAATCTGGAATGAAAAGAGAGAAGCGACAATCGTCTTGGTAAAATCGTTGTAAGCGGCTGATTCTTTGCTAGTAATTAGGCCGATACGAAGACTAGCAACTGGTAGATATGTCTCCTTGTTCTTGTTGAGTATATCCTCTTTTGTCAGCTTTTCTAGAATCCGTCTGCGGTTGAGGTTTATCTGTGATTCACCGAATGTGGGATCTATATCATAGATATCGAGGCTTAGCCCGTATACCTCATGGTAACGTACAGCACACAAAACACAGACCTCGCTGTTATCCTTCAGTGCATCGGGCATTCCCAGTGTCTGCAGCTTTCTGGTTATTTTCACATAATTGTGCCGCCATATGGTCGCCCTTATCCTCGCGATGGTATCTCCCATAGCATCCACATCCATGAGCTCACAGTAGTAGTGACCCGATCGCTGCTCCCACCTGGCAGCAATGAGGTGGGCGCGTACCCAGAATTCATAACCAGATAGTTCCAGAAGAGCGTCTTTGATCAGGTGGGTTATTTCGCTCAAGAGATAGATTCGGACTGGTTGGTTCTGATTATTTGCTACTTCCATGTCGGGGTGCTTCTCATACTAATTCTACCATGTATAGTTGCAATATGCGCTTGAGGCGTGTTCTTAAACTTTCCCACCAGTTGCACAGTACCTGCCATATCTTTTTATGTAGCTGATGTCAGCAAAATGAGACACACCGCACGCTTAGACTAGAGGCCACTCCTGCATGTACTTCCAATATTGCACTTCTAGTGGGCATCATATCTTGTACACTTTGCCTGAGCATGTGAACAAAAGCTGAAGTGTGACTTGTGAAGGGTTAATCTGCAGCATTCGAGAAAGTGCTTTGCCGTAAAGCAAGAGTTGTAAGCGATAGTATTCTGCAGTATTAGCTAGCTCGGTATCATCTGCGATCTCGTTGCTCTTGAAATCCAGTACAGTTGCTTGCCATGGCTTACCATCCGAGTCTTGTACAATGGTGACACGGTCAAAGGCACCGGTTATCCACTGGTCATCAAGCACGATTTCGAAATGCTTCTCACGCCACAATGAGACATCTCCCTCGGGTCTGGACAGGACTTGCCTGACCTCATCAGAAGCAATCGCCTGCCGAAATTGCTCAGTAGCCCTTTGTTTTATCTCCTCAGAAGCATACGATGTCTCCTGCCATTCTTGAATCAAGTCCTCGATGTCTACTTCATCTATCCATGATACCTTTTCGAAGATTTCGTGGATGGCTTTGCCAAACTCCATGCTTTCATGAGTGACATGCGTGAACAGCGAATCGGCTTTGATCTCTCTCCCCTCAATCATTGACGGCGATACCCCAAGAAGCCTCCGTCTCAGTGAAGGATACTTGCCGAATTCCCTAGATAGCTCAAGCGGCTCACTGGGTTTCGCGGGCTGTACCTTCGAGGGTGCTTTGAAATACCAATCACGCTCTCCTGTTTCGTAGAGACAGGTGAATTCTTCACCTCCTATCTCTATGCCTGGACCGCATGTTGGCTTAGGATCTCCCGCCAGCTGGGATTTCAAAAGAGCGGCGGGCGTTACCATTTTGGAACCTTTGCCCGGGAAGCCGGTAATCATGTAAAGACCTTGCTTTGCCCTGGTCAGCGCCACATACAGCAGGCACAGTACGTCGAAACATGCAGTTTCATCCTGCATCTGCAGTTGTTCTGCCAGTATCGGATCGCTTTCGGCGATAGTCCTAGGCGGCATTTTCAGTGCCCACAGCGGCTTGTCAGTCCTGGGCTCGCGAGAGATCACGAAATCCGGACGGTCGGCTCTGGTCATGTTGCCCGTCTGCAAATCAGGGAGAATGACAATGTCGAACCCCAGTCCCTTGGATTGATGTATGGTCATAACGCGTATCGCATTCTCTTCGGCGAGTTCGTGAAGCTGGTAGTTGTCCATGAAGCGCAGGAAGTCACTGCAGCCTCTGCCTTCGGTCCTATCGAATTCATCTGCAGCGTTGATAAGATCGTTCAGGCGCTTACGACCGAAATCGTCCAGTTCCTGTGCTGCATTCAACCGGGCTCCCCATTTGCGTATGAAAGCTTGAAAGCCATGCGTCTGTATTTCCTTTAATAGCATGAGCGGCAAGTCGTCCCTTTCCAGTTTCTGTTTCACGAAGTACTTGTTGATAGGGCTCATCTGCAACTGCCGCCAGGCAAAGGTGTCACCCGGATGCGCAGCGAATTTCACAAGCGTTAGCAGAACGGAGACGACGAGGTTGTCTTTGATTGCAGCTCTGCCCTCGTGAATGATAGTCATTCCCTGACATTCGCTGCGGAGAAAATCAACGATATTCTTCCCAGCGTCATTGGTGCGTACCAGAATTGCCACAGACAGCCCACGGTCCAGCGGCTTCATCTCATTCAGCAAGTTGGCTACTACGTGGTATCTGTCCTCGTCAGTAGGCTTGGCTTCACCGCCATGACATTGCGGCTCCAGGAGTGCAACATAGCCATATTCGGGAACGGCTTCCGTCTGACACTTGTGTTCCTGCCAGATCTTCTCCCATTGGGTGACGGCCTGTTGTGGTAGCTGGTCTTCCGAAAAGCTACCGAATACGCGATTGACCGTATCGATAACAGGTTGACAGGAACGGAAGGATACGCTCAGAGGAATCTGCTCGATTCCTCCTTCATATTGCTCCAATATCTTGCCGAAGAGACGCGCGTTACCGCCCCTCCACCCGTAAATCGCTTGCTTAACGTCGCCAACGTAGAAGAAACTGCGCTGTCCACTACCATCCTGAAGTATCTCATCTGCAAGATTTCGTAGGACTTCCCACTGTAAGTCGCTGGTATCCTGGAACTCATCCAGCAGCCAGTGGTCGAGTTTGCAGTCGAGGCGATAGTCTATGTAGAGCCGTGCCTCCTGTCTCGGCATCCGGCTGAGCAGGCTGCCGAAGCTGTACTGGTTGGCTGCAGTCAGCAGGTACTGAGCGTCGGTGAAGGTGAGTTTCCCTCTTCGCCGGACCATATCGTCGTAGAATTGCTCGTACTGGTGCAGGATTTGATAGATGCCCTGGGTTCTATCCAACGTGGCGCGGAGCTCTATACCCATTACATGCCTCAGTAAGGTGAACGTCAACTGGCATTGCCTGACATTGAAAGCATAGCGTCCTTTGCCGTATGCTAGTGTCATCTCGCCCCGCTCCAGGTCTTCCATGTTTGCCAGAAGTGATTGAAAGACAACTGCTTTACTCAAGGAATCATCCCAGCCTGATGATTCACCGTAGCTGCTCGAGAAGTCGACGATCTTCGTCAGGCTGTTCAACAGACTATCGGGGAACCCGCTGCCCACAAACGAGGCTTTGAGTTCAGCTGCAGCTTCTGCAACATCACCTGCCGGTTTTAACCAGGGCGATCCCTGAGGCCAGATTATGTCCTCTTGCCCCCATGTGCGACATTCGGGCATGAAGCAGTAATAGTCCTTGAAGCCGGTGATGAATTTGTCCAGGTTCTGCTTCAGGCTCTTCGTCTCCTGTCCGGAAGTCGCCTGCCTGAACGCACCCAGGAATGCTTGCTGTGCTGTACTGGTAACATGGCGATGGTTGAATATAAAGCCCAGCACTTTCTGGCTGGCGGCCTTCGCTTCCGCGCTGGCGTTATCCATTATCTGGAACGCCGAAGGAATTCCAAGCTCCATGGGGAAGGATTTGAGTATACTTACGGTGAAGCTGTCCAGCGTGCTAATATGCAGGCTGTGAATACTCACCAGAAGGCTTTGCAGCAATTGCAGGAAGTCTTGCTGTCGAAAATCAGGCTTTCCAATCAGCCCTCCGGCTTTGCGAGCCTGTTCCGGCGAACTGGAGGCGTCGCACAAGTACTTGACTACGGAGTCGAATATCTCGCCCGCCGCCTTTCGCGAGAAGGTAAGCGCTATAATCCGGTCGGGATTAACCCCGTTGGCCATTAGGCTTATGTAGCGGTGGGCAAGCTGGAAAGTTTTACCCGAGCCGGCAGAGGCTGAGATAGCCACATGGCTGATGCCGCTTCTTATCACTTCGTCTCTCTCCTCATGAATGCTTCGAAAGCTGCCACATCGATGCAGTCAGGGACATCGGCGGGAAACAGGCTCGCGAAATCGTCGTATTGGACTCTCTCCACCGGCGGCCAGAACCTGCGATTTCGGATATCTTCAATGATGGACTCGGCGCAGGTTCTGGCTGATTTCAGCAGGTCGTCATCAAGGTCTTCCCAGACGACCACTCCGGTATCGTCTGTGGCTCTCGGAAGATTGAAGTAACCGAGTTCAATCTTTTTTTCAGAAAACTCTTCTTTGGTAAGCAGCATTCTGTAAAGCGGCAGCTGCAAATCAACCCAGCGTTTCTCTTTGCCCCTTACATTGACCCTCATATAGTCGGCTACCTCATGTGCAACAGAACCGAAGTGAGCTTCATCCGGCCTCTGCGAATTATCCGAGGTTTTGTAATCGAGAATGCGTATCTGCCCCGTCTCGATGTGCCTGTCGATGCGGTCGATTCTTCCGCTGATGGGCATTCCAGAAAGCTCGGCCTCGATTCTTACCTCGGAGTGGAGTATTTCCCAGCCCGCCTTGACCAGGTCAGCCTGTACTCGTGCTGCGGCGCGGAGCCGCTGTTTTGCTGCATCAAGCTGGATTCTTATCTGCAGGGGTAGTGGGTGCCCAAAGCGTTCAGCTGCCCAATTTTCGGCTTCAGAACAGAGGAATTCACTCAGCTTGAGGTGGTTCTCGCACCGGCTCATCTCATCGCTCTGTGCCATCTTCCGTAGCACATCATGCACCAGTGATCCGAAATCGAGCGCATCCATCTCCACTTTATCGTCATCCACCTCTTCCATGTTCAGGACATTCGTGAGATAGAAACGGAAGGGACATATCAGATATTCCTTAAGCTTGGTAACCGACAATCTCGTGGGGTTAAGCTTATCTGCCGAGACATCGGCAGGCGGGCTTGCTTCGAGACGAAAGCTGATTGTTGGAGGATAGCTGTCCTGTTCGTCCTCAGGGTCGCCGAAAAGCTGTCTGGCACGCTGGAGAAGCTCGCCATCGCTGCATCGAAAGAGCAGGCGCGATGGCTTCAGCGGATCACGTGCAGCACCCGTTTTGCTGGCGAGGAAGCACACGCGGCCGTCTCTATGGCGTGACTCGATAAGCCCCTGCATCAAATAGGCATCCCTGGCCAGACGATCGGCGTCGCAGCGCAGGTTCAATTGCTTGCGGAGAGTATCGGGCAGAAATACGTCACCGAGATGTCCGTCCGGGACGAATCCGTCATTCATCCCTGTAACGATCAGCAGGCGGGCGCTATTCCAAGGTAACTCCAGCCAACCCTCGAGGTCGACAACGGCGCCCTTACGCTCTACGTAATAGCGCTGTGTGGCCAGTCTTTGCAGTAGCATCTCCAGTGCATTCTCTTTCTCGATATCGAGCCTGCTGATCACGTCGCTGGACAGCTCTCGAAGCGCGGCGTCTATTAGCCCGGACGCCGCTATGAATTCCTCGTCCTCGGGATCACTGGGATTTACCGTTCTGACTTCGTATAGTGTTTGCAGGAGCGACCGTACTGCGCTGTCGATGTCTTCGTCATGAAACAACTCCAGTTGTTCGTGGATAAACATCACTGCCTTTCCCAGATTACGGAATCCCCGGTAATCCTCTTGCCTTCCCGAGCCCTTGTGCAGAAAGCGGTAGGTTATGTCTTCCACTTCCAAAGGCAGGTGGTGATTCTGGAACTCGTCCAGTTCTTCCAATAGCCATCGTGAAGAAAGATTGTGTTTTTGTTTCAGAAATGTGAGCACGTCAACGTGTCGCAGAAATGTGCTGAAGCTTGAGTACGTCTTTTCAGTAACCAGAGCGTGGACAGAATCAAGGAGACGATACAACGGGTGTTCCGCCATGCTCTTTCCCGCGGGATCGAATGCGATCAGGTCCTTGTCTGCGAGGTCAGCCATCAGGACAGGGGTTACCTCACTGTTTGGCACGCCGATGGCGACGTCGGCCGGACCGAAGCGATTGCTCTCCTCCGCCATAACTTCCACAACCTTACGGCTCTGTGACATTGGAGAACCAGTGAGAAGAAGGTTCCTCTTCGCGCCGGGGATGGCAATTTGGCTCTCGCTCCATCTGTCTGTGATGGGGCGTCCCCAGTCATCGAAGCAGTCCGCCATTGATTCGGGGGCGTGTACCAGAATATCAATGGCTACCTGTAAAGCAAGGCATTCAAGTGCTCGTAGCATGAGAGGCGTCGGGTCCGGGACTGCAGCTACGACAATTCGTTCGATCTCCTTGGGGAGTTCCGCCTTTTCAGCCCGCTGTAGTGTTATCTTACATGGGTCTTCCAGTCCAAGTTCTTCGAGCCGTGCCAGGTAGGCAGCTTCCAGTTTGGCCATATCTTCCCAGCGTTCCTGCTCCTCTAGGATATTGCCAAAGCTGTCATATATGTCTGCTATGCGGTGCCCTCCGTCCACGAGGGTGTCACGCAGCCGTTGTAGCAGCCCGCCTGTGTGCATTGCCCAGGTGAAGGATTGCTCCGCCGTTCGTGCCGGGAAAAACTCGCTGTATTGGCTGAGGTCGGCTCTCATCAACACGTCTATCCAAACTGCTGTCACTTCTGTCTGGTTGGCCATCTTCCCTGACTCATGTTCGGAGTGTAGGAAGAAAGTCGGTGTCACTACCCGAGGCGATAACAGCGCTGTATTCTGCTCGGCACAATGCATTGCTAGAGCTTCGCGCAGCCTGCGCCCCGCCTGCCTCGTAGGTACTACAATAAGCTGGTTCTCCAGATCAACTGGGCCCGAAAGCTGTGACGGCAGGAGAAACTGCTGCACCTTAGTTGTAACCGGCGCATCCCAACCCAGGAAATGTCGTTCTACGGGCATAAGTTATGATCCTTGCATCATACTGATTATCGGAAGCATGTAGTTTTCGCCTTCATTATAACTCAATATTTATGGAATGGCCTGAGGATTGTGGAGCGCGGTTGTGTTGATTTGTTGGGAGGAATTGCCCCCTCGGCTGGCTTCCTTGCCTTGGCCAGAACGAATCCTAGTCCCTCCTATTGTAATGGAGCGCCTGTGGTTTGAGAACATTGTGATTGAAAAAGTAGTAAGCAACCATCCACGGCCAAAATCAGTCTGATGCTCTCAGAATTGACGCTTTGTGATGCTGCCAATGTCAAATAGCCCATTTCCCAAAAACCTTCCCCTTGCGTATCGCGTTTCGGACTCTTGGTATACCGTTGCTAGTGAGTAGCTCCACAAGTTGGTCTAAAAAGACAACGTTCTGGCTATTTGTTCAGTTTGACTTACCTTGAGTGCACAAAATAGTATTTTGAGATCTACGAAGGAGTGTAGAATCAGTACCTTCTTGTGCCTCTGCAATAAGGAAATCGGGAGCAGCCCCAGAACATACCATATCGTCCGCTGCGTAATACCATGCGAGAGCCACACTTGGGACAAAGAGTACGCCCAGCTACATATGTTTGTGAAGGAGCTTTCGGCTTCTTCGTCACTCCGGTTGTTGGCCTGATTTCGGACTTCTTTGTCTCTTTGCACTTGTTGCAGATCCTGCCATAGCCGGATATCAAAGCAGAATCCTTGAAGTCTTCTATGTTCCTTATTTCTTCGCACTTTGGACATAGACGAACACTTCCATTCTGAAATGCTTCGACGGTCTCTTGAATGCCCGAGAGTAATTTAGTGTTGATTGGTTCGTCTCTTGTTAACAGTCTGATACGGTTGTCAAGCGTCGTTATCGGATTATTCCCTATATTGAATTTATTAATTCTAAGAAACTTGTATCCATAACTTTCGAGTATCTTTTCTCTGTATACGTCAGCTTCAGAATAGTAGTATCCATGACGTAATTGATCTCTGATGTCTGTATCTTGGAAATGCTCTTTGAAGCCATCATACTCAATGATGATCTTGTATTCTTGACCATCCTTACGATGGATAAGGAGAAAATCGACCACATAGTTGGGATGTGTATAAGTTTTATCCAATTGTCTTAGATATCTTCCGATCTTGAAGCCGGGTATCAATTCAGTGTTACCAGCGTTATCTCTCCAAAATTGCGTCTGGTAGAACCAGTTGAGTACGGCTGGTTCCATTGCCGAACGTGGATCCACGTCAACCGGCGTCCGCTCCTTTCTGACATCTAAGAGAGTATTTTGGTAATGTCGCAGTGCACCGCCTATGGCTCCAGAGTATCTATCGATACGTTTGCTTAACACGAGATGAATACATTCTTTGGCTCGACTGAACCCGACATTGAGTCTTTGTGCTTTGATTCTACTCTCCTCCTCCAAGTCGACATTGTCTAGATCTTTGATAAAAACCCCCCAAAGTCTGTCTGATTCTTCGGTTGCCACCATAGAATAGAAAACAATATCTCTCTCCTCACCCTGGCATGTATCGAAAGTCATTATTTTCAGTTTATTGACATCGAAGAAATGGTCCCTATCTGACATCTTGCTTATCGTCTCCATAGCGAGCTTCTGTTGGTTCGTATGTGGGGTAATAATACCTACACTGACATTACTTCCCTCTGCCTTGAGTTGCTCCAGTTCCGAGATGATGAATTCTATTTCTGGCCTATTAGTGTTTTGTGAGAGTTCTTTCTTTCCATCATGCTTGATCAAAGTGAGTTTTAGCGTTTCATCAATCGGTTTGCCTCTGATTTTCATGACCTGAAGGGTATCTTGATAGAAGTGTTTATTTGAATACGAGATCAGTTCTTTGTAGCCCCTGAAATGCTTCATTAGCCGGATATTGAAATTGGTGATGAATTCGAAGAATTCTAGAATTGAAGTCTTGATGTTGAATTTCTGGAGTTTCACCAATTTTATTGGGTCTTGCGATACATTTTCTCTAAAACTACGATCCAAGTTGTTAAGATATTCCATGTTAGTATCCGAACGAGCTTGAGCAGCCTTTACGTTACTAAATTGCCTTTTATCACCGAGAACGAGCACCTTCTTCGCTCTTAACAAAGCTGGGAAAGCCTGAGCGATACTAACTTGACTAGCTTCATCAATAATCACCAAGTCAAAGATCTCGGGTGCAAGCGGGATATATTCGGCGTAATCTCTTATTCCAGCTAGAATGCAGGGAAACGCACTCTTCAGTTTGGAGAACTCTTTTTTGGGAAATTTGCCTTTACTCTTGATGATATTCCCCAAGGCTTTTGCAGTTGCCTTACTATTCTCGTAGAAGTCAACCACGCGTCCATCTAATAGATACGTCATTCGAAGTGTAACAAGCTGTTCTATTTTCTTTTTGCTGGTCCCGTAGTCTAAAGGTTCGATAGCTTTGAAAGCTAGAGTGACCTTCTCGTTGAGGCTGATATACCTTATGATCTTGTCAAAATCGGCATCAGTCAAGCGTAAGAGTTCGTTATTCCAAAGAGTCGGTAACTTAGACAAATTGATCTGAAGCCTTTTCAAAGTCTTTGGATATTTTGGGAGATTTTGTTCCAGGAAAAGAATATCGTCAAGTGAATTCCTGAATTCGCCGGCTAGTTCAATAAGTGACTTATTCGTTAGAAGAGAATACAACACTCGCAGATAGTCTATTTGATAGTCTTTTGAGAGGCCGTGCTTGAGAGTAATTGCGGCTTTAGCAAAATGCAGAATACCATGCAATTGTCTAAGACATTTATGAGGGTCTTCAAATTCACAACCAGGAAAGTATTCATTGAATTCCCTATCTAATTGCTCTAGCTCTTTCCCCTTAAGCAAATATCCGAGAAGCCAGTTCCTGCACTTTTCGTACCGCGTCACTAAATCTTCAAGTCTCTCAAAATGGATATCCGAAAATTCATGGAAATTAGCTAGCAACGCTACTTCAGTTGGATATTCAGCTGTTAGTCGGCTGGAAAAATCTAACAGCTCAACCATAATACCGACAAAAGCCCTGAACTCTTTCAGGTTCCTGAAGTCTGTGATGGAGGCTCCTATTGTTTCAAGAAGTCTCGCCGATTGTAGACTCTTATTGTCATCGGAGAAAATGGCCCGTAGTTCACACATCAGACCTCTTAAATCTTCGATTATCACAGCGGAACTGGGTATGCCGCAAGCTTCTTCGAGGTCAATGCAGCAATCGCTATTTGCGAAGTATGATTCCAATTGAACCAATTCCTGGATTTCTGATATATCAATCCCCTCATAAGCAAGGACTTCGGCTTCAAGGTATTCCTTAAGAGTGTCTACTGACTTATTGATGTTTTCTAGCAGTTTTTCATGGTCTTTCTTGAGTATGTGGTGATGGATCTTAATGTTGTCAATGGAACCGGCTGACAGGATTTGACTATACGTACTACCAGTCTTCCCTAGGCGCAAAATAGGGTTCTGAAAATCCTTATCGTATCTGACCTGATCCATCGTTTGAGTTATCTTCTCCTCAACAACATCCAGAGCTTCTTTCTTGTCAGATAGTACCAATACGGATTTGTCATTCAAAATGGCGTCACAGACGATGGCCGTTATCGTATGGCTTTTGCCAGTTCCTGGAGGACCTTCAACAGTAATGTATTTGCAGCCTTCTTTGCGAACCGCAGCAAGAATTTGTCGCTGTTCACTGTTCAGAGGAACCGGAGTCTCAAAAACCAACTTGTCGCTTATTTCCTCATCATCCCATTCATCTTCGATTTCGGCGTTGAATGAAATCGGGTCTTTGTGAATGAAATCCTCAATCAGCACGTTGAAAGCATCCCCCAGGACGCTGTCACCCTGAGAAAGCAACTGCAGAATCTCTTCGTAATCGTTGATGAGCGCTTCATCTGACTTTTCAGAGAGATTAATGTAGCAGGAGTTGGACACTTTGACGAGCGAACTTCTTGCGGCTTGTATGCTGGCATCGGCAGTATTAATCGCAGAATCAAGTTCCAAAAGGTCAGTTATCTCGTTGATTATACTGTTGACTATAGTTGGAAAACCTTCTGCTGATTGAGAAAGATATATTATTCTTTCTCCTATCGTTTTTAGGTTCCCTTTTTTGTTTGAAAGCTCGTTGTATTGCTGTACTATATATTCGAGCGCCCTCTTGTTGATGTAAACTTGGCTGTCAAATTCTATCTTTAAGGTGTCAGTCTCTTTCTCGATATGAAATGGAATATAAAATATCGGATACTTAGAATTCTGGAACGTTATATCGTAAAAATACAGATAAGTATCCTGCTTATCTAAGATATTCTTATTTCGATAAATTTCGTAAAGCTCGGCATAAAGGTCTTTGACTTGGTAACCTTCGAAGAATTCATTAATATCGTTCTTAACTTCCTCCAAGTTGAAAACGAAGGCTAGTTCACTCTTAATATCGGGATGTTCGCTCATCATAAGCAGTCCAACCATACTGGCAACCTTGTCCTCGACTGCTTTCCTAAAGACATTTGTAAGCTCCTCCTCCATCAAATAGATCGTATTCTCGTCGCCCAGAGTAAGATTCTGTAGAGGCTTCTCAAGAAATCTAATGAATGGGTGTACGAGTTGATCCTTAATGGTGGTTTCCGTATATTCAAGCGCTGTAGTGAGTGCGCGGTCATATTCTGTCTTGCTCGAGGCAGCCTTAGCTACGCCCTTGGCGATAGTATCTAATACTTTCTCTATTTGGACGTCAGTTAATTTCTGACTTTGGATCTTTGTGAGCTGCAATAGGTCGCTGGGTATGTTGGCTCGATAGACGCCCCTCTCAATTCTGTTTATGTTAGTCTTGCGAAATCCTTGATTAACAGCCTCACAGACAAGTCTCCTGAATTTAGCATATTTGCTCAAATCTATTCCGACAAGTAGATTGCTATCGTTTCGGAACTGCACAATCCTCTTAGGATTGCGTCTCTTGTGGAAGTCTGTTTCAAGGAAATCCATGAAGTACTTAACAACTTCCTTTATGAAAGCTAAGTTGCGTAATCGAGAGTTTGTTGAAGACTGCCCTTCAACGTTCTTGTTCTTCTTAAGTTGATCGTTTTCCGTCATCTGACATTGTAGGACATAGCATTCAAGTATCTATTCCTTAGATCCCAATCAAGTCCTTCGGTTCTACTATAAACTTTTCTAGTGCAGCCACTACCGCTATCGCCATGGCCATGGCTTTCCCTGAATTTCTAAACGGTTGCTTGCACTGGATTCGCTCCCAAACGGCGCGCTCTATCGCTGCGCTTTTCTCCAGCTCCTTGATTCTATGATTCAGTTTATCGATGCTGTGGCCAAGAGTCAGTGCTACGGCAGCAATCAATACGCCAATAACCATGGTCTTCATAACCGTTATCTTAGGCACCCGGGCAAAACGACTTCCCATTGTCTTCAAATCTCCTCGCACCATGATTCATCTCCTTTTAGGCATTTGTCATAGAACCTACCCAAATCTGTTCTTACCGCCATAGTCTACGTCTATTAGTATATCTCGCTATAGTGAATGGTTTCACGGAGCTTTGCTCACGTAAGAAGTTTGTGACCACACTAGCAGCAGAAATGCATTCCTTTCCCTCTTGATTTAATTATACCCCTGACCAACCTCAAACAAAAGAGTCATGACCTGTTAATACTCTAGATGTAGTCTTTTGGATGCATCGAAGTGAAGCGTCATCACTATGCAAAAAATGTGGATTAGAACGAACCAGCCGTCGACCATGAGATTAGGAATTACAGATAGTGGTTTTGTATAACCGGAGGTCTGAATACTACTGGACCCCACTTGGGATTTTCGGCATTAAGCAGAGCGCATGGGTAAGTCATCTTATGGACATGACCGCCCCCGAAGAGATGTGAGGGCCTTCGAAGTTGGCTAGATCATGGTTCTGCTGCACAAGATAGCGGATTGTTCAGTTTGCCATAGTATTGTGGGAATGTAATACCTGATCAATGTATTCGGTGTATGGGATTAGGATAGTCAAGATATTGATAATGAGCTACTGACTGTGACAGCCCGTATGTCTCCAGCCATGTTCCCTCATGTAGCCTATCATAGCTTTATGAGAATCGCTATTGGGCGCTACGTCTATCCTTTGTTGACAGACACTGCAGTAATACCAGATTTGATGCTCTTTCCTACCCTGGTC
>Ga0315539_1002517_pt1 | contig 13197 bp, 9 predicted proteins | sample SalMarSW160150MG_FD_203097 | JGI IMG/M metagenome (GOLD analysis project Ga0315539, IMG submission 203097) | Salt marsh sediment microbial communities from the Plum Island Ecosystem LTER, Massachusetts, United States - Salt Marsh Sediment SW1601-150 ... | reverse complement strand
GGGTACCACATCCTCCCGGGACTCCGCTTTTCGTACTGATCGGACGAGTCTTTACTTTGATTCCTTTGTTCGGCGAGATTGCGGCCCGGGTCAATTTCCTCTCTGTTCTGAGCTCGGCTTTGGCGGTGTGGTTGTCTTTCTTATTGATAGTCAAACTGGTTGGCTACTGGGAGAGGAAGCATGAGGGAGATAACTCAAGGGAAAATGTCTGGATCAAGATAGGGAAGTATGTGGGTGCAGTGGCAGGCAGCTTGTTCTTGGCCTTTTCCAATACCTTCTGGTCTAACGCGGTGGAGGCGGAGGTTTATGGGACGTCGATGCTTTTGATGCTTCTCATTCTGTATTTGGGCCTCATGTGGATGGACAGAAGGGACACCCCCAAGGGGGACAGGCTGTTGATTTTGATCGCCTATCTGGGGATTTTGTCCACCGGAATTCATATGACCGTCTTCATGATCATGCCAGCCGTTTTCCTATTGGTGGTCCTGGTAGACAGGCAGAAACTGTTGGATTGGCGGTTCTGGATCACCGGTTTGGTTCTGGCTCTGGTGATGCACAGCGTCACACCGTTCTTGCTTTTTATGGGAACCTGGCTTTTCCTTACCTTCATTCTGATGCAGGTTTCAAGCAGAAGAAAAACGTGGGCGCTGGTCTTCTCGATGATGTTGGTGGGTGTGGTGGGTTATTCCACTCAGCTTTATATTCCCATAAGATCCTCTTTGGATCCAGCCATAGACGAGAACGATCCTTCTGATTGGCAAAGTTTCAAGGCTTTCTTGGAACGAAAGCAATACGGTCAGCAGAGCATGATTGCCCGGATGTTTTACCGTCGGGGAAGCTGGACCAATCAGTTTGGCGGCAAGGAAAGAATGGGGTTCTGGGGATTTTTTCGGGAGCAATTCACCGACAGGAAGCTCTGGTTCATCCCCGTATTTCTGGGCATTTTGGGAATTTGGGAGGAGATCAGGAGGAGGAAAAGGGAAGGGACGGTTCTTCTCTTTCTGGTTCTAGCCTGCACTCTGGGCTTGATCCTATACATGAACTTTGCCGATGGAACCAAACCTGATCAGATGACCGGAGAGATAATTCACATTGAGGTGAGGGATCGAGATTATTTCTTTTCGCCCGGATTCATGTTCTTTGCTTTGGTTATGGGAATAGGTATTTCTGCGTTCCTGACGACTGTGGGCAGTTGGCTGCAGACGAAGATGCAGGATCTGGCCAAACCTTCAGTTGGAGTCTTGTCCCTTATTTTCCTTGCTCTGACGATTTTACCTCTTAATCGAGGTCTTCATTCCCATAATAACAGAAGTAGGAATTATCTGCCCTATGATTATGCCTGGAATCTCTTGAATTCCTGCGATAAAGATGCCATCCTATTTACCAACGGGGACAACGATACCTTCCCTTTATGGTTTCTGCAGACTGTGGAAAAGATCAGGCAGGACGTGAGGGTCGTGAATCTGAGTCTGATTAACACTAACTGGTACATAAAACAGATGAAAAACCAGTGGAATGTTCCCATCAGCTTCACCGATCGGGAGATTGACCGGCTCGGATTTACTCGAACCGAGGATGGGAGAGTCTTGAGAATTCAAGACCGAATGATAGACAATATCATGGAAAACAATGACTGGCACTATCCGGTCTACTTCGCGGTCACCGTCTCCGGTGAGAACAAGATCTATAAAGGAAAGCCAATAGATGATCATTTGAGGATGGAGGGTATGGCTTATCGAGTGGTGAAGGATGAGGGGACCATGCTGGTTGAACCGGATATAATGAGAGACAAGCTATTTAACGTTTTCAGGTTTCGGGGGGTGAACGATCCCAAGGTTCATAAAGACGAAAATGACAAAAGACTTCTGGCCAATTACACCTCTTGTTTTCTGGCACTGGCGGACACCCTGAGGCGGGCGAAGAAATACGACGAAGCTATCGAGGTCAGCAAGAAGGTCTCCGAGCTTCTCCCTGGCGATTGGCGTCCTTATGCTTACCTGATGCAACTCTATGGAGAGTCGGATCAGCCCAAGGATTCGATAGACAAGGTGATCGACGAGGCTACCCGAGTGGTCCAGGCTTCGGAGGAGTTGAAAGGCCAGAACTTTGTTGAGAGACTGCACTTCAATTTAGGTTATACGTACAAGCGGAAGGGACAGACTCAAAAGGCGATAGACTCCATGAATCGGATACTTGCCATGAATGGGAGTTTCCGTCCCGCGCTGGAGGCTTTGGTTAACATCTATTATGGCGATGAAGACAAAGAGGCACTCACTAAACTCTTCGAAACCTGGGTCTCCAATAATCCCACAGATGCTCAGGCCGTCAGCATGCTAAACCAGCTGAAATCGCCCGATTTCAAGTTCACGAATCCACCTCAATAAGGGATCTCAGGACGTTCCTCTGTGGGCAAAAGTTCAAGGGCTATCTTGAAGATACTGGCAGTAAATTGGGAAGATTTAGCAAATCCACAGGCAGGGGGGGCGGAAGTTCACCTTCTGGAGATACTCAAAAGAATTGCCAGAAAGGGACACCAGGTGACCTTGCTCTGCAGCAGCTTCCCTGGGGCAAAGCAGAAAGAAGAATCCGACGGAATAAGGATAATCAGAAGAGGTTCCCGATATGATTTCAATCTGGTGGCTCCTTTCGCCTTCAGAGCCCTTCTAAAGGAGGAAGAATGGGACATCGTGATCGAGGATATAAATAAGATCCCTTTTTACACCCCCCTTTATCATCGTCTTCCTCTTCTGGTGGTTATTCCCCATCTTTTTGCGAACACGGTATTCAAGGAAATAAACTTCGTCCTGGGGCTTTACATATATCTATCCGAAAAGCCTATTCCCATGGTTTACAAGGGATTCAAATTCATGGTCATATCCGAAAGCACAAAAGAGGATTTGGTCAAAAGAGGGATTCCAGGGGACCACATATTCGTGATCAAATGCGGGATCGACCAAGCTTTGTATGCTGCCAATCCTCAAATCGAGAAATATTCGACTCCTACGGTTGTCTATCTGGGGAGGTTGAAAAAGTACAAGAGTATCGACCACCTCCTGGCTGGGTTCTCCTTATTGCTTGATAAAATCCCTGAAGCCCGGCTAGTCATCATTGGGGAGGGCGATCACAAAGGTCATCTGATGGATTTTGCCAGGAGATTGAATTTGGAAAACCGAGTGGAATTCACCGGCTACGTGGACAAACATGAGAAGGTGGAAAGGCTGCAGAAGTCCTGGGTGGCGGTCTGTCCCTCCTTGAAGGAGGGATGGGGTTTGACCAACATAGAAGCTAACGCTTGCGGCACTCCTGTTATCGCCAGCAATGTGCCAGGATTGAAAGACTCGGTAATTGACGGTAAAACCGGACTTCTGTTTGAATACGGGAATGTCCAAGAACTCTCCGAGTGTATGGCAAGGATTCTGTCGGATAGGGAATACCGGGAAAATCTGATCCGGGGAGGAGTTTCTTGGGCAGGAAGTTTCAGTTGGGATGATACAGCCACGAGTACTTTGGAGTTGATGGTAAGAATAGTAGAAGAAAGGTCAAGAGACGAAGGTTAAAGGATACCGTGAAAAAAAAGTTTGTAATCGGCATGCTGGTCAGTCTGGTATTCTTGTATCTTGCCTTCCGCAAGGTGAATTACGTCGAGCTTTGGCAAGCCGTAAAAGGTGCCAATTATTGGTTCATCATTCCCAATGTGATCTTAGGCATCTTCACCATGTGGATGAGGGCATTCAGATGGAAATACATGGTTAGGCCCATCAAAAAGGTGGGTTTGGGTAGGCTTTTCTCGTCGGTGATGATCGGATTCATGGCCAATAACGTCTTGCCTGCCAGACTGGGCGAGTTTGTCCGAGCCTATTCTTTGGGAGCCAAAGAGAACATTTCCAAAAGTGCTTCCTTTGCTACCATCGTGGTAGAAAGGCTCTTCGACGGGTTCTCCATTCTTTTTATTCTATGGGCCACTCTGCTTTTGTTCCCGTTCCCCGATTGGGTCAAGAAAGCGGGCAACCTTTTCTTAGTGACCAACTTGGCCATGCTTGTCCTTCTGGTTTTTCTGGAGGTCAAGACCGACTCCACCCTGAAATTCTTCCAACATATTCTCCGTTTTCTTCCTCACAAGCTTAGGATAAAAGCTGAGGATATCCTTTTGAAGTTCATCAGCGGCCTGAAAGTGTTCAGAGATACGTCCAGTCTGATTTGGATTCTCTCCTGGTCTATCATGATCTGGGTAGTCACGGGAATAAGCAACTACTTCGTCTTCTTAGCCTTCGGTCTTCATCCGCCCATCCAGGCATCCTTCATTCTGCTGGTCATCGTTTGCTTAGGAGTGATGTTACCCGCTGCTCCGGGATTTGTAGGGACTTTTCAGTTTTTCTCCATAGTCGCACTGGCCAGATTCGGCTATGACAAGAGCGTCGCTTTACCCTTTTCCATTGTGCTTCATGCCTGTCAGTATTTCCCGGTGACTTTGCTTGGACTCTATTACTTGAAGAAGGAACATCTCTCCTTGAAGACTCTGGAAAAGGAGTCCCTCGAAGGTGAACATAACTGACGACGGCAGGAAATGACCAATAACCGGTAGCCAAAGCGCAGGTGCCGGAAGCTTTCCAGACAATTTCCTTGACAGCAATTTGAAAATACTTATATTTTTTTCGTAATTAGGAACAGTTCTTAGTCGATGAACAGATGATGCAATTTTTTACTATGAGCTATTGACCGTATGCCGTTGACTGATCACGGGGTGTAGCGCAGCCTGGTAGCGCACATGGTTTGGGACCATGGTGTCGGAGGTTCAAATCCTCTCACCCCGAAATAAAACAGTTCCTGGTTTATGGTAGATGGTTTGTGGTAAACTCCCGTAGAATTATTGCCATGAACTATGAACCATCAAATATTCACTGACCATGCCCCCGTAGCTCAGCAGGATAGAGCATCTGCCTTCTAAGCAGAGGGTCGGGCGTTCGAGTCGCCCCGGGGGTGTTAGAATCAGTTCACAGTTCGCGGTTCATGGTTCGTAGTCGAAATCAAAGAATTATGAACCATGAACGGTTAACCGAATTCGCGGTGGGTGTAGCTCAGGTGGTTAGAGCACCAGGTTGTGGCCCTGGTTGTCGGGGGTTCGAGTCCCCTCATCCACCCTTTGTTTTTGGAGGTGCCTGGAGAGGCTTCCCGGACAGGTGATGTCGAAAGTGCATGTGCGGTCGAATTAAACCATATGTGTGATTCCTATGGTGTCGATTTTAGCACGGGCGGAATGTATGAAAAGTGGTAACCCACAGCGAATAAAGGAGAAGATTTCGATTTTTGACACGCGTAAAGGCGCGGTGGAACAAATGGATAGAATATCTAAATCGAATGAGGAGTGGAAGAGCCTCCTTAGTCCTCAACAATACTCGGTCACCAGACAAAAAGGAACAGAAAGAGCATTTACGGGAGAATATCATAGCCTAAAAGAGGAAGGCATCTACAAATGTGTTTGCTGCGGCACCGATTTGTTTGCATCAGATACCAAGTTTGATTCCGGATCAGGCTGGCCGAGCTTTTGGGCACCAGTCTCAGACTTGAACATAGGAACTCGCACTGACAATAGTCTGTCGATGGAAAGGATTGAAGCACTATGTGCCAGATGCGAAGCTCACTTGGGTCATGTCTTCGATGATGGCCCACCGCCGACACATAAACGTTATTGTATCAATTCCGCCTCTTTGAAGTTTGTTAAGAAAGGCAAATAGGTGCGTATTACCTCAAGACGTTAAGACGGGCAACAAAAACGAAACAAAAGAGAAAGGAAAGAATCATGACCGTCAAAAAGCATTTCACAGCCGAACACGCCAAAGAAATCGGCGAGAAGCTAGGAATTGACTGGAGCAAATTCGATGTGGAACAGTTCCGCCGCGGCATGGATGTGGAACTGGAGCACGGGACAGTTGATCCTAACACCAATGTGTCCAACGATGATGCTCTGGTGACTGGCAAGATCGCTCTGGCCCATCTTAATGAATTCCCTGATTATTACCACAGATTAGACAAAATGGAAGAAGAGGCGGAGAAGTTCTGGGAGAAGAAAGAGTAAGCCTTCCAGCGGGGCGTTTTCCCCAGGCTATTGGGTCGATCGTGAGGCCATGTAGGCCAGGTGTGTGTGCAGGGCTGCTTAACGAATTAGCTATCCATAGCCCGTCCAGGATGGTCCAGGTACAAGACTCTCAGAGCAGTTCTGAAATCCTCCAGAAGGGTTCTACGTGAGAGTCTGAGTCTGACAGTTTTCCGAGAATGCATGTTCTCCCCCGAAATGACGCCTAATTTTCTTCCCGGTGAAGAGTGCATGGTATGCCTCTGAACGTCCACGCCTCCACGAGAATTTACCCTTGACTTGCCGGAGCACGTGCGTTATCTTGGGTCTTGGATGGCGCTTTGCGGTGGCTTCGCGAGTGGATACTGGTTGGGACCAGTGTGGGTGCGGGCAGGAAGATGACTTACTCTGTAGTTGCGGCATCTTGCATCAGCCTTTAGCACCAGAAAATGATAAAGTACTTGTTTAATCATTCTGGAACGGGGAGAAAGTGAAAATGTCTGAATGCCAATCCTATGGATCCTGCGGACACCAGTGGGAAATGACGAATATTCAGTTTGGTTTTGTAGTTTTCGAGAAATGCTTTCACTGCAATGGGCTGAGAACATATTTCTCCATGGAGGATGTTGCCATCCTTGGGGATAAATACCGTGAGGGAGACCATTTCTGGAGTCGAGTGGAAAACGCCCAGTCGTTCAGATTTGACCTGCAGTGTACCAGGTGTGGCCATTTAGAGAAATTCGAGGACATGATGGGGCTTTTGCACTGCACCGGATGTTTGCCCGATTGTGAGGTGGAAATTCAGAGGAAGAAATACGAAGCGGAGAGAACGTGGATTCTGGTGGCATTCGGTTTTCTTCCCAAGTCGAAGGCGGAGCCAATCCCCCCGGGCAAGCTGGATATTCTCACCGACTACTTCAACCAAAGGAGGGATACATCCCGCTCCAGGATAAAAATCATTTCATTTAATCTGATTGAAGACCTTTCGCGCTGCAGAGGTGATTTCATTCACGACGTGGGCATGCTTTCCTTGGAACCGCCCAAGGAGAGAAAACCTCTGTTTTGATTCCACCATCAATTCATTCCGCAAGACAGGAGAGCCTTCATGACTACTCAAGACCTGATTGAGAAGCTCGGACTCAAAGCATTAAGCAAGTTTGAACACCGGAACGTGGACGGTGTCTTCGTCTCGGATATGTTGAGCGACGTTATGGCCGGTGCCAAATCCGGTAACCTTTGGCTGACAGTCCAGACTCACAAGAGTATCGTTCCTGCTGCCAATCTGGTGGATGTTTCCGCGATAGTGATTACCAGCGGCAAAGATATTCCGCAGGAGACCACCGATCTTGCCAGCAAATACAATATCGCTATCCTATCCACCGAACTTCCCACCTTTGATCTGGTGGGGAAGCTTTACGGGCTGGGTGTAGGAGCCAAATAGCCCGCCCGGGCTTTGGTTAGTGGCAGCTGCAAGCGGACCCCAAACGACCGGGCCGCTTGGCAGTTTACGTTGACATCAGGAAAACCGAGATCCTCGGGGTCGGTCGGACAGACGCCCCGGGTGGGTGTTCGCTCGTCTGGGAAGGCAACTGCCGTGGAGATAAAAATGATAAGAGATGCGCTGGAAGCTTCTGTAATCGAGGGAGAAGAGCGACTTGATGTCGTGGTTGAACAGGTATATGCCTCTGATCTGATGAGTGACGTCTTGGCCTTCGGCAGACCGGATTCGATTCTGCTTACAGGGCTGGCAACCCAACAGGCTGTCATCTCCGCCCACATGGCGGAATTCAAGGGGGTGGTGTTCATTCGGGGGAAGAAACCCAAAGATGGTTCGGAGAAGTTCGCAAGGGACAACAACATGGTTTTGCTCTCCACGAAGTTGGACATGTACGATGCTTGCATCAGGATAGATGCAGTCAGGAAGGCGAGATACCCGGGCTCTGGAGCCGGTACGCTCGGGCAAAAGACAGAAGGGGTGTTCCTGGGTCACGAACTCTTCATTCAAGGGAACGATTTTGCCAACGCCGGCATGGTATCCACCAAGGTGAAATCTACCCTCAAGAAAATCGGATTCGACCCCAAACTTGTTCGAAGAGTTGCCATCAGCACTTACGAGGGGGAGATGAATGTGGTTATGCATGCCGAGAGGGCAAAAGTCAAGCTTTCGGTTACTCCCAAACTCATTGAAGTGGCAATTGCCGATGAAGGGAAAGGCATTCCCGACGTGGAGCAAGCTATGCAGGAAGGATTTACCACTGCCACCGAAGAGATGCGAGCCATGGGGTTCGGGTCCGGGATGGGGCTGCCGAACATAAAGAAAAACTCAGACGAGCTTGAGATCAAAAGCGAGGTTGGAAAAGGAACCACACTTAAAGTGAGATTCTTCATCTAAAGCTTCATTCTGAACTGGAGAGCAGAAGTAAATTGCCGCAATATTATCACGCTCACAAAGTAGATTTAGATAAATGTCGCGGACACATGACTTGTATGCGGCACTGTCCTACCCAGGCCATTCGGGTAAGAGAGGGTAAGGCGGTCATATCTGAAGAGCTCTGTATCGATTGTGGCACGTGTATATCCGTGTGCCCCACCGGGGCCATTGCTCCGATTACCGATCCGGTTGGTGAGATTTCTAATTTCAAGTACAAAGTGGCGGTTCCTTCGCCGGTACTGTATTCGCAATTCGATTCTGGTATTCATCCCTTCATCATTCACTTGGCTTTCAAGGAGCTTGGTTTCGACGAAGTTGCGGATGTCAGCACCTCCTCGGCAGCTTTGGCCAGGGCACTGGTTAAATACATGAAAAAATACCGGGGTCGGCTTCCTCTCATATCATCCCATTGTCCCTCCATGCTCAGGTTGATCCAGGTGAAGTATCCAGATTTGGTGGAACTGGTCGTGCCGGTGGACGTGCCCAGAGAGGTGACTGCGCGGGAGATTAGAAGAACCTTTCCGGCCAGGTTCGGACTGAAACCCGAGGATATCGGGATAATCTACGTAGCTCCCTGCCCGGCAAAGATCGTTTCCATCAAACAGCCGGCTGAAAAAGTCAAGTCTTGGTTTGATGCCGTTGTTTCCATGAAGGACGTTTACACCGTATTGCTCCCTCACATCGTGGCAATAAACGAGAGATTTGACGAAAGCCAGGTACCCAAGGATTTCACCTTCAATGCCGGCTGGGCCACACTCGGGGGCATAACTCGAGCCGTAAAGACCAAGAATTGGCTGGCCGTATCCGGATTGGATCACGTGATGAGCATACTTGACGATATCGAGAATTCACGGCTGCGAAACGTCGATTTCGTGGAAGCCATGGCTTGTATGCTGGGCTGTATTGGTGGAATCTTCGGCGTAGAGAATCCCTATGTTGCCAGGACCAACAGCATCAAGCAAAGGGCCAAGTATGAAACGCGCATAAAAGTTGATGACGAGGATGTCGCACAAAAGCTGGAAGGTGGATACTACTTCATCGAAAACCCTATTCTGCCCCGTCCCACAAAATACTTCGACACCGATTTGGAGACCTCAATCAAGAGAATGAAGGAAAGGGATAGGGTTTACCAGAAGCTGCGCCAGATTGACTGTGGGTGCTGCGGAGCGCCCACCTGCATGGCTTTTGCGGAGGATTTCGTCAGAGGAGAGGTAGAACTCACCGATTGTATCTTCCTGGCGACAAAGGAGCCGGAGAATAAGAGAAGAGTGGATTCATGTGAAGGTGATCCAGAGGAAATTCTGTGACAAAAGTGGATTATATCGGTGTATTTTCTGAGTTCAAAGGTGAGGAGGGAGACCTGATTCCCATCCTCCAACGGATTCAGGGAAAGCTGGGGTTTATTTCCACCGAAGCCATCAGACATACTTCCCGGTTTTTGAAGATTTCCGAAAATCAAATCTTCGGAGTGGCCTCGTTTTACTCTCAATTTCGATTCACCGAGCCTGGCAGAAACTCCATTAAGGTCTGTATGGGAACCGCTTGCCATGTGCGGGGAGGGCAGATTCTCTGCGAAGCAGTGGAGAGGGAACTTGATATCTCCTCTGGGCACACAACCGAAGACAAAAGGTTCGACCTCCAGCGAGTGGCTTGTCTGGGGTGTTGTGCTCTGGCACCTGTGATTCAGATCAATGATGACATCTATAGCCGCATGACTGTAATTCGCTTAAAAGAGATTTTAAATAAATATGAATAGTTTTAAGAAAAAAAGAAAAGACGCTCAAAAAAGGTGGAATTTGCTGAAGGGCAGCAAGATCCCCATCATATACTTGGGCACCGCTTCTTGCGGCAGGGCCGCCGGCGCCATGGCCGTGCTTGAATCGGTTCAGAAGACTCTAAAGAGAAACCGATTGAAAGGGAAAATCGTCCAGGTAGGCTGCATCGGCCCCTGCTACTTAGAACCGCTTATGGACGTCACCCTGCCGGGTCGGCCCCGGATAAGCTATGCCAATGTCAGCCCGGAGAAAGCCAAGAAGATAATCGAGTCCTACTTAATCGAAGGTGACCCTCAGCCCAAGCTTGCCGTGGGACACTTCGGAGACGAAGACTGTGAATTTACGAATGGAATTCCCAGGTTTTTCGATCTTCCCATGTTGAAGCCCCAGGTGAGAGTGGTTCTCAGAAATTGCGGGTTCATAGACCCGGAGGAGATCGATCACTACCTGGCGAACGAAGGATACGCAGGCATGATGAATGCCTTCCGGAAAAAACCCGAAGAGGTGATCGCCGAGGTTAAGGAAGCCGGGCTTCGGGGGAGAGGTGGGGCAGGATTTCCCACGCACAAGAAATGGGAGATATGCAGGAGTTCTCCTGGCAAAACGAAGTATATGATCTGCAATGCCGATGAGGGAGACCCGGGCGCGTTCATGAACCGGTCCTTAATAGAAGGCGACCCGCACTCAGTTCTTGAGGGGATGCTAATCGCAGCTTATGCCATCGGCGCCTCCCAGGGATACATTTATATAAGGGCGGAATACCCGTTGGCCATTGCCCGTTTGAAGAAAGCCATAACCCAGATGCGGGAATATGGCTTTCTGGGTGAGAATATACAGAACTCAGGTTTCGATTTCGATGTCACCATCAAGGAAGGAGCGGGAGCTTTTGTCTGCGGTGAGGAGACCGCTCTAATTGCCTCCATCGAGGGGAAAAGGGGTATGCCCAAGTCCCGGCCTCCCTTTCCTGCTGTCGCCGGCCTTTTTGGAAAACCCACTATCATCAACAACGTCGAATCCCTGGGGACCCTACCCAACATTCTGAGGAATGGGGCCTCATGGTATAAAGGGTACGGTACCCAAGGAAACTACGGCACCAAAGCGTTTTCCTTGGTTGGAAAGGTGCGCCGTTCCGGGCTGATTGAGGTACCTCTGGGTATGACGCTGAGAAAGATCATCTTTGATATCGGAGGTGGGTCAAGGAAGCCGTTCAAAGCGGTCCAGACGGGCGGGCCCTCTGGAGGATGTCTCTCGGAGGAGTTCCTGGATACGCCCGTAGACTATGAATCCCTGAGTGCGGCCGGATCGATCATGGGATCAGGAGGTTTGATCGTGATGGACGAGGACACCTGCGTGGTGGACTTAGCCCGCTATTTTTTGGATTTCACCCAAAAGGAATCCTGCGGCAAATGCTCCCCCTGTCGTGTGGGAAGCAGGCATATGGTGGAAATTCTTGACAGGATCATAAAAGGAGATGGTCAGGCAGACGATCTATCCAGACTTCAGACTTTAGGCGAAACGGTCAAGCGAGGGTCGCTCTGCGGTTTGGGACAGACGGCTCCCAATCCGGTTATGACCACGCTCCGTTACTTCCGCCCGGAATACCTGATGCATGTGGCCGAGAAACACTGCCCCGCCGCAGTCTGCAGGGAGCTTATCGAGTACCGGGTAATCCCGGAAAAATGCACCGGATGTCAGCGCTGCGTCAGTGTGTGCCCGACCGGCGCCATCACCGGACCCAGGGCTGAACCGCACAACCTTGATCCGTCCAAGTGCATAAAGTGCAGAGCGTGTTATGAAATCTGTCGTTTCGACGCCATAGCCGGTGATGCTATCATCATCAGATCCAAGCGGAGAGCCTCGGATGAGCAAGCAAAATGACAGAGTAACCATAAACATAGACAATCAAACCCTCGAAGTGGAAAAGGGACTGACCATCCTTCAAGCTGCAGAGCGGCACAATATCTATATTCCCACGCTTTGCGCTCACCAGGATTTGACTCCCTTTGGAGGATGCCGCATGTGCATAGTGGAGGTAGATGGGGTGCGCGGTTTCCCCACAGCCTGCACCACGCCGGTCGAGGAGGGAATGGTGATAAGAACTCATACCGCTCAGGTTCAGGCAGTGAGAAGGGAAATTCTGCAGTTGATCTTAAGTGAGCATACCTCCAGCTGTTTGATCTGTGAAGAAAAGGATGAATGCAAGGAGTTCATGGGTACCATCCGCAAGTCTGGCGTGATCACCGGGTGCCGGTATTGTCCCAATGATGGAGGGTGCGAACTGCAGGAGGTGGTAGAGAAATTGGGGGTTAAGAATATCGATTACCCTGTCTATTATCGCAACCTGCCGGTGGAAAGAGATGATCCCTTCTACGATCGGGATTACAATCTCTGTATCCTTTGTGGAAGATGTATCCGGATGTGCCAGGAGATTCACTCCGCCAACATCCTGGCTTTTAAGCAGAGGGGGTCTCATACGGTAATTGGTCCGGCTTATGACCGCACTCACCTGGATGCGGGTTGTGAGTTCTGTGGAGCATGTGTATCGGTTTGCCCCACCGGCGCTCTCTCAGAAAAAGCCAGGAAATGGGAAGGTGAGGCGGAACGAGAGGAACCTACCACCTGTGCTCTCTGCGGAGTGGGGTGCCAGATGCTGCTTCAGATAAAGGGGAGTAGGATCATAGGCAGCCTGCCCGCGGAAGACCGGTTAGTCAATAACGGACAGCTTTGCGTCAAGGGAAGGTTCTGTGTAACTGAATTGGTGAATCATCACCAACGTCTGAGGAGACCTTATAAGACTCAGGGCAATACTAAGGTGGAGATGCCCTGGGATGAAGCTGCCGGGTTAGCTGCTGAAAAACTGTCGGCCTGTTCACCTGAAGATTTCGGCATGCTGGTCTCGCCCAACTGCTCCAACGAAGATC
>Ga0315539_1002515_pt1 | contig 13199 bp, 16 predicted proteins | sample SalMarSW160150MG_FD_203097 | JGI IMG/M metagenome (GOLD analysis project Ga0315539, IMG submission 203097) | Salt marsh sediment microbial communities from the Plum Island Ecosystem LTER, Massachusetts, United States - Salt Marsh Sediment SW1601-150 ... | reverse complement strand
ACTGGCTTATCTGGAAAAATTCTAATCCAAAGCTTTCCTCCTTTTCTTAAATATCTAATAACAGCTCTTCGCCCTGCTTCAATCTGACGCGATGTTATCCATTTCGTACCCATTGATTTTAATCCATAACTGCCAAAAGCCAGCTCAGTTGATCTGACTTCAATACCTTTAGGACTTCTCTTTCTCCACTTTCTATGTTTAACTTTTTTCGGCATTAATATTGCCATAATATTAGATTTTCTCTCCTTTATATATCCAGACCTTTACTCCAATTACGCCATAATTACAATGAGCTTCTGCTTTAGCATAGTCAATATCAGCTCTAATGGTTTGACGAGGAAGTTTTCCAGATCCCAGCCATTCTCTTCTGGCAATTTCTGCTCCATTAAGCCGACCCGATACTTGTATTCTTGCTCCCTGAATTTCTTTATGACTAGTAATCTTGCTTAATGCTCTTTTCAAAACTCTTCTATAAGCAACTCTCTTTTCAATTTGCTGAGCAACCCATTGAGCGCTCAGGCCAGCAGATGTCCAAGGATCTCTAATTTCTCTAACTTCAATTCTTAACTCCTCTTTCTTCTCTGTTCTTTTCTCTAAAATCTTCTGCTCAAGTTCTTTTCTTAATTTCTCAATTCCCTCTCCCCCTCTACCAATAATAAGGCCCGGTCTAGCGCTGGAAATAATGATATTCAATTTATTGGAAAATCTTTCAATCTCAATCTTTTCTACTCCAACTCTGTTTAATCTTTTTTTCAAAAATTCTCTAATTTTAAAATCCTCCTCCAAAAGTTTTGCAGATTTTCTATAAAATCCCCGTGAATCCCAATCAGCTATTCCTCTTATCCGGTATGCTTTTGGATGAACTCTATGTCCCATATGTTTGTAAAAGCGAATACTAGAACGCTTTTCTTCTAAAAAATCTCTTCAAGCCTCTGGCACTTTTTGGCTTAGGTTTTTCTAATTCTGTATTTGGTCTTAATTTTGGTTTTTCCATCTTTGAAGGCTCCTCCTTGCCCGCCAAAGCTTTAGCGACGGCGGGTTTTTTAACCTTTTTAATTTTCTTAGCTTTCTTGCCTTTAGAAGCAATCTCAGTTAAAACCAAAGTAATATGCGAAGTTTTTTTCTGAATTGGCGCAGCAATACCTCTTGATCTTGCTTTCCATCTTTTGTATTTTGGTCCTTCATCAACAGTAATCTTTGAAATATATAAATTAGACGAATCTAATTGAAAATTATGATGGGCATCAGCAATAGCTGTCTTTAAAAGCTTGGCCAATGGTTTTGTTGCTCCTTTGGTAGTAAAATCCAAAATTGTCTGAGCCTCTTCAACTTTTTTTCTTCTAATCAAATCAGCCACTAATCTAACTTTCCTTGGCGCTATTCTTAAATATTTTAATTTAGATATAACAGGCATAATAAATTATTATTTTGCTTGATCTGCTTGCTTTGTTTTTGCTTCCTGTTCTCTTTGCATCCTGCCTCCATGTCTTGAAAACTTTGTAGTTGAGGAGAATTCTCCTAATTTATGACCAACCATATCTTCAGTTACATGAACTGGAATGTGTTCTTTTCCATTGTGAACCCCAAAAGTAAAACCAACCATTTCAGGAACAATAGTGCAAGCCCTTGACCAGGTCTTAATTATTACATTATCGCCTGATTTCAGCTTCCTCACTTTCTTTAATAGCTTTTCGTCTATATATGGACCTTTTTTTAAACTTCGTGACATATTACTTCTTTTTCTTACGTCTTTTAATAATATATTTATTTGTCCACTTTTTTCTTTTTCTTGTTTTTACTCCCAAAGCTGGCTTTCCCCAAGGTGTTTTTGGATGTTTCATCCCAATCGGAGATCTTCCTTCACCGCCGCCGTGAGGATGGTCAACCGGATTCATAGCTGTTCCCCGAACAGTCGGTCTTCTTCCCTTTAAACGGTTTATTCCTGCTTTGCCTATAACCCTATATCGCTTTTCTGGATGAGAAACCGTCCCAACTGTGGCATAACATTCTTGAAATACTCTTCTAACCTCTCCGGAAGGCATTTCTAAATTGGTATATTTTCCTTCATGGGCTAAAACCTTAGCAAAGGTCCCTGCTGACCTCACTATCTTTCCTCCTCTGCCAGGAACAAGTTCGACATTATATACCATAGTTCCTATAGGGACATTCTTTACTTTCATCCTATTCCCGGTCTTAATTGCAGCCTTTTCTGCACAAATTATCTCATCTCCATCTTTTATCCCGTTAGGAGCTATTCTGTAGCGTTTTTCTTTATCATCGTATTCCAAAAGAATAAGAAAAGCAGTTCTATAAGGATCGTATTCCAAGGCAATAACTTTAGCAGGGATATCAATTTTCTTCTGCCCAAAATCAACAATCCTATATCTTCTTTTAACTCCCCCTCCGCGATGACGAACAGTTATCCTGCCTGATCTTCCTCTTCCAGCCTTTTCTTTCAAAGTCAAAAGCAACCGTTTCTCCGGCTTCTTCTTTCTTAATATTTTCTTTGAAGACAATTTCCTCTTTTTCATAGTTTACTTCGAGAACTGTTCTCGTAGAGCTCTACGAGAACAGTTCTCGAAGTCTTTATCTGGGCATAACTTCTATTCTTTGCCCCTTGTCTATTCTTACAATCGCCTTTTTATATCCCTTTCTCCATCCTTTCTGCTTTCCTAATCTCCTTTGCTTTCTAGGGATATTAATAATTCTAACATTCTTTACATTCACTCCATATAAATTCTCAACTGCTTTCTTAATTTCACTTTTATTAGCTTTTGGTAAAACATTAAAAACGTATTTATTCTCTGCCTCAAGCCCAGTTGCTTTTTCTGTAACATGAACAGAAGACAAAACACGATAAACCATACCAGAGACTTTCTTTCTTGGTCTTTTAATCTCTGGTTTTAGCTCCATTTTTTTCTCAACCTTCTTTTCTATTTTTTTACCCTCCGTAGCTTCAGCGGAGGAGGGCTTTTTTTTAAAAAAATCAAATAAACCCATATTATCTTAAAAACGTTTCTTTTATTATTTTTATTGCATCTTTCGGTATTACCAAATATTTATATGAAAGCAAATCTAAAACATTTAAATCTTTTGCCTGAATTGTGCCTGTTTTTGGAATATTCTTAATAGACAAAATTACACTTTTATCCATTTTAGGCAGAACAATCAAGCCAGAACCTTTTTTCAAAAACAATTTATTTAAAACTTCTGCCATTGCTTTTGTCTTTGGCTTTTTAATCTCTAATTTATCCAAAACCAAAAGTAAATTCTCTTTTGCCTTAGCAGACAATACCATAAACAAGACCTTTCTTCTCATCTTTTTGGGAATTCTTTTCTTAAAAACTTTTTCAGTTGTTGGACCAAAAGTTACTCCTCCGCCTCTCCATATCGGAGAACGAATTGAACCTACTCTTGCCCTTCCTGTTCCTTTCTGTCTCCAGGGCTTTCTTCCTCCTCCACGCACTTCTGCACGCGTCTTTACTTTAGCTGATCCTTGCCTCTGATTTGCTGTCTGCGCCAAAACCACCTGATGAACTAAATCAGTATTAAGCTTAATCTCAAAAATCTCTTTCGGTAACTCTATTTCTTCAATTTCTTCCTTTTTTTGGTTATAAACCTTGACTTTCATGTTTATGTTCTGATCTCCAACAATGTGCCGCGGTGTCCTGGGATTGCTCCCTTTACTGCTAATATATTATTTTCAACGTCAATTTTTGCGATTTTCAAATTCTTAACTGTTATTCTTTCTGTACCCATTCTGCCTGGCATTTTCTTTCCCTTGATAACTCTTTGAGGAAAAGCTGAACCAATTGAACCTATTGTTCTTTCTTCATGCTTGGTACCATGAGTAGCTGGTTTTCCGTGAAATCCCCATTTTTTAACTCCGCCAGCAAACCCTTTTCCTTTAGAAATACCTGAAATTTTCACTTTGTCTCCCTCTTTAAAAATGGACATATCAATCTTATCTCCCACCTTTAATTCTTGATTCTTAGTTTTTAATTCTTTATTCCTAAATTCTTTTAGATATCTATACGGTTTACTCTTTTGAGATTTTTTAATCTTTTTATCTTTTAATTTCTCAAATCCAATCTGAATTGACTCATATTTATCTTTTTCTTTTGTCTTAACCTGAGTAATATAACAGGGACCGGCTTTAATCAAAGTCACTGGAATCACATTCCCTTTCTCGTCAAAAATCTGGGACATTTCTATTTTTTTTCCAAGAATAAATTTCATACAAATAAAACGCGATACCAATCTACAAATAAACATACCAATGATACGAATATTAGTATAATTGGAATGCAATTCGTATATTAGTATCGCGTTCAGAACTCGTAGAATTCGTTACATTTTAATCTCAATATCCACACCAGCTGGTAATGTTAAACTCATCAAAGCATCAATAACGCTAGAGTTAGGATTTAAAATATCAATTAATCGTTTATGCACTCTCATCTCAAACTGTTCACGACTGTCTTTATGAACAAAAGAAGACCGATTCACGGTATATTTATGAATTTCTGTTGGTAAAGGAACAGGCCCTGAAATCTCGGCTCCATGTCTTAAAGCTGTCTCCACAATTTGTCGAGCGCTGTTATCAATCACTTTGTAATCATAGGCCTTTAGCTTTATCCTAAGCTTTTGCTTCAGCTCCGGTTCATTTTCTTTCTTTTTTTTCTTTGATGGCATCTTAAAAGAACTCCTATTTTAAGATTATATATTTATACCTTGACGAAACAAGGTTCTGCGAACGAAGTGAGCAGGTTCTTACTTTATTATCTTTGTCACAAGCCCTGCGCCAACTGTCTTGCCTCCTTCTCTAATAGCAAATCTTTGCTTTTCCTCAAGAGCAACCGGAACAATCAATTTAACTTTCAAAGTAACAGTATCTCCAGGCATAACCATCTCTGTTCCTTCTGGCAATTCTACATCCCCAGTAACATCAGTGGTTCTAATGTAGAACTGGGGCTTATATCCCTTAAAGAAAGGGGTGTGACGACCGCCTTCCTCTTTGGTTAGAATATAAATCTCTCCTTCAAATTCAGTGTGGGGAGTAACTGTTCCTGGTTTTACCAAGACTTGTCCTCTTTCAACTTCTTCTTTCTTAAGACCTCTAAGCAGAACACCGACATTATCTCCAGCTCTTCCTTCGTCAAGAATCTTATTAAACATCTCAATACTTACTGCTGTTGTTTTTGTAGTTGGTCTCATTCCAACTAATTCTACCTCTTCGTTTGCTTTAACTATTCCTCTTTCCACTCTTCCAGTAGCAACAGTACCTCGTCCCTCAATAGAGAAAACGTCTTCAATAGCCATTAAAAATGGCTTATCAGTATCTCTTACTGGTTCAGGGATATACTCATCCAAAGCCTTAACCAATTCTAAAATTGGTTTAGCTGCTTCATCATCTGCTGATTCGGCTTCTAAAGCTTTGACAGCAGAACCCCGAATTATTGGAGTTTCATCTCCTGGAAATTCATATTTCTTCAAAAGTTCCCGAATTTCTGACTCAACTAAATCAATAATCTCTGGATCATCTACTTGGTCTGTCTTGTTTAAAAATACAACTATTGAAGGTATGCCAACCTGACGAGCAAGCAAAATATGCTCTCTAGTTTGAGGCATTGGTCCATCAGGAGCTGAAACAACTAAAATTGCTCCATCCATCTGAGCTGCCCCAGTAATCATATTCTTAATGTAGTCGGCATGGCCAGGACAATCAATATGAGCATAGTGTCTTTTATCTGATTCGTACTCAAGGTGAGAAACAGAGATTGTCAAACCTCTAGCTTTCTCTTCTGGAGCTGCGTCAATTTGCTCAACTGTTTTTTTCTGAGCTTTTAAGCCTTTCAAGCCTAAAACCTTTAGAATTGCAGCAGCTAAAGTCGTTTTACCATGGTCAACGTGACCAATAGTTCCAACGTTGATGTGGGGCTTTGCCCTTTCGAATTTTTCTTTTTCAGCCATATTTTTGTAGAAGCAGATTTACGCAGATATCAACGCGGATTCACGCAGAGTATCTGCATTTTTCTGCGTAGTCATCTGCGTTTTTCTGCTTCTATTAAGTTATATTATTATCTTAATAAAATTAAAAAAATTTGTCAACAGTTTTAATGTCTCTTCCCTTCAATAATTTCTTGGGCAATGTTAACTGGCACTTCTTCATAATGATCAAACTCCATGGTAAAAGTTCCCCTGCCTTCAGTTAAAGACCTTAAAGCAGTAGCGTAACCAAACATTTCAGCCAAAGGTATCTTAGCATCAATAACTTTTAGATTTAATCTATCCTTGGTTTCCTCAATTCTTCCACGCCTTGCTGATAAATCTCCTATTGAATCCCCAAAAAACTCTGAAGGCACAATAACTTCTAATTTCATAATCGGTTCCAGTAAAATTGGGCTTGCTCTTTTAGCTGCTTCTTTAAGAGCAATTGACGCGGCAATCTTAAAAGCATTTTCTGAAGAATCCACGTCATGAAAAGAACCGTCATATAAAGTGACTTCAAAGTCAACTGCTGGATAACCAGCCAGAATGCCTTTATCCATCGCCTCTTTAACTCCTTTTTCTACAGCTGGAATAAACTCTTGAGGGATAACACCGCCCTTAATCTTATTTATAAATTCAAAGCCCTCACCGCGCTCTTTGGGTTTAAGCCGAAGCCAAACATGCCCATACTGACCTCTGCCTCCTGATTGTTTAATATATTTACCTTCTGCCTCTGCTTCTTGTTTAATCGTCTCTTTATAAGCAACCTGTGGCCTGCCAATTGAACCTTCAACTTTAAATTCTCGCTTCATTCGCTCAACAAGAATTTCCAGATGAAGTTCGCCCATTCCAGAAATAATGGTCTCTCCGGTTTCCAAATCACCTTTCATTTTGAAAGTTGGGTCTTCTTCACTTAATTTTTTCAAAGCTAAACCCATTTTCTCTTGGTCTGCTTTTGTCTTTGGTTCAATCCGAATAGAAATAACCGGGTCAGGAAAACTAATTTCTTCCAAAACAATCGGCGCTGTCTCGTCACAAAGAGTATGACCAGTTCCAGTTTTTTTAAGACCAACTGTAGCTGCAATATCTCCAGAAAAAACTTCTTTAACTTCTTCCCTTTCAGCAGCATGCATTCTTAAAATTCGGCCAATTCTTTCTTTTTCACCAGTTGTTGAATTGAATAAATAAGAGCCGGCTGTCAAAGAACCAGAATAGACGCGGAAATAAGTAAGTGTGCCGACATAAGGATCAGCTGCAACCTTGAAAGCCAAAGCGCTAAACTTTTCTGAGTCATCCGGCTTTCTTTCAACATTTTCACCTGTTTTAGGATGAATCCCTTTAACAGGCGGCATATCTTTCGGACTAGGAAAATAGAAACAAACAGCATCAAGTAAAGACTGAACTCCTTTGTTCTTTAAAGCACTCCCGCAAAAAACAGGAATCAGCTTATATTCCAAAACAGCTTTACGTAAAATCTTTTGAAGATCTTTTATTGAAACTTCTTTGCCAGCCAAATATTCTTCCAAGAGTTTTTCGTCTTCAGCAGCAATCTTCTCAACCATTTTCTCTCGCCATTTCTTTGCTTCTGCTAATAAACTCTTTGGAATTTCTTCTTCTTCAGTTACCTGGCCAAAATCACCTTTAAATCTTAAAGCTTTCATTTTTAAAAGGTCAATTACTCCTTCATGCTTGTCTTCTTCTCCAATTGGAATCTGCAAAGCTACTGCGTTTGGAGTTAATTTCTCTAAGATTGAATCTAAACTCTTTTTGAAATCAGCGCCAGTTCTATCTAATTTATTAATAAAACAAATTCTAGGCACTTCAAATTTATCTGCTTGGCGCCAAACCGTTTCTGACTGAGGCTCTACTCCAGCCACTCCGTCAAAAACCACTACTGCTCCATCTAAAACTCTTAATGATCTTTGAACTTCAGCGGTAAAATCAATATGACCTGGAGTATCAATAATATTTATTCTGTATTCGTTTTCCTTCTTTCTCTCTTGGCCTGTTGGCACCCAAAAGCAAGTGGTAGCAGCCGAAGTAATAGTAATTCCTCTTTCTCTTTCTTGTTCCATCCAATCCATAATTGCCTGGCCGTCATGAACTTCCCCAATCTTATGAGAAATTCCGGTATAGAAAAGCACCCGTTCAGTAACGGTTGTTTTTCCAGCATCAATATGAGCAATAATTCCTATATCTCTTGTTCTTTCAATTGGATATTCTCTAGGCATAATATTTTACCAGGCGAAGTGGGCAAAGGCGCGGTTAGCTTCTGCCATACGATGGGTATCGCTTTTTTTCTTAATCGCCCAGCCAGTATTGTTTGCCGCATCAATTAATTCAGCAGCTAATTTCTCTTTCATTGGCTTCCCCTTTTTTGACTTAGCTCCTAAAATTATCCAACGCATAGTTAAAGCCATTTTTCTCTCCCCTTTTACTTCTACTGGAACCTGATAAGTTGCTCCACCCACTCTTTTTGATTTTACCTCAAGCAGAGGAGAAGCATTTTTCAAAGCAAGCTCAAAAACTTCTAATGGTTCTTTTTTTGTCTTTTCTTTTATAATATCAAAAGCGCTATAAACAATTTTTCTGGCTATTGTCTTCTTGCCTTTTCTCATAATCTGATTAATAAACCTGGCAACAGTGATATTGTTATAAACAGGGTCAGGTGTTATAGAATGTTTTTTTATTTTCTTTTTCATACTACTTCTTCTCCTTCTTTGTACCGTATCTGCTTCTGGCCTGTTTTCTTCCTTCTACTCCTCCAGTATCCAAAACTCCTCTAACTATGTGATATCTAACTCCGGGCAAATCTTTAACTCTCCCGCCGCGAAGTAAAACAATAGAATGCTCTTGCAAATTATGTCCTTCGCCAGGAATATATGCAGTAACTTCCATTCCGTTAGTCAAACGAACTCTGGCTACTTTTCTTAAAGCCGAGTTTGGCTTTTTAGGAGTAACAGTAAAAACCTTTAAACAAACTCCTTTTTTGTATGGAGAAGGATAGCTTCTTGGCCTGTTCTTAAGAACATTAAAACCAAATGCTAAAGCAGGCGTTTTAGAACGCTTTTTTTCTTTCTTTCTTTTCTTTTTTATTAATTGATGAATTGTGGGCATAATCTCATAAATTAGCAAATAAACCTTAAACTGTCAATCTTAAAACAAAGGAAAGCCTGTGATTAGGCTGAAAATAAAGTTAATAATATTAATAACATATGAGAAAGCAAAGAAAATAATAAATAAAAGGATGAAAAGACCAAACTGACTTAGAAATATCTTTATATTCCTTGCAGACGGAGGCAGTAATGCAAAAAGAATGTGAGAGCCGTCTAGGGGAGGAACAGGCAGTAAATTAAATATTGCTAATAATATATTAATATAGACAACATACGAAAACATTACAATAAGACCTGGAAAAACAAATAAGCCAGGGAAAAATCTTAAAATCAATCCAAAGAACAGTGCTATTAATAAGTTTGCAGCTGGGCCGGCCAAAGCAACCTTCATAGATCCATATTTTTGATCTCGGAAATTGCGAGGATTAATCGGAACCGGCTTTGCCCAGCCAAAAATAATTCCTCCGCCAGTTATTCTGGACATAATAATCAAAAAAAGAGGCACAAGAACTGAACCAATTGGATCTAAATGCTTTAAAGGATTTAAAGTAAGGCGACCTGCGTATTTTGCAGTAGGATCGCCTAAATAATAAGCAACTGAACCATGAGCAATCTCATGAATAATAATAGAAAATATTAAAACAATAATTAAGAATAAATACTCCATATTAAAATAATACCATATATCTTGCTAAAATTGAACTTCTTTGGTAAAATAAGAATTAATTCATATTAACATGTTAACATTTTAACATACTAACAAAAACGATTAAAAAGCGAATGTTAAAATGTTTGTATGTTTAAATGTTAAAATGATTTTATGGCAAAAAAATGCGCAATATGTAAAAAAGGATCAATAATGGTTTGGAAACTAAGAAAACTTAGAGGAAAATATAATCCAACCGTTAAAAAAAGAAAATACCCAAATCTACAATGGGTACGTTTGCCTTCTGGTGAACGCGTCTTAGCTTGCGCCAAATGCATCAAAGCAATGGCGAAGAGAAAATAATTTAAAGCCCTATGGTATCTAAAAGATTCTTCCGGAGAATATTCCAAGTGGGTACATCCTGTACTCGCCACAGCGAATACAGAGATAAGTTCCCTAAAAAAGTGTATAGTCCAGAATCTAAGAGATAATCACAGGGCTATTTTTATTATATTACAGACCAAGTGCTTCTGTCAATTGTTTAATCAAAGAAACTACTACTGGCGGAGGCATTAAGCTATAACAAGAAACTCCATCATCATCTAAAACCTGCCAGGGCTTTTCAATCATCTTTACTTCCCTATTCTTCTCATCCCATTCATAACTATATTCTGGAGTAATCTCATAATCATCAACAAACTCTTTGGCTTTGTCTTTTGGCACTGAATTTCTCAAAAGAACTTTTGGAATTCCATAAAGCGAAAAGGCTTGTTTTATAAGATTCTCGTCTGTTTTCAATCTTTCTTTAATTGGCTCTATGCCCAATTCATCTCCTTCTTTAACAACCATTCTTGCTCCCTTGCACTCAGAATTATCACAGATAAGATGAAACTTTTTTTCTTCTTTATCATGCTCTACTTTCTTTGTTGGCAAAAGCTTCAAACTTCTTGATGTTTGGCATAAAGGACAAACAACTCTATTCTTTATTCTTTCATCAATAACTGCTTCAGGAACATCAATTAAAACAAAAATATCAGAGTCTTTTCGGTAATCAATTAAATCTCTAAAAAATAAAGAATAAGAAACTTGATCCAGTTCTCTGGGAAACCCATCAACGAAAATCGCTTTTCTTCCTCTTTTAGCTATTTCTCTTTTTGCTAAAGCTAAGATTAATTCTGAGGGTAAAAGTTTTGAAGTACTTCTGTTCTCTAAAGACTTTATTATTTCTTCCAAGGGAATAAATCCTCTATAGTTCTTTTCCAGAAAATTAATTAATTCTTTTTTCTTCTCTTCATCATTTAATTCCTTATCTACTTCTCTAATCATATCGCCAATAGAAAAATGTTCCACCCTGTCTTTATCAACTATTTCTTTAAACATTTTAGCATAAGTGCCTTTTCCAGAATTTTTCTTGCCCAATAAATAGACAATAAAAGTATTTTCTTTTAGATATTCTCTTAATTTTTTAATCTCTTTTCCTGCTTTCAAATCAAAATACTTCTCACGTTGTTTAACATCAGTTAAATCAAACTTTGGAGAATTCTCAACCTTAGTTTTAAATAATGGAAATTCTAAATCTTTCATATTTTATCTGTATACCAAATTTCTCAAGCTTTGCCAAGACCTCAGAGTATGGATGAATAACTATTAGTAAAATCATTTGACAAATCTAAATAATGAAATATAATGTGAGATAGTTCGTTAAAATAAAAGATAAGAAAAATTTTGGATAGAAAGGAGACAAAATGGTAGAAAGAACAGAAAGAAAAATGGTAGACGATAGAGCCTACTGGCGAAGAGCTTTTCCTGTGTTGGTGATAATGAGCGTGTTGATCACGGGAATCGTCCATGCGATTTTTGAGTTCACGGCTCTTCCTTTTCGGGTAAAAGCTATTCTTCTTGCGGGGATAATGATCGCAAGTCTATTTGTTGCAATTATTATTTGTTTCCATATTAATAAAGTCATCTATAAAAAGAAAGAAAAAGGATATGGAAGCTGATTTCGCCAAAGCACCTCAATTCAGCAGGTGCTTTTTTTATTTATGTCTCAACCTTTAACCTAAAAAGAATAAAATTTCGCAAACCTCATATCCGCCGATATATCCATCAATTAATACACTTAATAGACTATGCAAAATTGGTGCGATCGCATCAATTTTACACGATGAATATATTTATTTTAAAATACTAAAATTGTTTCCAATTGTTTCCGTCAGAAATAACTTTAATATCACCTAATTCTCTGGTTATTAGAATCTCTATATTAAACTGTTGGAAATTTTCCAAAACCTCTTGATTCGGATGACCCCAGCGATTTTCTCCAACACTAATAACAGCAATGTCTGGAGAAACAGCTTCAATAAATTCCAAACAACTTGATGTCTTGCTTCCATGATGAGCTACTTTCAAAATATCTGTGTCTAAATCAATATATTTATCAACTAATTGTTTTTCTATTTTCTTTGAAATATCTCCAGTGAATAGAAAAGAAATATCATTAAAAACCATTTCAGCAACAATAGAGGTATCATTAATATATTTAGTTCCTTGTCCCTCTAAATTCTCAAAAGGATAAATAATAGAAAGATATATATTTTCAGATAAATCTATTCTCTGTCCAGCTTCAGCTATTATTATATTAGCTCCTTCTTGTTCAATCAATTTCTTCCATTCTTCCAATTCGGCTGTATTTTTAATAACTCCAGTCCATAAAATATTCCTTATTTCATATCTTTTCAAAACTTCCAGTAAGCCGAACAAATGATCATGGTCAGGATGCGTTAAAATCATTAAATCAATTGTTTCTCTGCTACCCCGACAGAATTAGCAATAAAAGAGAAACTTAATGCCTTTTCTGGTCTTTCTGGTTGTGGAATCCTTACTTTTATAGAAATGTCCCCTTCATCAGTTATGTTTATCTCTTTTACCCATTTTCTGACAACCTTTCTTTTAAGGTTGAAATTAGAATTCTTGATTTCGTCTTTGTATTCCAAACATAACTGCTCAATTTCTTCTTCCATTGATTCGTTCTTTTCAATCTTTTTAAGAGTTTGTTCTACTTCTTTTATGCGAAACTCAAATAATTCTTCTTGATTGTTCAGTTCTGCGATTTTGTTATCCAAATCTTCTTTCTTATAAATGCCGTCAACATATAAATCCAAGAGTTTTGATTTCTTCTTTTTGATTTCAGCTTTTTCGGATATTAACGAATTATAAACTTTTTGATTAAAACTTTTATCCGATTTTCTTTTTTCTCTCAAAACCCTGATGGCTTTTTTAATTTTGTCTGGCTGGCTTATTAAAGCTTGGACATACTGCCAAATATAATTATCAAGTTTTGTGGCACTCATTGTTCTGCCATCACAATCACGGCTATATCTTATTGCTCTTCCGAATCTTTGAGGACAACGATAGTAATAATAAGATTTGCCTTTATAACTATCGTG
>Ga0315539_1002511_pt1 | contig 13212 bp, 11 predicted proteins | sample SalMarSW160150MG_FD_203097 | JGI IMG/M metagenome (GOLD analysis project Ga0315539, IMG submission 203097) | Salt marsh sediment microbial communities from the Plum Island Ecosystem LTER, Massachusetts, United States - Salt Marsh Sediment SW1601-150 ... | reverse complement strand
GTCCCCAGGTAATCACGCACCACCCCTATTCGGTCGCCCTTGCTCACCCGTTGCCCGACCTCAGTCTCAGGGTAGTAGAACCCAGTCTGTTCGCTGACCAGAACGGTGAAATTGCGAAGAACTTCTAACTCTCCCTCTTCCTCGGCTGGCCCCTCTACCATCCCCAGGTGGCGCAGCACCGCCTCTACCCCCTTCGTGTGTACCTCCATCTCCGACTGCCAGAACCCGTTCCCACCGACCTCAACTGTCGCAGCGGGGATGCCCATGCTGGCAGCCGCGACGTGGGCTGTGCCTTTGCCTATCGTAGCAGCGTCTCCCTCAACCAAGTACCTCACCATGGAGTGTGTTGCGAGGGCCTTCGCTAAGCCTAACGAAGCCCTGTCTACTTCGTCGTTGCCCGAGGCGATGTACACCGCGAAGGGCTGTAACGCCTCATTTATGTCCCCGTCATGAAGATCCACATAGTAGTCGCTCTTCGAAACCACCTCTTCCAAGAGCCAATGGGCCAGCACTTCACTTGCGCTGCCATCCTCACGCCCAGGAAACTCGAAGAACAGGTTCTTTCCGTCCAGTGGACAGACGTATATCGATCGCTGCCAGAACGCCGCTGGATTCGCTATCGGTACCACGATGACCCGCCCCTTGAGCTGAGAGGGATCCAGCGTCTGCCCCATCTGCAGGGCACCGGAAATGCACGCATACTCGGCCCCGTGTATCCCCGCCGTTATCCCCAGCGTGGGACCATCTTCAACCCCGTTGATCAAGAATACAGGTATCTGAACCTCGACTCCCTCTAACTCAACGCTCACCCAGCTGGCCGCCCGCTCTCCAGGACTGGCCGATAACCCTCCCACTTCTAATGTGCGCTTTGCCACGCCGTGCCTCCTCTTTGCCTAATGTACTTCAAATACCTCGCTCCAAATCCAACTACTCCATCTCCGCCCCTCCAAACCCATACCCCTTTGACCACCCTAGCACGCCCCCTCTCCGCCGCCTCGATACCTGAGGCCGCCAGGACCATAAAGACACTCCGCGGCGTCAAGCAACCCGACGCCCCTACACTCATGCCCATGGCCAGGCCTGGTCTCGAGCAACACACCGTCTGCTTCAATCTCCTCACCGCCTTTTGCCGACAGGTCTTCCGGCAATCGCTGCAGCCGAAACTTCCAAGCGTAGCGGATGTATCCTGCGCGTGTCACTGTCGTTTCCCCTCACTCTCCCCCCAACCCATGTACCTAGCTGCTCCTCAAGTAGTAGATCTCGCTGACCTGGGGTCTCCCCCTCAAGAAGTGTCTGATTCAACACCCCAACCACGACAACGGTCTGCGGCGTGAGACCACGGTGTGGGAAGCAAAGCGCAATGAACACCCGTCAACTTTCGACTCATCCCTCGCGTCCCGCCTGCAGGTCTTGAGCACACTCGCCTCCGACCACACATACCATGATCCGCGTGGCAAAGTGCTAGGCGATGTGACAAGCTACATAATGCCCCGCCTCAACCTCTACCAGTTCAGGCTCTTCCACCTTGCATCGCTCCATCGCCTGACTGCATCTGGGATGAAAACGGCAACCGGAGGGGAGATCAACGGGGTTCGGTGTTTCACCCTTGATTGCCGCACCGCCCGGCCTCTGTGTAGGGTCAATTCTGGGAACAGCGCCTAGTAGCGCACGGGTATAGGGATGCAGAGGACGCTCGAACAATACGTCCTGGGCCGCGACTTCTGCGATTCTCCCCAGATACATCACAGCCACGCGATCGGAGACGCACCGCACAAACCTCAGATCGTGCGCAATGATCATCATCGTCAGGTGCAGTTGCTCTTGTAACGCCATCAGCAGGTTGGTCACCTGAGCTTGCACCGACACATCAAGCGCCGAAACCGGCTCATCGGCAACGATAAACTCAGGCTCGACCGCCAGCGCTCTGGCCAGACCAATGCGCTGCCTCTGCCCGCCGCTGAATTCCCGAGGAAGACGATCGAGGGCATCCTGCGGCAAACCTACCAGATTCAGCAATTCCCTGGCTCTTTGATCCACTTGCTTTCGAGGACAAATACGATGCACCAGGAGCACCTCGCTTAGGACCTGTCGCACGGTCAGACGCGGATTCAACGAGGAATACGGGTCCTGAAACACCATTTGCATCTTCTTCCTTGCTTGACGCATGGTCTTGGCATCGTATTGCAGGATATTCTCACCCCCGTATAGTACCTGACCCCCGTCCGGCTCATAAAGCCTCAGCAGGCACCGACCCAGCGTCGTCTTGCCACAACCACTCTCCCCTACCAAGCCTAAGGTCTCGCCTCGCTCTATGGATACCGTAACCCCATCAACGGCTCGAAGAACCTCCCGCTTCTGTCGCAATAGCCGCCGCACCAAGGTATCCCCTGAGATGAAAACCTTGGTCAAGTCTCGGGCCTCCACCAATGCCGACCTGTCGGCTTCGCTGGCCACCCCATGCATGCTCGGATCCATCATTTCCATATCTCCCCAACCCTCATGCAAGATGAGAAGTGACCCGGCGATACCTCGCGCAACGGCGTATCCGACCGTCTGCACTCCTCGATCGCAAATTGACAGCGGGGATGAAAACTACAACCAGACGGAGGATACCTCATGTCCGGTGGTGAGCCAGGAATGGACATTAGGGTCTGTCCTCGTCCTTGATACTTGGGTATAGACTCCAACAGTGCGACCGTGTAGGGATGGCGAGGCTCTGCCAGAAGCTCACCTATTTCGGCGATTTCCAACAGCTTGCCGGCATACATCACCCCTGCGCGCTTGCAGATCATTGCGATTACCCCAAAATCATGCGTCACCCAAATGACGCTCATGCCCAACTGCTCCTGCAAATCCGTGATGAGTCTCAACACCTGGTCCTGCAGGGTCACATCCAGGGCGGTGGTCGGCTCATCCGCCAGAAGCAGCTTCGGATTGCATGCCAGAGCGATGGCTATCATGGCACGCTGACGCATGCCCCCACTCAGCTCGTGCGGGTACTGCGCCAGACGTAGCTCCGGTGCAGGCATGCCTACCAGACTAAGCAGCTCAACAGCCCTATCGCGCGTCTCTTGCTTCGCTAGACCGTGATGCTCGCGAAGAGTCTCATAGATCTGATACCCAACCCGCAACACGGGGTTGAGAGCCGTCCCGGGGTCCTGGAAAATCATCGCGACTTGGGCGCCCCGATACGAACGCAGTTCACTCTCAGGGAGGGTCAGTATGTCTTCGTCTTGATAGAATATGTGCCCATCTACAATTCTACCGGGAGGAGGAACCAACCTAAGGATCGATCGCAAGGTGATGCTCTTGCCGCAGCCGCTCTCTCCCACCAATCCGAAAACCTCGCCATGAGCTACAGAGAAGGTAACACCGTCCACTGCCCTGACTATGCCTCCCCTGGCAGAAAAGTGAGTCTTCAAGTTCTCTACTCTTAATAGGCGATCCATCCGCCGTTTCCGAGGTGCCATGCTCCAGCCTCAAATCCGATTTGACGAACCTCGCTCGTGAGCGTGTGATCCGTATTGACCCCAGGGGAAGGCGACAGGACTCGGTCACCCGGCGGGGTCGTTTCGTCGTTCAGCGAGGTATCCACACTGAAGGCAGTGCCTCCGGCCTTTCTACAGCATCACAGTCAAAACAGGTCCGATTGGCGCAACTTATTGCTTTGGAGCCAGTATCTTGCCGCGGTCTAAATGCTGTCAACTGCAATCATCCACCCTCCGGCCGCAGCAGCTCGGCCAGGCCGTCACCGAGAAGACTGAAGCCTATGCCCACGATAGCGATGGCGAGACCTGGACACGTCGCCATCCACCAGGCCGACCCAATGAACTCCCGACCGTCGGCAATCATCACTCCCCATTCTGGATGGGGTGGCCGAACCCCGAGCCCCAGAAAGCTGAGGGCGGAAGCGAATCCAATGCAAAGCACCACGTCTGTCATCGCGAATACTATACACGGAGTTATCACATTCGGTAGCAGGTGGCGCAGTAGTATCCGGAACTGACTGAACCCCAGTGCCCTGGCAGCAAGCGCGTACTCTAGATTCTTTGCTATGAGGAGTTCTCCCCGAATCATCTTCGCATAGGCTATCCAGCCAACCAAGCTGATTGCGATGTACATGTTCACCACGCCCGGACCTAGTATGGCCATGATGGCGATGACCAGCACATAGAACGGGAAAGCCACAGTCATATCGACCAGGCGCATCAACAGCACATCAGCTACGCCACCATAATAGCCAGAGACACACCCGATAGTCACACCGATGATGAAGGGGAACACAACACAGATTATGCCGATCATCAGGTCGATCTGCGTCCCCCACAGAATCCGCGAAAAGATGTCGCGGCCAAAGTTGTCGGTGCCCAGCCAGTGCCCTCGTCCAGGTGCCTGGAGAGTCGCGGAGTAGTCATGCTCCAAGGGATCATAGGGCGCAACACTAGGCCCTATGAGGGCGATGATAACTACAAGGGTGACAAGGATTCCTCCAAACAGGAGCGCAGGAATCCTCGTCAGCCGCACTGTGAATTGCTTGACTGCAACCGTGGCCAGTAACCTGCTTCTTTTCTCCGGTCCCAGGCTGATCATTGCCTCCTCCTACAAAGTCGCCCTCGGATCCAGAAAAGAATAGACTATGTCCGTTAGCAAGTACACCAGTATCACGAGGATGCCAAAGACAAGGGTGAGCCCTTGCACCACCGGATAGTCGCGGCCAAAGATAGCCTGCATCATCGTCCAACCAATCCCTGGCAGGGCGAACACCGATTCGATCACGACAGAACCGCCGACCATCCATCCTATGTTCAGCCCCAAGAGGATGACGGTCGACACCATGGCGTTGCGCAGCACGTGGTTGATCAAGACGGACCTCTCTCTCAGGCCCTTCGCTCGGGCGAAATCTACGTGGTCGGCAGTGAGAATGTCTATGATCCCTTCACGGAGATTCCGGCACAGGATCGCGGTCAGGCTCAAGGCCAGGGTAAGGGCCGGTAGGAAGAGATGGTGAAGCTGCCCGGGGAGATTCTCCCCGACCCCACCGATGGGGAAGAGACGCAACTTCACGCCCAGCACCATTAGTAGGACAATTCCCACCCAAAACGCGGGCGCTGCCAACAAGATGGTGGAGATACCCCTGATGATCTGATCAACGATGGTATTCTTCTTGAGGGCGGCCACAAGGGAGAGCGGAACCGTTAGTACCGCGGACAAGACCACAGAATAGCCCACGAGGAAGAGGGTCAAAGGCAAACGATGTTTGACCAACTCGATCACCGGCATCTTGTAGACGAGCGAGTCCCCCAAATCACCGCGCAATAGGTTACTAAGGAACATCCAGAACTGAACTGACATGGGTTGGTCGAGCCCCAAACGCCTGGTCAGCTCTTCGATCGACTCTGGCGTTGCCTTCATCCCCAGCATGATCAGCACGGGATCGCCAGGGATCAGGCGGATGATCAGAAACGTCAGGATGGTCAGCCCGATCACTATCGGGATCATCTGCAGTAGTCTTCCGACAACGTGGGCGATCCTATCCATAGAGTCCCCCCAAACAACTCAGCTGCTGTCGCGCACGAGAGCGAACTCGAGCTTATGTCGAACAGGTTGGACGACAATCCAACTTTGCCCGTCCTCCCCGGGTTGTGGCCCTCGTGATATTCGTTCCCCGTTCGGATCTTGACTCAACAGGTCGTGGATCTTCTTGCCAATCCTCTGACTGGTGGTATCCTTGAGCTATAGCAAGAGACTCCTTCTTGCCCTTTGGGCGGCAGTCCTCTGCCAAAGACCATTGTACCTTGCGGCGCTTTCGTTTCGCAGTATCATCGTCTCGTTTCCCGACAGCCGTAACCTCGACAACTCTTGTCAGTTCCTTCTCGGGATCGAAAAGCCGATTGACGACTTGCCCAACAGACCCCCGGTTCGGCCCGCCACGGACAACAGCACTCTTGCGATGAGGGATGCAACGTTCGCTAGCCTGCGCCTTGACGGGCAGATTGGGCGTGCAGCAATCCTGCTGGGGAAGATGACGGTGCTATGACGTGATGAGATCTGCCCTATCGCTCCCCTTGTGCATCGTGCTGTCCCAAGAACGCGAGAGCGCGTCTTCACCAGTGGGCGACGGACCCTTGGACTTACGTGACGGCTGCCCCGTGCGTGACCCTATTACGCGCTCCAATCGCGCCAAAGGAGCCCTAGTGGACTAGGGGGCGCCTAGTCCACTAGGTGCTTGACGGCATATCCCAGGTTCCCCAGTGCTACATACAGCAGCGCTTTCCCGAATCACCATGCTTCTCAGCATGCTTCTCGGCTCATCAGGCCAAGACGGGTTGACAATTTGTGGCCCACCTTCCTTGCTGCGCCGGTGTACAACCGGTCCTGGCGAGCGATTCCGGTTAACCCGGGGTCTAATAGAGCACCAGCGTTGCTCTTCCTGGTCCCAGTGTAGGTGTGGGTGCCAGGCGCTTTGCAGCACTGAGCACTACCCACTGTCGAGCCAGGTTTCCCTCCAGGTGAGCCAGCCAAAGGGAATCTGGATGAAGTCCCGCACGTCCTTGCCGAGAAGCGTAGCGTAGGGAGCCTCGAACAACATCAGCCCCACCGACTCTTCGTTGTAGATCCTTTGCATCTCCGCATAGTACCCACAGCGCTCCTCGTTGTCCAATGATAGGTTTGCCGCCTCGGCCAACTCGACCATGCGAGGGGGCACGTCCCACCCACTGTGGGAGGCCGGAAATACGCCCATGTACTCCATTTGCTGCCTGGCGTCGAGCATGTCGTCGGACCATTGGGCCACCCAGACATCGAATGTCTCTTTCTGGTAGTGATCGTCGTACAGAGCGGCCTCAAGCGGATTCAGCTCCGCTTCGATCCCTATCTCGGCCCAGCCTGCCTGCAATATGGTGGCGATGTCCTTGTGTAACGCTCTGCCAGCGAGGATGTCTAACTTCAAACCGCTGAAGCCATCGGGATAGCTAGACTCCGCCATCAGTTGTTTGGCCTTCTCTAGGTCGTACGTGTAACCTTCCAGTTCGGGATCGAAGCAGTGCCCGGAACTGGGCCTGAGACTCGTCGCCGCGGTGCCGTGTCCGAAACAAACGACATCAATCATCGCTTGCCGGTTGACAGCGTAATTCATGGCCTGTCTTACCTTCATGTCGTCCATAGGTGGGTGGGTGTGGTTCAGATCCGCGGTGTGTACGAATGCAGCAGGGAATAGCTTCATCTGCACATTGGGATCTGCCTGCAGCTCGCTAACCATACTAAAAGGAACCCAGTCTGTCCCATCTGCCTCTCCCGCCTGGACCTTCATGACTCTCGTGGTGTCCTCTGGCACCTGAACCAGCTTCACCGCGTCGAGATATGGAAGCGGTTCACCATCCGCGCCCAGCTGCCAGTAGTATGGGTTCTTCGTGAAGAGGACATAGTCACCACCTAAGAACTCCGTCACCTGGAAGGGCCCTGTGCCTATGGGGGTCTTGTATCGAAACTCATCCCCCATCTCCTCGAAAGCACTCTGGGGCAAGATGACAGCGTTGAACACGCCTAACGCAGCCACGAAGCTGGCACTGGGGGCGTTAAGGGTGATCTCCACCGTGGACTCATCAACCACCTCTATTTCCTTGATGTCGGACAGAGTCCAGCTATAGACCCCAGCGTTAGGTTGGCGGGCCCGGTCCAGCGACCACTTCACGTCTGACGCCTTAAGATAGTCGCCGTTGTGGAACCTGACGTCTGGGCGCAGATGGAACGTATAGACTGTCCCATCTTCACTGACATCCCACGACTCGGCCAACGCGGGCTCAAGGGCTGTGCCCTCCTGGTTTATCCGCGCCAACGGCTCAAAACAGTTTTGGTAGATCCACAGGCTAGGGTTGTGCTCCATCCAGACAGGATCAAAATCCAAGACAATCTCGTTCGATGTCCAGATGAGGGTGCCACCCCTCTTGGGACCCGTAACTGCCTCTGCCGGTGGTTCAGTCGCCTCTGCCGGTGGTGCAGTCGCCTGTGTTGGTGGTTCAGTCGCCTCTGCTGGTGGTGCAGGCGTCCCAGTCGCTGCTGGCGCACAACTAGCCAACAAACCACCCACCAGTGCCAGGATCGTCAGCCACCCTAAGAACAGCTCTACTTGCTTCTTCACTTTAAGTTCTCCTTTTCTCCCTTTCTTCGACCGTATTCGGCATTCACTCCAAGCTCCAGTTTGCACTACCGACGCACTCGTGAACTCTCGCAAGAGGCATACAGACGGCTCAAGAAGGCAGAAACAAGGCAGTGCTTGCGTTTCGCGCGTGAGACATGGTCCGTTTCGTGGGCCGTTGCCTGCTTGACGGAACAGTGATAGCCAAACTCGACTTGGAGTCCCTAGCCCATTATCATATGATCACTATTTCATACAAGCCTCCTCCTTTCATACAAGCCGTCTGCAAACTCGAGAAGCAAGACTGCCCTGTGTCGGGTCCACCAGCGCTTTCGATCAACCACGATTTGGTAGCTATGCCGCACGCTTCTATCCCATCCTGCAATGCTCTTCGGAGTGCCGCACAAGTCCAAACGCTGCTCCCCTGTGCCATGCTTGCCAGCGCCCTTTGGCCAAGTCACACTTGGTGATCCGACTCTGGCAAACTGAAACCCCTGAAGGCAGCGAATTCATACGATTGGGATCAGAGTAGCAAGGGACCGGCCCGGTCCCTTTGCGGGTAATGTCGTCTGGTCTCGTATGTGTTGATCGCGGAGGGTCATACCTCCTTGTTCCCAGCCGCTGCCATCACGAGAACCAGAGTCATCACAGCATGTACCTTACCACCTCACCCCTGCATCGCCTCGTCTCCCAGAATGCCAGAGCGCGTTTGCACTAGCTGGTAGCAGGGCCTCCGTCACGTGCGTTGAGAAACCCCTATCTGTTTCCGCCTGCCCGTACCCCCAAGCCTCCATCCACGAATCCGCGGAACGAGATCACATGACCAGGATTCCCCACGGCAAAGAACGCCGAGTTCGCCGGGCCTTACCGAGATTCACTACCTTTTTCAGGGCCCTCTGTGCGCTCAATGGCGAGTCAAGACCCCCTTCTAGGATGATCGCCAAAGCCTCAAGAGGAGTTACGACCGCAGTTCCATGTGTTCCAGCACACCTTTGCGTACTGAGTCCAGATGCTCTTCGACCTCTCGTTGTGCACGCCCAGCATCCCTAGCTATGCATGCTTCGAGAATGCGCCAGTGACTAGCTTGACCTGTCGCCATATGTTCCGAAGTCGCAATGAATGATCGGACATATGGCACGGCCGTATTCCGCAGGCCTACGATGAGGGAGAGTACGCGCGGTCCGCTAGCTGACTCATACAGGGCATAGTGGAAGCGATTGTTCAGCTCCAACCAATGATCGAGGTCAGTCGTCTGGTCCAAAGCCTCAAGGATCGTTTGCAGGGCTGCAAGGTGCTCCGTGGACAGACTGGCGGCAGCGAGCCCAGCCGCCCTGCCCTCGAGGATACTGCGAATGCAGTAGATTTCATCAATCTCCTCTGGAGATAGCTCAGCAACCACGGACCCTCGGTGGGGATGGTTCTCAACCAGGCCTTCCCCGGCCAACACAGTCAATGCCACCCGAACAGGGCTGCGGCTGACACCAAAACGGTTGGCAATGCTCATCTGGTCGAGCTTCTCGCCTGGCTGGAGATCACCCCGCAGAATGGCTTGGCGAAGCTGGTCTGCAACAAACACCTCACGCGTTCTGAGCACGTCTGCTGCCTTTCCGTTCAGCCTAGGATCCATTGCGGTCTCATTTCTGGATACTGTATCCAATATCCTACATACAGTATACAAGTTTTGGAGTGATTTGTCAAGGCCTGGTCGGAGGGTGTGGAAAAACGAGCAATAGAGTTTTAAGGTTAGCTTCGCGCGACACTTGAGTCGACGTCGTAGGCTAGTTCGGGGTGGATACAGGGCTCTTGGAGACCCAGTCTCTTACCTTTCGGCCCTCTCATCTGGCCTCTCGGCACCCTCCGGCTCCGCCCCGATGACGCGCGTCTGAGGTGACACATCGGACACCGCCGGTGCTGTCCCGCCCACAGCCCACCGGCGCCATCACCACATCCAGTCCCGGGACCTCCTCCAGCAACTCCAGTGCAGCCGTGCCTTGTCCAGCTATGACCAGGGGATCATTGGAGGGGTGGATGAACGTGGCACCCGTCTCCCCAAGGATCCGATCCATGGTCTCGTGGCGGGAGACCTCAGTCGGCTCGCAGCAGGTGATGTTTCCACCGTATGCCTCCACCGCTGCCCTCTTACACGGAGATGCGGTACTGGGCATGACGATGAAGGCCCTGCTCCCCCGCAGGCGCGCAGCCAGGGCCAGGGCAGCCGCGTGGTTACCCGACGAGTGAGTGCCTACACCACGGCTGACCTCCTCCAAAGACAGAGAGAAGACGGCATTGCAGGCCCCCCGGAGCTTGAAAGCGCCCACCTTCTGCAAGTTCTCACACTTGAAGTAGAGCTGAGCCCCGCACAAAGCATCAAGCCCCTTACAGGTCATCACCGGAGTGCGATGAGCAAGAGACCGGATACGACTGGTCGCCTCGCGTACGGGCTCGAAGCCAGGCAGGTCGTTCATGCACCAATACTCTCCGTCTCCAGTGGTCGATCAAGGTGTTCTCGCGCCGCGTTGTACCACCCGGTACAGGGCAGCACAGGTCGCCGTGTGCACCCGCTCCACGCTCTGAGGTCTGCTGGAACGACTCGTTGCCCGCCACCGTCAGCCGTGCTATACTGGGAATCCGAGGTCGTGTTTCTGCCGTGGCGTGGCAACAGGCCTAGGAGTCGCCACAAGGCTGACCTCAGCGTACCTCTGTCAATCTCGCCAAGGGCGGACAGCGCCTGTGGCACACGATCCACCGTCTCGAAGGAGACCAAACGTGGCAAGAGACGTGCGCATCCTGCTCGTCGGTCTCGGCAACATGGGCCGCCGGTTCTGCGACATCCTGGCGGAGAAAGGACCACAACTGGAGGCCGATTATGATCTCCGCCTCTCAGTCGTCGGTGCAGCCGACAGTCGCGGCTCCGCCTACGACGAGAAGGGCCTGGATCCAGCCCGAATCTCTGCCATCAAACAGGCCGGTGGCACCATCGCCAATTACCCCCGGGTGGGCAGTTCGCGTGAGTCGGCGGCCGACCTCGTGACCCGACAGGAGGCCGACATCCTCTGCGAGGCCTCCCCGGTCAACTTGAACCAGGGCGCCGAGCCGGGGTTGACCCACATCCGCACCGCCCTCCAGCGAGGAATGCACGTCGCCACACCCAACAAGGGCCCTTTGGCAATCGCCTACCAGGAACTGCACGACCTCGCCCAGCGAAATGGCGTCGAACTCCGCTTCGACGGCACCGTCGCGGGCGGGCTGCCAGCCATCAATCTGGGGCAGCGTGACCTGCGCGGGGCCACCGTCCACCGCATAGAAGCCGTGCCCAACCTGGTCACCGGGTACATCCTGGAGTTGCTTGGTGACGGGGTATCCTGGGAGGAGGCCATCGAGCGTGCGCGCGAGGAAGGCCTGCTAGAGGCCGACCACTCCTTCGATCTCGACGGATGGGAGGCGGCATGCAAGCTGGTGATCCTGGTCAACGCGGTGATGGGCATCCCGGCCAAGCTGGATGACGTGGACCGCACCGGCATCACCGGTCTGGGTATGGGAGACATCCGAGAGGCCCGGGGCGCAGGTCGCGTCTACAGACTCCTCGCCTCCGCCGAGCGCCGCTACGATGGTGGGGCCGACCTCAAAGTGGCTCCAGCCCTGATGCCCACGGGCCACTTCCTGGCCGGTCTGGGTCGCAAGCAGATGGGGGTGGTCTACCACACCGACATCTACGGCACGATCATGGCCGCCATCGACGAGCCGACCCCGCTGCCCTCGGCGGCGGCCATGCTGCGGGACATCCTGGATATCTATGCTGGCTAGTCCCCAGGCCACGTATCAGCGTCGTCGCGAACCTCAAAGAGCCCTTACAACCCATGTCTAGACTTTGGCGCCGCCTAGAAAACCGAGGACGAGGCCGTTGACCTCTCTCGGCCTCTCCACGCCGGGCAAGTGCGCCACACCGAGCTTCGGAGCCTGCATTCTCTCCAGCCACTCGATGTCCAACCAGGCAGGTGGCCTCCCCGCATCTGTGCCCGACTACTCCCCCTCCACACCCCTGATGACGAGAATGGTCAGAATCAACGACCTATGATACGATGAGTCGTCGGTACTGCCTGCGTCGGCCATCCCCGGCATGCCCGTCAAGAGGCCAAATCGCTACCCAGGGAAGAGTCTCCAGGATGAGAGAGCGCACGCTCGTGAGGACGAAAAGGATGGAGCTGATCTCCGGCACACCGGAGATCATTCGCGCCGAGATGGACGACCGTGTGCGGTTCGCCGACCTTCTCGGCGCCACCGTCCCCGAGAGCTGGCCGCCCGAAGAGGTGGATCAGGCCACGCTGGAGTTCATGGCCCTGCTCCTGGAGGAGGGACCCCACCAGGCTGGATGGTGGTGCTGGTACTTCGTCCTCAGAGGCGAGGAAGGGCAGGAGGGTGTGCTCATCGGCAACGGGGGCTTCAAGGGCCGCCCTTCCCCCCGGGGAACCGTGGAGATCGGCTACTCCATCCACCCCTCGTTCCGTAACCACGGCTACGCGACCGAGGCCGTGGAGGGACTGCTGGGCTGGGCCCTCGACCACCCCCGTGTCCGACGTGTGGTCGCCGACACCTTGCCCTCGAACCGGGCTTCCAGACGCGTCCTGGAGAAGGCTGGCTTCGTGGATACAGGCACGCGCCCCCGGAGGCGCTTGATGCGTTTCGCGTTAGAGAGACCGGACGGGCCGGACCACGGGTAGAGAACGAACTCCGGTCAGCGAATGCGGACCCCGACGACGACCCCGGCCTACGTGTCGTTGAGGCGAGCGGCGAGCATCTCCGCCTTTGCGTTCATGGCTTCTACGTACTCGTCCAGGGACACGAGCTCGCGGCCCACGATGTCGAGCGTCTCTTTGGACAAACGGCCCTCTGTGCCCAGTTGAAAACCGGCCGCTTTGGCAGCCTCCAATACGTCGTCCAGATGCTCGTCCTGGCGGAGCAGATCGCGCATGGTCTGTCCATGTGGTCTCAGCACCGCTCCCACGAACTCCCTATCCACCTGCCTGCAAACCCCCTTCACCTGCGCCACCAGCGGCTCGAAGTTGCGCATCTCCCACAGG
>Ga0315539_1002495_pt1 | contig 13243 bp, 10 predicted proteins | sample SalMarSW160150MG_FD_203097 | JGI IMG/M metagenome (GOLD analysis project Ga0315539, IMG submission 203097) | Salt marsh sediment microbial communities from the Plum Island Ecosystem LTER, Massachusetts, United States - Salt Marsh Sediment SW1601-150 ... | reverse complement strand
ATTCTCATCCTCATAATACTGCCTTATCCTGCGGAGTTTGGAAGTGACGCATTGAGAGATTGGCCGCATCTTCTATTTTTGGCCGCGGGCTTTCTACTTCTGCTTTGGGGAGCAAAACAAGGCAAATGGTGGATGTTTGGAATAGCCGGCCTGGCTGGAGGGCTTGGACATATAATCCGACCTGAATGCGCACAACTGGTCATATATGGAGTTCTATGGCTATTGATTAGATTGTTTCTGCCGACAAATAAAATGAACAGGCCCAAAATAGTCTGTGCCTTATTCATTCTTCTGCTCGGCTTTGCTATACCCACAGGACCATATATGAAAGTAAGAGGAAGAATCCTGCCCACAAAACTGGATTACCTCATCAGTTTTTCCTATGAATCTCAACCACAGAGGGTTGTAAAAGAAGACATTGATAGTCACGATGTTGTATATTCAACTTCGAGTTTACCAAGCAAGATAGCAAAAGCGATTTACAAGCTTATCGTAGAAATCAGTGATAATTTAATGTACTTTTTTGTGCCGGCATTGGTAATAGGCATTCATTCCCGTTTCCACAAACAATCTATGGCAACAGATATAGAAATGTTTTTTGTGCCAGTTTTTATAGTATTTAATGTTATTATCATGATTCTACTATATTGCGGCTATGAATATATAGAAAGGAGGCATTGTTTGTCGCTGGTTGTGTGCTCAATTTTTTATATACCCATCGGTTTGCAAATATCAGCCGATTGGCTAAGCAGCAGGTTTTCCAAAGGCCGGTTAGTAAATAATCCAAATCCCCAGCTATGGTTTATTATCTTAGTGGCAGTCGGTGTGGGTATTTGTTTGCCTAAATTGATCAGGCCTATACGTATTGAAAAGCAGGGTTACAGAGATGCTGTAAAGTGGCTAAAGGAGAACACAACCCAAGAAGACTTAATTGCTGTGCCAGACAGTCGAATAGGTTTTTATGCGGAACGAGACATATCAGTCAGTAAGAGTAAGAATGCTTTTGAAGGGGTGGACTATATTGTGAGCCTTGGGAAGGATGAAAGTGAACAACTGAAAGTGGGTAGGGTCTTGCAAGAAAAGCTATCGTTATGGCTGGATAAACGGAGGAAAAAATACAGGTTAATTATTTATGAAGTGTTGTGATTGAGATATACGGTGTTTATTGCCAGGAGAGTCAATCACCGGCGTTAGTTTCTTTGAGATTATTTCTTTCAACCGCAAGCTTGAGCTCGTTAACAGTTTTCTGGTCTTGAAAAGTGGGAGTACCTTAGGTATTTCCTTTTATGCTTCGGGCATATGCAGGAATAATCCTTGGTTTATTCTCATTTTTTTAAAGTTCAATCGTGTAAGAATAGAGGACAAAAAGAAGGTAGAAGCAAATGCCAAATAAAGACAACTTTGATTTAGATAACTTATTAGTAATAGTCAATGTTCTACTTTGCATAACAGCTTTGGTTTTATATATAACGACTGGGCCCAATCAATATATCGAACTGTATACAGTAATATTGCTGTGTTTGCTTGGCTCTCAGAATGCTTTAATGCTTTTATATGGAAGGGTAAAAAGAGAGCCTTTTGTTTTGATTCTGGCTGCCATTACGACAGTTTTTTATGTAGCAAGAGTTGTTAGTCTTCTGTATAACCCATCATCGATTACATTTAATAGAAGCGTAGTAACTCCTGACGATATCAATTATTTACTTGTGTTTATTATGCTCTCGAATGTTTCGATGTTCTTAGGATTAAATGCCGCGAAGCGAAAGATAGTCTATGATGAAAATATCCCTGAAGACCAAAGCCCTGCAAAAGCACTCAATGTTATAATCATATTATTCGTGGCGATTATCATACTCTATGCCGGGCTGCTTCCAGTCAGTGTTTTTGGCAGGTTTTCCGGCTATATATTAGCTGTGTTTTTTAGACTGCGTCTGATTTTGTTGTTGTCACTTTTGTATTTAATTATTAACTTCAGGAGAATTTCAATCAGCTCCCGATATGCTATTTTAGGTTTAATCATACTCTTTGTTGTATTTAATACTATAACCGGTAGCCGTTCCTCATTATTAACCTTGGTTGTTTTGTTGTTAGTGGGGCTTCTTTCTGTCAAAGGCAGAATTATATTGAATAATAAAATCATTTTGCTAGGCATATTGCTTATTCCACTTTCCATATTCTTATACAATTTGGCAACAGCTTGCCGCCCGGTCTTCAAGGTAGTGCCGGACGTATTTTCTGAACAAAAGAGACTTGCTGTTAAAGAAAGCAGGTACTTGAGAGTGTTCCGTCAATTTGATATTACTCAAGTTTGTCAGCCTGTATTCGATCGGATGGGTTTTTTGGATTTTTCGGTAGACATGATAAAACACCAGGAGCAATACAGCAGGGTCATCAATGCTGAGTATTATCTCAAAAGCATTGTAGATAATAGCCTAACACCCGGTTTTAATGTTTTTGGAACACCGAGAGCCGAAAATGCTCTGCGATATATTTATAGGGGTTTGCCAAGTCCTACACATCAAGACATTAATAATGCATATCATGCGGATATGCTAACCATATACGGTGAATATCATATTCTATTTGGAAAATATCCGGCATTATTGATATTTTTTATATGTTCGTATGTATTTAAAAGGATTTATTTGGCACTCAAAAGTAAAAATATTTTTCTTTTTTTCCTATACAGAACAATAGTGTTGCTTATTTTCTATGAATGGCTGAACAGTTTTGGAACAGATTGGTTTGTTTTTGACTTGATATGTATATTTATGACAGTGTTTTTGTTTAAAAACTTTTACAAGATGAGAACAGAAAGTTAATCTGTTTGGATATTTATAATTTGCCGGCAGCCAAGAATAACGCATTTATGTTTAAGCAGGCATCTTGCAATGAAAGTGACAAAATGAGTAGCCAAGATTCTGAAGCCGAGGCCAAGCATTTGAAAATTATTTTTTGGCTGATAATTCTGCTTACCGGCGGCACTTTTCTGGCTGACGTTCTTGTGCAGCATTGGCAAATTATGTAGTTGCATAAGGATGTGAAGGCAGCAATTAGTGATGTCATATATAATCTCGACCAGATGTGTTTATTTGTTCTAAGAAAGAGCAGCTATCAGGAGGCAAGGACAGCCGATGAATGTTTTAATTAATTGCCTTTCTGCTGTTAGCGGAGGAGCTGTTTCATATCTTAGTAATCTGATACCAAAACTGGCCAAATTATTTGAAGGCTCTGAACGAAGCCATAGGTTAGAGATTTTAGCACATATGGAACAAAAGCAATTATTCCCGTCAATACTTGAATCGCAATGTATTTTGCTTACAAGCTCACGCCCCATGGGTTATCGCCGTTTTTGGTGGGAATATTGTAATATCGGCCGCATCGTTCGTCGGCAAAATATAGATGTTCTGTTTAATCCTTGTCAGGTGAGTCCTCGAGCATCAGGAGTTAAACAGGTTATGATGCTTCATAATATGGAGCCTTTCTTTTCCTATCGCTATAAGTATAGTGTAAGGCCTTGGTTGCGAAATCAGCTTTTAGCCCTACAGTCTCAACGTTCATTGCAGGCTGCCGACCGCGTTATTGCCGTTTCGGATTATGTAAAACAGATACTTCTTGACCGTTTGAATGTATCGCCAAATCGTATTCAACAAATTTACCATGGACGCGATGTAAATTTTAGTCCTGATGGTAATGAACAAGATGACAATGAATTACTGAAAAGGCTGGGTATAAGAGGAAACTTTGTGCTGACATGTGGTTCACTTTGGCCCTATCGCCGCTGTGAAGATGTTATCAAGGCATTTGACCGATGTCAGAAAAGTATTAGCGGAGATTTCAGTTTGGTTATCGCCGGCTCTCTAATGGATGCTCGATATGGGAAAGTCGTTAAAAGCGCGATAGCAGAGTCACCAAATGCAGGTCGAATACACGCAGTTGGTAATGTGCCATACGAGACAATGCAGACTTTGTACAGGCGTTGCAGCCTTTGTGTTATCGCGACGGAAGTCGAGGCTTGTCCAATTATTGCAATTGAGGCAATGTCTTCCGGATGTGTGATTGTTTCTTCGGATCAGCCGCCTCTTCCAGAGATATTCCGAGGCGGTTCGATGAAATTTCGTCATAGGAACGTTGAGGACTTAGCATTTAAGATGCAACGTCTGATGAGCGATGAACAGCTACGAGCAGATTTGAAAAGACAAGCCCTCAATAGAGCACAGGATTTTTCCTGGGACAGATGTGCGGAACAGACTTATTTGGCATTAATCAAATGGGAAGAAAAGTAAAGGCTAAAAAATAAATAGGCTTGTTATTGCGATCCGGCGCATTTAATTGATGGGATTCGTAAAAATTCCAAATGACAAGACCCGATGCACTTGGTTTCCCTTAATGTAGTAACAAGAACAGCAATCAACCAATCGGTGTTTACGAAAGTCTATCATGCGCTACAGAAGAGTACAAATCAGATGGGAAATTACCACCCCTTTTTCAGCAATACCACAGGAATCGTTTTTGCCAAAATGTACAGGTTTAACAGGAAAGATCTTCTTTGAATATACAAATAATCATATTTTACTTTATGGTTGGGGTGTAAGTCATAAGAATTTCTTATCTGGGCAAGACCGGTGAGGCCTGGTTTTACCGCCAGCCGTATTTCCCTTAGTGCCTTGTGGCGTTTCACAAAGTGGAGCCGTTCAGGTCTTGGTCCCACAAGACTCATATCGCCGCGTATAACATTTAACAGCTGGGGAATCTCGTCAATACGTGTGCGTCTTAGAAAACGGCCGATTCTTGTAACTCTTGGGTCATTTTCCCCTGCTAAAACAGGACCTGTTTGCTTTTCGGCATCATTGATCATTGTCTTGAATTTGTACAAAGTGAAGGTTTTGCCGTCCTTGCTAACTCTGCTCTGTTTGTACAAAACAGGCCCGGATGAAGTAAGTCTTGTAAGCAGCACGACCAATAGCATCGATGGACTTAGAAGGATAAGCATAAAGGCGCTGCCTAATACATCCAAAGCCCTTATCAAGAATTCTTCGCTGTCAGATTTTCTTCCAATGAATGTTCTGAGGAACTGCAGGGAATTTTCCTCCATCATGCTTCTTGAAAGCAGCTTAGCATAGATCGAGGGGTCAAATACCACGTTTACTTTTAGCCTGAGCAGGAGGTAAATAAGGAGATTTAAATGTTTATCATCGTGAATATGCTCGCATATCACAATTTCATCGGCATTTTCACATTGCAGAAGCTCTTCAATTGTGTCTATATGCTTTTCTTCAACCAAAGGACTCACACTAATGGCTCCTGTGGATTTTTGTTTTCCAATAACAACTACTTTCTTTTTAATTCCTCCGGTAAATCTTAAAACCAGGCTGTTAAATATAAAGATGAATAATAATCCAATAGGAAAAGAAATAACGAAGACGCTGGAAGGGAAATCCGACCATTTGATTCTAAAAACATAGACAAGAGCTATGCCGAAAAGGGCACCTAAAAGCAAGCCATTGAAAATCCTCTTGAACAAGTGCCAGTAAGAGCAAAACCTTTTTTTGAAAACGCGTGTAAGAACAAGGGCCAACATATATATAAATGTAAGGAAGGGGAAATTATCCTTGTATGGCAGAAAATTTATTTCCGGTATATTCAACCCATATCTGACAGGAAAGGACAAAAGAAAAGCGGCATTGAGGAGAAAGGTGTCAACAAGAAACAGGAAAATCTGAAGAATCATCTTTTATGCGTTATCCGTAACGATATATTATTTAAAATCCGTTTTCAAAGGATGACCGGAGTTACAAACAATGCAATTTTATACTGCTGGATTATAAGCCACAATATTAAAAAAGTAAATTGGCTGTATTTATCCATTATCTAAGCCATTATCTAAGCCATGCCAAAAACTTTCTAAAATCCCCGAATAACGCTGTCGGCTCTTTCCGGTATAAAATACTTCGAGCTTTGGCCCTTTTGAGGATGCGTGCTGTGCCCCTGTTGTATTTGTGAAAGCTGGTTTTCAGATGTTTTTCAATCTGCCTGAATTCCTCATCAGTCATAGTATCAATCCGTTTATCAGGGTGTTTCATAAAATAATACTTCGGTGATTTAGAATAATAATCGTCTAAAGTACGGGCATCAATCATATAGCCGGCAGCAATACCCCTATCATACAATTCGGTTCCGGGGTAAGGTACAAATACCGAAAGGGACGCAAAATCGGGTTTGATGTGTCGCATTAAGTTGAGAGTTTGAAGCATTTCATGCATAGTCTCCGTTGGGACACCCATCAGAAAATAGCCTGTCCAATGTATGCCGGCCTTGTGAACAAGCTCGGCGGTGCGTCTGATCTGTGTTGTCGTTATTCCTTTTTTCATTATGGTTTCGAGAACACGGTCACTACCTGATTCTATGCCGATCTTGATACTGTTGCAGCCGGCGGACTTCATTTCCTTCAATAACGATTCATCAACAAGATTTACCCTGGCGTTGCATTCCCAGTTTATCTTAAGTTTTTTATTCCTGATTGTTCTGCAAAACTCCAAAACCCTTTTTCGATTGACGGTAAAGGTGTCATCTTTAAAGCTGAACTGAACAGTGCCGTATTCGGCCTGGATCTGCTGAATTTCTCCAATGACATTTTCAACCGACCTGAATCTGGTAACTCTTCGCCATACTCCGGCAGAGGAGCAGAACGTACATGCGAACGGACAGCCGCGTCCGGTCATTATCAATCCCATATCTTCCGAGGTATATGTGTTTCTATTTATAAGAAGGTCTTTTGCGGGATAAGGTATTTGGTCTAAATCCTGAATAAATTCGGCATCAGGATTATGATAAATTTGTCCGTTAATCTTAAAACTAAGCCCGCTTATGTTATTATAAGTTTTTTTGTTTTCGACAGCATCAATTAGCTGCGAGAAGCATGCTTCACCTTCTCCCCTCACGGCGTAATCAACGAATGGGCTTATCCTTAACGATTCATCGGCCTTGACGGATGGATGTGGGCCACCAACTACCACAGGAACATTATTAAATAAGGTCTTTACAATCTCGGCCACTCTAAAAGCGGCAGCGGCTTTGGTTGTAAAAACATTTATGCCGACCAAGCCGGGTTTGACTTCATTTAAAGTATCGCGCAGCTCATTCCATATCGGATGAGACAAATTGTTGATGCATTTAATATATTCAGGATATTTACTCTCAAGGTCGGAATAGTCCATCTGGCTGGCCTTGTCTACATTGGCGTCCGCATCGTATATAAGGACTTGATGGCCTTTATCACGCAATACAGCCGCTAAATAAGCAAGCCCCAAAGGAAAATAGCGATTATAGTATTTGATAAACCTGTAAAACGGTGGGTCAATTAAAAGAACTTTCATTATTGTTGTCTATCCTTGACAGCATTTATAAGAATCAAGGGCAATATGCACAAACATTGCGAGTAAAATTATTCTATTTACAGCAGGAAATTCAACCTATTACTCCTGGATATTGAGCAAGGGAAATATATAATAATACGGAATTTGCTGATTTTGTGATTTGTAATATGCCCGTTTGTAAGGAGTAACAACAATGTCGTTCCCTCTGCGGAATCTTTTGGAAAATTCCAAGCGGGCACTTCGTTTAATCCGAATCATCAACTTTAATCCAAGATACAGTTTTGGACCTCTTTCAATCGAGGTGTGTTTAACCACAGCGTGTAATTTTAGATGCTACTTTTGCAATGCTCACTCTCAGCTCAAGGAAAAGTGCTCGCAGGCAAATTCGCTTTCAGATGAGGCTATCGATTGTTTACTGGAAGATGTGCATTTGTTGAAAATTCCAGAAATTCGTTTTTCTGGTGACGGAGAACCTTTCCTTCATAAGCGTTTCCTTGAAATTTTGGACGCGTGCCGGAAATGCAAGGTCAAGATCGTTACTAATGGAAGCAAGCTCGAACAAGTTTCAGCATCCATATTCGCCAATATTCATAAGCTTACAATCAGCCTGAACTCCATCGACAGTAAGACTCATCAGTTGATCCACGGCTACAGCGGTGATAGCAAACTACCACATATTCTTGAAAATATTGAACATTTACTCACTCTGCCACGGGCAAAGCAAAAGCTCCAGATTAATTATGTCGTTACCAAGGACAACGTGGAAGAGTTAGAATCTTTATTTCAATTGAGTCATAAATGGGACGTTTTTTTTGCGGCACGACCAGTATGGATTGGGTTTGACGAACTTCAACCGAAAGGATTAACCGCCCACCAGATGCGCAGCGTCCAGGAAAAAATCAGACGAATATCACAAGAACCGTCTCTATCACCAAACGCCATTGCCTCTCTAAAATACAGCCGGCATTACTTTCAAACAGGTGAAGCATACAAACCACGAAATCATCTTTTACCATGTTATGCGGGTTTCTATGGTGCCTACTTAGGAAGTAACGGAGACTATCTAATCTGTTGCTCCTGTAAAGAACCGTTGGGAAACATCAGTCAACAGCGTCTTGCCGAGCTATGGAGAAGCAGCCAACTTCAGGAACGTCTTTGTGCCGCTTCTCTGATGCACGAAAACAACACAATGATCTGTTCGGCATGTCTTCACTGCCCGGATGTTGAGATTTACTCAGTGCATTTTCATCGGTTCTTCTCACGAATACCAGGGCAAATGTTTCTTCTGCGACATCGTTATCAGAAATACAGAAATAATCGGCAATAAATAGGGTAACACACTTTTGCCGTTAATGAACAGGTTGCTGCGAATCATTCTGGGAGTTACTCCGGTAGAGGTCCTTGTGTGAGAGTATTTGCGAAGCGGCCCGGCTAACACTAAAGGTCTTTTCCAGTACAGCCCGGGCATTGTTGCCCATCTTCCGTCGAAGGTCAACATCTGCGGCCAGCCGCTCAGCATAGGCACAAAATATGTTGTGCTCTCCAGCCAAACAGATGAGACCGGCATTTGAGTCCTCTATGAGTTGTTTCAAGTCATTGCCGGGGTTGATGCATGCCAGTATCGGCATAGAAAAGTACATATACCCGAGCATCTTGCCCGGGAAATTATGGGTTTTCAACTGGCGGTCTAAAGAAATCAATCCTATGTCAAACTGCGAGAGCATACCCAGATACTCCTCCTGGGCTACGGCTGGATGGATTGTGATATTACTCATCTGTTTTTCTTTAATCATGGCTTTCAGACGCGGCACTTCACTGCCATCCCCTACAAGAAGGAAATGTACGTTAGAGCGTTCACGCATATTTTCAGCCAGGCGAACGATATTATCCATATCCTGAGCAACACCGATATTCCCACCGTAGAAAAAAACCACTTTGTCCTGCAGGCCCAGTTTCTGTCGGTCGTTTCGTCGGATGATCTTTTTTTCGTTAACCGTTGTCCAGTTATACAAGACCTCCAAATTGTACTTATCTGCAAGCCCCTGTTCTGAGAAATATTTCAGATTTTCCGGTGACTGTACTGCGATAATGTCGGCTGCTGCGTAATGCTGTCGCTCCTTTAGCCGAAAAAGCCGGCATATCAGCCCCTCCTTCATTTCACCAGTGTCGATAGCCCATTGAGGAAAGATATCCCGCTGAATCAGGTAGGCCTTGCAGCTCCACAGCTTTTTGAGCTTTTTAATCAGAGATGCAAAGAAGATACTTGGAGCGTACAATACAATTAAGTCACACCGGTTTGATTTAAAGAAAGCTTTGCCTGCTTTCCAAATAATCGACGACAATCTTATTTCATTTATAGCTCTGGTTATCCTTTCGGCCCCTTTGATGGGGCAGGTTCGAATCCTTAGAACTGTCAGACCCTGCTCTACAGTGACTTGGCTGGGCGCAGTCAAAGCATCATCTGGAGCCGTAATAATTACATCGTGCCCCTGATTGTGAAATTCCACCGCCAAGTCGTGAACCAACTTTGCGCTGGATTTCTTGCAGGGAAGGTAACAGTCAACAACGATTAATATCCTCATAGACAGCAAACTGTATTCATGCAGCTCAGCTACACATGCTTATGCCAGACGGTTCGATTGACATAATCGGTATAACTGATAATAATGCGAACAACTTTTTTCGAGACGTTTTCGCTTTCGTAGTCACTCACCAGTCGAAAGGCTCGTCCATTATGAACAAACTGTTTTGTCACGACTTCAATGGACTGCAAAACGCGCTCGCTCTTAAGCCCACACATAATAACGGTTCCCTCGTCCATTCCCTCCGGGCGTTCATGTGCCTGGCGGATAGTCACAGCAGGAAAATTCATTATTGAAGATTCCTCAGTTATTGTACCGCTGTCGCTGACGACACAAAAGGCATTGGTTTGAAGGCAAACATAATCCAGAAAGCCCCAGGGCTTAAGAAAGCGTATTCGTTCGTCCAGCTCACAAGAGGTTTGCGGCGATTCGAGGCGTTTGCGTGTTCTCGGGTGCGTGGAAACAATCACAGGCATATCGTAAGTCTCTGCAATTGTATTGAGAGAGTGCAGCAGATCGCGAAAATTGGTATCTGAATCGACGTTCTCCTCACGATGAGCGCTGACGACAAAATACTTGGTGGGGCGCAGCTTAAGCTGCTTCAGTATGTCCGAGGCTTCGATATCGGCTTTGTAATACTCCAGGATTTCCTTCATCGGAGAGCCGGTTTTTATAATTGTTTCAGGCCGGAGCCCTTCGGCGAGAAGATACCTTCGAGCATGTTCGGTATATGGCAAATTGATGTCGCTGGTGTGATCAACGATTTTGCGGTTGATCTCTTCCGGCACCCTTTGATCGAAGCATCGGTTACCCGCCTCCATATGAAAAATTGGTATTTTTCTTCTTTTTGCAGAGATAGCAGAAAGACAGCTATTGGTATCGCCCAACAGCAGCAGGGCATGGGGGTTTTCCTTTGCCATCACGTCATCAGACTTTGCTATTACGTTGCCAATAGTTTCAGCCGTCGTACTACCTGCAACCCCAAGAAAATAATCCGGTTTTTTTATTTTGAGCTGTTCGAAGAAAATCTGATTAAGCTCATAATCATGGTTTTGGCCTGTATGCACCAAGATATGCTGAACGTGGCACTGTAGCTCGGCAATGACCCTGCTAAGCTTTATGACCTCAGGGCGTGTGCCGACGATAGTCATAACTTTCATTTTCTTTGATGATCGGGTGTTTTTGCTCATCTCAACAACTCTTCTGCTTCAGCCAGTTCCGCTATGGGCACGATCAGGTCGTGTTTGGTCATAAGTTCAATCGTGCCTTCCAGATCAAGAATATTATCTGCGCTGCTGAACTCGTTGTCCAAAGGACTTGGTTCTTCTCTATTTACATTTCGCAACTCAGGGAGCATAGGCAAGATTACGTAGTAATCTCCACGTTTTATGACATGATGGCATTCTTCCTCACTGACAAGAATCTCGTGCATTTTCTCGCCCGGTCTGATACCTATAATCTCAGTTTCGATCTTCCGTGAACCTATAAGGGCCTTAGCAATATTTTCAACTGTGGCCGAGTCTACTATTGGAACATAGATTTCCCCTGCCTTGCCCTCTGAAATCACCGCAAAGATGGTATCAACCGCCTGGTCGATACTGAGAAGAAATCTTGTCATACTTGCATCTGTTATTGTAACAGCCCCCCCCGCTTTTATCTGCTCGTGAAAAAGTGGAATCACCGACCCTCTTGATGCCAGGACATTTCCATACCGAACACAGTTGAATCTTGTCTTGAGGTTCAAAACGTTAGCTGATACGAAGATTCTCTCCTGAATCGCTTTGCTCATGCCCATAACATTAACGGGCTTGCAGGCCTTATCTGTACTGATTCCGATTACTGTTTCTACAGAATAGCCGTTTTCTCGGATTGCGCGAACAATATTCATCGGCCCCAGGCAGTTTGTCTGGAGCGCCTGTTCCGGAAAGTACTCACAAAGGGGCACCTGCTTTAGCGCCGCTGCGTTAATAATAATATCTGCGTCTTTGACCGCAGAGCAAACATCCGCATAATTTCGTACATTTCCAATACGAAACTCGAGCAGTTGTCTAAAATTGTTATAGATGACCTCATCGGTTGTCGCTTTCCTGTGCATATATGAGACCCGCATTGCCTGCTGCTTTGCTTCGTCCCTCGACATAACGATGATTTTGCCTGGCTTGCCCAGCTCGTCCGTGAGAATTCTGCGCACCAACACCTTACCAAGGGAACCCGTTCCTCCGATCACCAGAATACTTTTACCTTCAAAAATCATTTAATGCTCCTTAGGAAATGTTGTTGGAGTTTGCCAGTTCTAATCGTGCTTTCTCATACTGTCATAATCTGTTGGGTCTTTATACAACTGACAGATCATTTCTTCCCAACACGGTGCGATATAACCGGTTGTCTGCACAAATCTATCCATGTTTAAACTGAGGTCACAGCAAAAATCCTCGTCCCGAGTGATATTCACATTTAATCCAAAGGTGTCCTTTATCAAACACAGCAGATTATACTTAGTGATAGGCTTGCTTGCAACCTGATAAACCCCACAGATATGCGGGTGGTCCTTTATAATCATAGCCATAATTCTTGCCATTTCAATGGTAGTAGAACCGGAATAAATAGCCTTTGCAAATCCCCTGACCGTCTTTCCCTGCTGTGCCAGGAACCATTCAAGCAATCCATGAGTGGGTATGGTTAACTCTCGGCCAATGAAGGAGGTGCGCAGCGTCACGGCCGCTGTTTCTTCGGCAGTCGTCTCGCCCAGGAATTTGGACTTTCCATAAAGGTCACGGGCGTCAGAGAAATCGTTTTCACAGTAACCGCCGCGAGTACCGTCAAAGACACAATCGGTACTGATTGAAATCAATCTTGTCCCAATCTCGGCACTAAGGGTCGCCAGCTTGTGAGGAAGATATGAGTTAATAGCGACTGACAGAAATGCATTATTCGCCTCCTTCAACTGCTTGACAATTCCAATACAATTGATAATGACATCAGGAGCTACATTCCGAATTGTCTTTTCCAATTTCTCATTATCGAGCACATCAACGCCGCCAATCAGCGTCACATTTCTGAAGATTTTGGGAAACTTATCATAAAATCCTGCGTCTTTTTTAACGGTACCGACAATCTCATGTTCCAAGAGGCACTGACACAACTTATGCCCTAACATACCTCCGGCTCCCAAAACAAGCACTCTGCTCATAATCTCCCCATTTCCCGAAGTGTAATCATTATGCCCCTTAAATGCCTGAACAGACTTTCTTGATTTTGAACCTTTCAACTATATTGAATCCCATA
>Ga0315539_1002492_pt1 | contig 13248 bp, 9 predicted proteins | sample SalMarSW160150MG_FD_203097 | JGI IMG/M metagenome (GOLD analysis project Ga0315539, IMG submission 203097) | Salt marsh sediment microbial communities from the Plum Island Ecosystem LTER, Massachusetts, United States - Salt Marsh Sediment SW1601-150 ... | reverse complement strand
CGCGCAGTGTCTGAGAGATCCCGTACGCCCGCCGCAGCTGACTGTTGATGTTCAGCTTCCGAGTCAGAGCAGGCGTGCTTAGGACAGCCCCGAAGATCCCGGTCACCACCACCCCTATTAGAACCAGTGCCGCCTGCTCTGCTGGCATAAGGACACGCTGCCCTGCGGAATAGGCGAGCCATCCGTACAGTGCGAAGAAGAGAAGGAAGATCAGACCCTGCAATCCGTTCCTTGACGTGTCCAGTGCTCCAACCCAGTCCCAGCCGAGCACTGCTGCCAACCCCCTACGACCTTCTTCGTTTCCTGACTTGTGCTCAGATTGTGCGATCATCAACGTCCTCCTCGGCCACTCTAGGGGCTAGAGAGATACTACCACACTTCACACCTGCGATAGGTGACCCGTCTAGAGACAGAGCCATGTCATGCTGGATCCTAGAACTGACGAGCTACTCGACGGCAGGCTTCCGCTGCTATCGCCCGCCGATCGGACCCAGAGATGCACGAGACAGCATGATCAGTTCGAAACACGTCTACTCCGGTCACCGTAGTGGACGATTCTCAAACTCCAGTTCGAAACCAGTCCACCAGGGCGTACCACGCGAGAGGGGCCGGGCCTGAAGAGGCTTGGCTCCTCTCGCGGGTTGGCTTTGAGAGCGGTGATCGCCAGGAGTTTGCAGCACATCTACCGCGCAAACTCCCAAGGAACTCCCCGCGAAGCAGGGAGTTCCCAGTCCTCTCGGGCGTACTGGTTTGAAACCTGTCCCGTTGGGGTCACCTACCTGGACGCTTCTCGAACGGCGTCGCACCGAGTTCGGACCCTCTGGGCTGGAGCCTGGATGAACGATCGGAAAACCTTCTGCTGATCTGTTCCTGGTCTTGGAACCCCTACTGCACGCCTCTTACCACCCACTGCACCCCGGTGGCACATCTCCAGTCGAGAAAGCGAGCGGCCCTGTCGGGTCCCGCAAGGTGGCCGAGCTATTGACTAAATATATAACTAATCGTATACTTGGACCGGTCACCCCTCATGGCACGCAGAAAGCGAGATCCAGAGAATCCTTTAGTGATGAAGAACTTCATGGCTCCCGCCAAGTTGCTGGCCCAGCTGCAAGAGCTGTCGGAGAGGGAGGGAGTCTCGGAGTCCGAGATCATCCGCACGGCCGTGGAGCAGTACGTGACAGACGCCCTGAAGCGCGTGTGATCGCTGGTCCCGGGAGGAAGTCGCAGCGCGACAAGGTCGCTACGAAGGAAGCCCAATTCGAGAGGTGAATACTACGAATGCTCTACTGATCTACCCGGAAGTTCCGCCAACATTCTGGAGCTTCAAGCGAGCGCTCAGCTTCACTTGGGAGAAAGGCCTCTTCGCCGCCTCTTGGATTGCTCACAATAGCGGCGATGCTACCGCCGAGCTGGTCCGTGCGCCTTGTGGACACATACGGTACGGACCCTGACCGACAAGCATCAGGCATGAGGCAAACCCGCAATGGGACGGAGGAAGCATCCGAGGAGAGGGACCACCATGGGGCCGGCCAGGCTGGCCCCCGCGAACAGCCTCGGAAAGGGAGAGCCGATGATTGAACGAGTAGGACGGATGATGTCTGTGGAAGTGGGAGTCGCCGACGAGGCGGTTCTCGCGCGTCCGCGTCACAGGGATGCGCGCTCTGGATCGACAGGATCCAGCGGCCTGATCGACGGGAGTCGCGACATCGGTTGGGAGTAGTGTTCAGGATGTCGGAGCCTTCGACATGGAGTACCGAAGATTCAAGGGAGGTAGATTGACCATGGCAGAGCGTGAAACCGGGAAGGTCAAGTGGTTCAACGACGCCAAAGGGTACGGCTTCATCGAGCGGCCCCAAGGCGGAGACGTGTTCGTCCACTTCAGTTCCGTTCGTGGGACAGGCTTCAAGAAACTGACCGAGGGACAGAGGGTGGACTATGTCGTCACTCAGGGTGAAAAGGGCCCCCAGGCACAGGACGTCGGTCCCGCCGCGGATGAGATTCTTCAGAGAGTCCAAGAGGCAGAGGCAGCGAGCGCGGCGACCGCAGTAACCGACTCCGCGGATGACGCCTCCGAGGCTGAGACGGAGGAGGAAGAGCCGGCAGTGACCGAGACGCCGGACGCCCCCGAGGCTGAGGCGGAAGAGGAAGAGCCGGCAGTGACCGAGACGCCAGACGCCTCCGAGGCTGAGGCGGAAGAGGAAGAGCCGGCAGTGACCGAGACGCCGGACGCCCCCGAGGCTGAGGCGGAAGAGGAAGAGCCGGCAGTAACCGAGACGCCAGACGCCTCCGAGCCTGAGGCGGAGGAGGAGGAAGAGCCGGCAGTGACCGAGACGCCAGACGCCTCCGAGCCTGAGGAGACAAACCCCATCGTGGTTAGGTCCCCAGCTACCTCTGAGGAAGAGGCTCAGGCGGAGGAGGTAGACGCCGTCTAGAAGTCGAGGACCCAGAAGCGAGATGAAGCCTGCGATGCAAGCGTAGCTTACCCGTCCGTCTTTTTCTCGACACCGATGGATCCCGAAAGCGTCGGAAGCCCGCTGAGACCGCCGTCTGTGAGTCGGCTCCGTGACGTGAAGATCGAAATCGGTCTTCCGTAAGGATGGTTCACACAGGATCCTCAAGCTGGCTCTGCAGCAGGCGGGCGGTCGCTCGAGGAACAATCGGTAGACGCGCAAGTCGGACCCAATCAGGGTGGTCGGAGCGATGTTCGGCGCGCCTCAATGAAAGGGCAGGTGGTTCGACAGCAGATGGCACAGCCTGATCGCCTGTACGAGAAGGCAAAGAAGCGGTGCGTCGGCTTCCTCGACGACAAGGCCGTGTATTTCGTCGGGTCCAGTACCAGCTTCCACCTTACCATCGAGTGCTCCCCTGGTGAACTCCGAAGACTGTCGGAGACCGAGCATCTTCGATTCAAGCAGCAGAGCCGGATCGAAGGACTCCCCTACGGGCGACTATAGCTTTCATCTGCCCTTCCGGAGGGGTCCTAGGAAGCCATTGCTGTTTCCTGTTGCAGCTACGCCGCTCCAGATCAGTGACATTCTCCCCGCAAGCTGGGCTTCGGATTGGCGGAGAACCCGCTGGCTTCTCGCTGCCGGGATAGCCTTTGCATGCGAACCGCGGTGTGCCCTGGGGAAGGTTGGAGGGGAGGAGCCTGGGGGATTCGAACTCCCTCAGCATTCAGTTCGAAACCAGTCCGCTAGGAGCTGCCAGCTACCACTGTACAGAAAGCTGCTTTGAGAGGGTTCTCCGTACAGTGACGTCAGGCGTCTCCCTCGCGGTTCCCCAATCGAGACGCGCCACGGCTTGCCGAAACGCCTCGGGTCAACGGGGAGGGGCGGTTCATCGAGCTCCCCGTCCGCGCTTCGGAGAGCGAAGCGCGTTCTCCACTTCACCAACTGCGGGAAGCGATCACATCGGAGCTTCCCGTTACGTGACTGCTCGCAGAGCGGTCACGCTCGCTACCAACGGACCGTCCACCCGAACGACAGCTCGACCGTCGGATCTCCCAGCTCCCCCGACCGGCTCACCAGCTCGAAGTTCACGTTCACGTGGTCGTTCAGGGCCAGGTCGAATCGCCCCGTCGTCATCCCCCAGTCGAACAGCTGATCCGACCCCGCGTGGAAGTACGTCGCCACGCCCCAGCTCCCCGGGACGCCGCAGCACCCGGTCAACGTCCCCGACGCCCGCAGCACCTCGAAGTAGTCCGACTGCCCCGTCAGCACCGCGTTCTTCGCCGGGTCGAGCGACGTGGCGCTCACCACCTTCACGTCCCCGATGTCGCACTCCACCCGCAGCCCGTAGATCGTGAACCCGTCCGCCATCATGTCCCGCGTCCCACCGACCTCCAACTCGCCGTACAGCCGGATGCAGCCCACCGTCAGCGGGCGCCACGCCAGCGTCGTCGACAGCCGCTTTTCGTCCACAGCGAACGTCAGTCCCGCGTCCAACGTCAGCCCGGGCAGGAGCACCGAGATCGGCAGCTCGTACAGGTCGAACGACGCCTCCTGGAATCCCCCGCACGTCACCGACAGCCGCGCCAGCAGTTCCAGGTCGCACCAGCTCCACGACACCGCCGCGTCGTTCCGCCCGAACACGAAATCGCACGCGTCGTTCACGTCGATCCGGAGCGTGTTCGTGAAGCTCACGCCCCCAACGTTCCCCTTCGCGAACAGCGACTGGTACGACGACGTCACGTCCGCCGCCAGGTAGAACGTGTGCCGGCAGCTCACCCCCTGCAGCGCGAATCCCACCGTTGTCCGCCAGAAGTCGAACGGATCCGCCGGCGCGTCCGGATCGAACGCCAGCGTCGACGACGCCGACAACGTCCCCAGCTTGACGTCCCCGTCGAATCGCAGCGCGTCAAACACGATCTGATCCACTCCGCCGACCGTTTCCTTCCGCACCGCCGCGATCCCCTTCAGCGTCAGCGGACCGATCCGGTACACCTCCGTCAGCTGCGTCCCGAACACGGTGAACAACCCCGACTGCGGAAGGAACGTCGCGCTCATCGACCAGTTCCCCGAAAGCAGCCCTTCCGCCCGCCGCGCCGTCACGTCGATCTCGATCGACACCGTCCCCGAAGCCGTCTCGTCGAACGGGTCGTACACCGCCATCGTCACCCGGTCCGCCCCTACGAACCTCGCCGCCGGCACGTACGTCAGCTCGATCAGCGCGTCGTGCGGCCCTTCGTACCTCACCGCGCCCATGTCTCCGATCAACACCCCATGCTCGGGTCCGGTCAGCAGCACGAACCGCAGCGGGTGCGCCTCCGGGTCGTTCGGATCGATGTCCTCGTCCTGCGCCCGCAGTTCGAACGCAACCGGGGTGTCCTCCACCGTGGTCACGTACTGGTCTTCCATCGTCGGCGGAACGTTCCCGACCGCGGCCGCCGCCGCCATCATCACCAGCAGCCCGACCAGCCACGGTCCGCGGCGCCTCATTTCCAACCAGCCTCCTAGACTCGATCAACGACAACGGCGCACTCTTTGAGCGGCCACACACCTCACCCACCCCGGGAAGCGGTCAGATCGGAGCTTCCCGTCACGCGCCCGATCATGGATCGGGCGCGCAGACCTCGATCGTCAGCTCCACCGTCTCCCCGTTGCCCAGCGGGATCACCAGCAGATGCAGTCCGAGCGGCAGCGGCCCCGTGTCGACGTAAACGACGCACCGGTCGATCTCCTCGCTGAACGCCGCGGAGAGCGCCGATGCGTACTCCGTTCCGTCGGTGAGATCGATCAGCAGTACCGATCCCCACGCCGCCTCGACCACCGACCCGAACCCCTCCGGCGCGATGATCGGCAGGATCTCTCCTTGCCTCACCGCGACGTCGGCCAGTCCGACCTCCCCCGTGCACTCGATCACACTGACGTCCACCCGCCCCGTCGTCTGGTTCCCGAACGGATCGGCAAACCGGATCGTGATGGCGTCCCGCCCGGTGTAGCCGGCGGCCGACGTGTACGCGAGCTTGATCTCCGCCGTCTCGGTGAAGTCGAGCGTCGGCACCGGCTCGCCGCCGACGTCGACCGTGCTCGGCGGCGTCCACGTCGCCCGCGTCGGGTCCCCGGTCACGACCCCGTGCTCCGGGCCGTCCACGATCGAGAACAGGAACTCCACGTCTTTATCACCCAACCACAGGTCGGTCGCGCTCATCGTGAACGACTCCGGCTCCCCCGAACAGGCGGTCACGTACACGTCCTCCAGCGATACTTCCGCGATCGTCTGCACGTACACCGTCGCGATCACACTCGACACGTTCCCGCACGTGTCGCGGATCCTGTACGTGAACCCGTCCGGACCGACGTACCCCTTGTCCGGCGCGTACCGGATCACGGACCCACCGCTGCAGTCGCCTTCGCCGTCCTCGATCGTCGCCGTCCCGTGCGCCGGCTGCGTCACGATCTCGTGAACGGTCATCGTCGCGCAGCAGCCCGAGCACGCGGCGCAGCTCCCGCACGGATCGAACGGATGCGCGCAGTCCTCGCAGCTGCAGTTGTCCGCGTCGTTCGCCACCACGCCGATCCACGCCGGCGTGTCCTCCCGCAGAATCAGACGGTACACCCCGAACTCGTCCAGCCGTACCTCCACCAGTGGATCGATGATCGCGCTCTCGTCCAGCACCACGTCCTGCCGCGGGTCGTCCCGCGGGATCGGCTCCGTGCCATCGACCACGTGCCCGATCTCGTTCGGATCGTTCGGGTCCGCCGTCGAGGAGACGGGTATGGCGCTGTTCCCGCAGCAATCGTCCGCCTTCATCGTCACCTGCACGATCGCCGGACAACTCGTCAGGCAAGAGACATCAATCTCGCCTGAGAAGTTCACCTGGTTCGGATGACACTGGTCGAACAGCACGTCCTCCGCCTGCACGAAGCCGACCGTCGCGTTGCTCGTCGGATGCGTCACCGTGATCGTGATCCCCGACGACGTGATGCAGCAGTTGTCGGTCACGTACCCGTCGAACGTCACGATTGCCTCGCAGCACGCGTCCACCACTACGTGCTCGTCGACCCGCAGATCGCGGATCACCGGGACGATCTCGTCCTCGATCTCTGCGCTCTCCGTCCAGACGTTTCGGTTCCCGGCGCAGTCGGCCGCGTCGATCTCCACCTCGACCATCGCCGGGCAGCCGGTCAGCGCGTGGACGACGATCGTTCCGGCGACCGTCGCCTCGTTCTGTGCGGTCTGCGTCACGGCGATGTTGTCCTCCTTCAACGACGCGTTGGGGACAGTCGGCGTGACGATCACGTTGCCCGCGTCGATGCAGCAGTTGTCCCGCACCACCGCGATGACCGTTACGAGCTCCTCGCAGTTCCCGTCGACCCGCCCGTCGTCTGGCGCCACCGTGAAGCCGGAGACCGTCGGCAGGGCGTCGTCGATCACGGTCACCGCGTCGCTCGTCAAGGCGCCGTTCCCGCGGCAATCCTCCGCGTTCACGTCGATCGTCACCGTCGCCTCGCCGTCGGTCAGCGCCGAGAGCGTCACGTCGCCTTCGATCCGGACCGCGCTGGTCCCTTCTTGCGTCTTCGTCAGCGTGTGCGCCACCGTGACGTCCGGCGGATCGCTGACGGACACCGCGACGTTCGCCGCGTCGATGCAGCAGTCGTCGGTCACCAGGATCTCGATCGGGAAGGTCAACGAGCAGTCGGTGTCCGTATCCTGCACCGCGACCGGAAACTCCTGGATCCAGGTGATCGTCGGATTGAGCGTGTCGATCGAGAACACGTCCGCCTCGTCGTACTGGAACTGCGTGTTCCCGGCGACGTCTCGGGCGCCGGCCACCCGTACGTCGACGTCCTCGATCTCCTCGTTCGAGTCGACCACATCGTAACGCGCCACGTACGTCGTGTCGTTCGTCCAGTCGGACGTCGGATCGAGCGCGATCGTCGAGGACGGGTCCTCCCCGATCGTCGGGAAAACGACCGCCGGCGCCGCGCCGGTGTCCATCGGCTCGTCGAAGCCGATCGTCAGCGTGAACGTCTGATTCCCAACGTTCACATCGGCAAGGACGCTCAGGTTCCCCGTCACGCCGGTGACGCCCGGCGGATCGTTGTCGACCGTGTACGTCTCGTCCGCCGGCGGCTCGCCAGGAGGCAGCGCGTTCCCCGCTAGATCCGCGACGTCCTGGCCGCCGGCCAGATCCAATCCGACCGTGCCGTCGAATCCGGCCAGATCGCCGCCGGAGACGGTGACGTCATAGGTGATCGGCGACACCTGGCCGACGACCGTCACCGTCGCCGTGCTCGTACCGCTCACGGTGAAGTCGCCGGCGCTCACGTTCAGCACGTCCTCGTCGAACGTCACCCGGAACACGAGCGTGTCCGCGTTCGTCGGGCTCGTCGCCGGCGTCCTCCGTTCGAACGACGTCACCTCCGGTGGGTCGGTGTCGACGGTGAACGTGTGCCAGTCCGTGTAATCGCTGGGGTTGCCGGCGTTGTCGCGTGCGTAGAGCCGCCACGTGTAGACGCCGTCGGAGGAGAACGTCGGATTGTAGTCCTCGTCGTTGGAGTAGCCGGCCTTCGAATCCGGGCCGTTCACGTTGTAGCGATATCTGTTCGTCGTGCGGAGTCCGCTTCCGCCGGTGTCGGTCGACGGATCCCAGGAGAGCGTCGGCGACCGGGTGTCGACGTACGCGCCGTCGGCGGGATCGAGCCCGTCCGGTACCGACGGCGGGGTCTTGTCGACCGTGTACGCCGCGCCGGCGGTGAAGTCCCCGTTCCCCGCGCCGGTCCCGCCGAGCTTGTTCCCCGAGCCGTCCTCGATCGAGTCGTCGTCGGTCAGATCGATCGACAGGGTGCCGTCGCCGGTCCCGGTACCGACCGAGACGGACCAGGTGGTGCCACCGCCGGAGACCGCGTCGATCGACGCGCCGGCGATGCCGCTCGCGTCGACGACGAAGTCGGTCGTGTCGACGCCGGTGACCGACTCGTCGAACGTCACTGTGAAATCGACGGTGCCCGCGTTCGTCGGGTCGGCGTTAGCGAGCGCGATGTCGCTGACGGCCGGCGCCGCCGCCGCGCCGAGAGAGAGAAGCCCAGCGATCAGACCCACGAAGAGAATGCCGACCGATCCGAGCTCTCCGACGCTCGCTCCGCCTCCCCGCGTCTCCACGTCCGCCTCCTCGGTCTCAAGCGACAAAGGCACATCCGACGGATTCGGTGCTCTCTGTCAGACGCGTCCTCTTCCAGATCTTCACGTCACGCTTCGAAAACAGTATACCATATCTCATTCTCAGTGGAAACATCCTTCAAGAAAACAGGCGCGGAAGTTCGTCACCCGCGGAACACAGCCAGCGTCCCGCGTCTATCTGCTGCAAGCACGGACGGACAGGTCGTCGTTGTGTGCAATGGGCACTCGGCATTGACGGAGAGCGGGCCTCTGGCTACCATGCCTTCAGTCAGCCAGAGTGGCGGAATGGGCAGACGCGCGGGACTCAAAATCCCGTGTCCCTTTGGGACGTGTGGGTTCGACTCCCACCTCTGGCAATCGAAAGCCCCCGGCGACGGGGGCTTTTCCGTTCGGCGCGGCGCAACGCCGGTCGCTGGACCTGAGCGGTACGGGTCCTACTCGGCTTCGCTCCTGTTGCCCCCCTGAGTCTGCGGCTCGCCCCACGGCGGGCGGGGCCGCTCCTCGCGGCTGCGACGGCTCCGGCGGAGGAACGTCGGGATGTCGAAGTCGTGGGCGCCGACGCGGCTCTCCTTCTCCAGCTTCGCGAGCATCGTCTCGTTCGACAGCGGCGGCCCTTCCTCGTCGTCGCGGCCGTACTCGACCGAGAAGCCGGTCGCGATCACCGTCAGCCGGACCTTCTCCAGCCCGTCGCGGATCGCCGTGCCGAAGATGATGTCGGCGCGGTCGGAGACCGCCTCGCGGATCAGATTCGCCGCGGCGGTGACCTCTTCGAGCGTCAGATCCGACCCGCCGGTGATGTTCATGATCACCTTCTGGGCGCCCTGGATCGACCCGTCGAGGAGCGGGGACGAGATCGCGTTCCGCGCGGCGTCCTTCGTTTTTCCGGCGCCTTCGCCCTCGCCGATCCCCATCATCGCGGTTCCGGCGCCTCGCATGACCGACTCGATATCGGCGAAGTCGAGGTTGATCATCCCGGGGATCGTGATCAGATCGGAGATCCCTTCGACGCCCTGGCGGAGCACTTCGTCGGCGATCTCGAACGCCTTGGTGATCGGCGTCTCGGCCGGCGCGACCTTGAGGAGCTTGTCGTTGGAGATGCAGATCATCGCGTCGACGGCCTGCGACAGCCGGGCGATCCCGGCCTCGGCCTTCTCCGCCCTCGCCAGTCCCTCGAACGAGAACGGACGGGTGACGATGCCGGTCGTCAGAACGCCGGCTTCCTTCGCCAGCGCGGCGATCACCGGCGCGGCGCCGGTCCCCGTTCCGCCGCCCATTCCGGCGGTGATGAAGACCATGTCGACCCCGTTGAGAAGGTCGGCGATCTCCTCCCGGCTCTCCTCGGCGGCGAGGCGGCCGATCTCAGGGTTCCCGCCCGCGCCGAGCCCGCCGGTCAGCTTCCGGCCGAGCTGCAACGTTCGGTGGGATCGGACGACCTCCAAGACCTGCGCGTCGGTGTTCACCGCGACGAGCTCGACCCCGTTCACCCGCGTGTCGAACATCCGGTCGACGGCGTTCCCGCCGCCGCCGCCGACGCCGACGACCATCAGCGAGGCCGGGGAAGAGACGCGGTTCGTCTGTTCAGGCATCGTCTACCCCCGGAAGAAGCGGTTGAACCAGGAGAACAGCTTGCCGATGATCGATTCCCTCCGCCGCTCGGAGAACTCGGGCTTCTTGAAGTCCCTCGTCTCGACGGCGTAGCGGAGCAGGCCGATCGACGTCGCGTAGATCGGCGATTCGACGATGTCGCGCAGCCCGTGGATCCCCTGCGGAATCTTCCCTCGACGCACGGGGACGTCGTACCGCTGCGCCGCGAACTCGACGAGACCGTTCAACAACGACGTCCCGCCGGTCAGAACGAGGCCGGCCGGGACGAGGTCGCGGTAGCCGGCGTCCTCGACCTCCTGCATCGCGAGATCGAGCAGCTCCTCGACGCGAGGCTCGATGATCTTGGCCAGTCGCTTCTTGGACACGAGCTTCTTCTCGTCGCCGCCGATCGTCGCCACCTCGATCTTGTCGTCCTCGCCGACGGAGTCGACGAGCGCGGTGCCGTGCATCTTCTTGACGAGCTCCGCCTCCTCGATCGGCGTCTGCAGCCCGACGGTGATGTCGTTGGTGATGTGCTCCCCGGCGATCGGGATGACCTTCGAGAACCAGATGTCGCCGCCGCGGAAGACGGAGATGTCGGTCGTCCCCCCGCCGACGTCCATCAGGATGACGCCGAGCTCTTTCTCCGCCGACGAAAGCACCGCCAACGACGACGCGATCGGCTCGAGGACGATCTGGTTGATCCCGATCCCCAGCGACTCGACGCACCGCACGAGGTTGTGCACCGCGGTGATCGATCCGGTGACGATGTGGACGTCGACCTCGAGGCGCGTGCCGGTCATCCCGACCGGATCGGTGATCCCGTCCTGGCCGTCGACGATGTACTGCCGCGGGATGACGTGGATCATCTCGCTCTCGGGCGGGATCTGGATCGCCTGCGCCGTCTCGACGACGCGCCGAACGTCGTCCTCCGTGATGATCCGGTCCGGTCGGTTGATCGACACCGTTCCGCTGTTGTTGATCGACGTGATGTGCTTGCCGGCGATCCCCACGTAGACCGAATCGATCTTGACGTCGGCCATGTTCTCGGCCTCTTCGACGGCCTTCCGAATCGAAGAGATCGTCCGCCCGATGTCGACGACGACCCCCTTCTCGAGGCCGTGCGACTCGGACTTGCCCATCCCGATGATCTCGATCATCCCTTCGATCGTGTTCCCGACGAGGGCGACCACCTTCGTGGTCCCCACATCGAGCCCGACAACGACCTTCTCTTTCCTCATCTCTTCACCGCCTTACCGAGGCACGAGCGTCGCCTCACCCCCGAATCTGAGATCGATGACCTCGTAGTCTTCTATGTCCAGCGAACGGCAGAGCGCCGCAAGGGAATCCAGTCGCGACGGCACGTCGGTCATGCCCCCAAGGAGAATGCGGATGCCCGATCCCGCCTCCAGCTCGACGGAGTCCGGATCGGTGAGGTCGATTCGGGTTACTCCGAGAGAGGCGAGCTCGCCGCCCCGGAGCCTGTCGATCAGGTCGACCGCCGCCGCGTCGACCAGAGAAGCGCCGACCCGACTCCCGGAGAGACGCGCTCCGAGAAGCTCGATCAGAGACGATCTGCGCTCGCAGTCCGACGAGACGATCACGCCGCCCTCGGCGATCGTGAGGCAACCGTCGTTCGACGGTGCGGACATCCAGGCCACTTCGTCCCGTTCGCGGATCGCGATGAGAAGCGTGTGGGGCAGCCTGCGCTGAAGCGAGACGCTCTTGACCCAAGGATGCCTCAACAGGTTGGCGCTGACACGTCCGAGCGACGTCGCCAGGAGAGACTGCCCTCGCTGCAAGCCCGAGAGGGAAACGAGATCCGCCGCCGCGGCGTGGCGATTCCCCGTGATCACGACCTCCCGCAGGTCAACCAGGCCGAACCATGGCGTGCAAAGAGCAATGGCAGCAGCAGTAATGAGAACCCCCCCTACAGCGATGACCCGAAACGCGCTTCCGCGCCAGAATGCCCCCTCCTTCACCCGTCAATGACCCCATACCGCCCTGCTAGAGCGAGATTCGTGAGGACTGTTATACACCTTTTGATAGAGAATGTCAATTTCCTAGTGCATCTCCGCGTTCGACGCTCCGACGTAGGCAGCGGCGGTTGCGCGTCTCGTACCCTGTAGTGTTGTATCAGTTTTTATAGTATTGAATATCCTGAACAAACGAGGAGGCGGGGGTCTCGCCGTTCCGCCGGAGAACCGCGACGTTCGAGCCACGATCCGCTCGCCGAACCGCACGATCGTCGGCGAAAGGCGAAGAAAGCACCGGCCCGCTTACGCGGTGCAGAACCGGCCTTGCTCGAGGAAGTGGGCGAGCTCCTCCGTGACGGTCCAGATGTCCCCGGCTCCGAAGGAGACGATGAAGTCGCCCGGGACGATCCGCGCCTTGAGGAACTCGATCGCGTCGTCCTTTCTCGCGATCGAATGAACGTCCGCCGACGTCTCACGCTCGATCGACCGCACGATCGACCGCGAGGAGACGCCGGGTATCGGCGGTTCGCACGCGGGGTAGACCGACGTGACGATAACCGTGTCGGCCAGCGCGAACGCCGATCCGAACTGCAAACCGAGCGCGCGGGTCCGGCTGTACCTGTGCGGCTGGAAGACCGCGACGATCCGGCGGTCGCGCCAACCGGAGCGGATCGCCCGCAGCGTCGCCTCGATCTCCTCCGGCAGATGCGCGTAGTCGTCGACGACGGTCACGCCGTTCTCCTCCAGGACCTCGAACCGCCGATGCGGGAGGACGAACGCGGAGAGCGCCCGCGCGGCGTCGCCCAAGCCGACGCCGGTCAGCCGCGCCGCGCCGAGGGCACAGAGCGCGTTCTCGACGTTGTGCTCGCCGGGCGCAGGCAGGGAGACGCGCGCCGTCTTCTTCCCGCGTTCCAGCAAGTCGAACGTCGTCCTGAACCTCTCGAACCGCAGGTTGACCGCGCGGACGTCCGCCTCGCGACGGAGCCCGACGGTCAGCACGTCCGGCAGGCCTCGCGCGATCGCCTCCACGTGCGGATTGTCGATCGCCAGGACCGCGCGGCCCGCC